>Ga0224555_1001017_pt1 | contig 41469 bp, 35 predicted proteins | sample 714S23034metaG_FD_180687 | JGI IMG/M metagenome (GOLD analysis project Ga0224555, IMG submission 180687) | Peat soil microbial communities from Stordalen Mire, Sweden - 717 S2 30-34 | ecosystem: Environmental > Terrestrial > Soil > Wetlands > Peat | place: Sweden: Norrbotten County, Stordalen... | reverse complement strand
GAGCCGAATCACCTCAAATAGCTCCACCTTCTGCCTCCTGTCCATCCCCGAATCCTTACATCCGGGCTTGTACAGGTGGGCCAGTTTAGATGAGCGAAGTGGGCCAATTTAGACGAGCGAACTCACCCAAAGGGGAACAACGCCAATCTTTTCAGGGAGTTAAGCCGTGGACTCATATAAGTGTAGGGGAAAATAACATGCGGATGTACTACATCTATGGCTTGGTTGACCCGGTTAGCCACTTGGTCCGGTACGTGGGGCTAACAACATGCTCGATTGAGCGGCGGTACAGGTTTCATTGCAAGGGGTGGGGCAAGGAATCGCCCACAGCGGCGTGGGTAAGGTCCCTTCCGTCTCCCCCAATCCTGGTCCTGCTAGAGGCCGCAGAGGAGAAGCCGGTCACACTCGCAGACCGGCAGCGGGTGGCCCGGGCGTCTGACCTTGCGGAAACGAAGTGGATCAAGCGTTTCCGCCGCACGGTGATTAACAAAAAGCTCCGGGATAACTGCCCGGCGGCGTGGGACGGGCTGACCAATCCCGAGGGGCCGAGGATATGAGTGACCGTCTGCTCTACGACCGCCGGGAAGCCGCCCGCCAGCTCTCCATCTCCGTCCGGTCCTTGGACTACATCATCGCGGCCAAGGCGTTGGTCATGCGGCGCATAGGCCGCAAGGTCCTGATCACACGCGCCTCTTTGGCGCAGTATGCGTCCGGCAATCACTATGAGCCTGTCACTAATCGTTCCGTGGCCGATGCTGTAGCCGCTGGTGAAAGGTGCGCGTAGCGTGCGGCCATGGTGATTGACTTATGACCGGCCAAGACTTGTATTTCCTTCAGGCTCACCCCGGCCACTGCAAGCCAACTGCAAAACGTATGCCGGTTATTGTGCCAAGTGTAGTCCGTGATTTTGGCCTCCGTCAGCGCGGGTGCAAACCACCAGCGGCAGTCAGAGCGGGGACCGGGGCGCGGAAACACCACGTCAACGGCTTGGTGCGGCCCGGTGGCCCGCTGTTGTGTGAGAGCCTCAAGAGCCACGCTGTTTAATGGCAGATTCCGGGCTGTGCCGTTCTTGGTTTCGGTCAGCCGGATCATCTTCCGCTTGAGGTCCACTTGCCCCCACGTCAAGCTGAATTGCTCTCCCCACGGCATCCCGGTGAAGACGCTCACAACGAACGCCGGGACCTGCTCCGGGTGGTTGCGCGTGAGGATCTTGAAGATCCGCTCATACTCATCCCGCGTGAGGTAGCGGAGCCGGGCATTGTGTTCAGGGCGTAGCCGTACCAGCCGGGCGGCGTTGCTGGTGACTAGGCCATTCTCCATACCCAATCTGAAGGCTAAACTGAAGAAATCCCGGTAGCGGTTGCACGTGGCGGGCGTCTTGCAATGACTGGAGAGGAACTGGTCAATCTCCGCCGGGGTGATTCCTGCCGCCGCCCGAGCGCCGAAAGGCTCTTGAAGTATGCGGGCCTTGCCCACATAGTCCCCGGCTGACTTGAGATGCGCCTTAGCGTGGTCGACGGCCATGGCCGACAACTGAGCAAAAGTAGTTGCCTTACCGGGCATCAGTTCCGGGAGTTTAACCCCTCGCCGGGCGTCAGCCTTCCGTTTCTGGTAGAGGGCAAGGGCGTCACTCTTTCTGCCCGCCTTCTCTCTGTGACGCTTGCCGCCCGCGTAGTAGCAAACCCACCAAACCCCGGAACCTTCAGGCCGTTCAAAGATCCCCCGGATCCCCTTCTTTTTCATGGTTGCAATATACCACGCTATACAGCACCCAACTGCCACCAAAACTGCCATCGGCCAAAAGGAGCAATTCGGGAATCCGGCACTAACGTATTGATTTGATTGGTGGCGGGAGGCAGGATCGAACTGCCGACCTACGGGTTATGAATCCGTCGCTCTAACCATCTGAGCTACCCCGCCGGAAGAGGCTCAGGCCGTGATGGGCTTGCCCGAGGGGACTGGACGAAGACGAAATCAGCGCACAACTCCCACTTTCGATTTTACGGGCGGCTGGATTGAAGGTCAACCCAACTATTGTCCAACCGGCACTGGTTAGCCACCGGGCAGACGCCGCCGATGAACTCTGACCCTGCTCGTGTAAACTCGGCTGCATGAGTACGTTCCGTATTGCCGGGGTGATTCCTGCTCGGCTAAGTTCCACGCGGCTCAACCGCAAGGTGCTGCGCGTCATCGCCGGCCGGCCCATGGTCGAGTGGGTCTGGCGCGCGGCCACGGCCGGCGGGCTGATGGACCCCGTGGTCGTGGCCACCGACTCGGACGAAGTGGCCGGCGTCTGCCGCGAACGCAACATTCCCGTGGCGATGACCTCGCCGGGGTGCCCGAGTGGCTCGGATCGGGTGAGGGAAGTGGCCCGCCAGATCGACGCCGATATATATGTCAACATCCAGGGCGATGAGCCGACGCTGACTTCGGCCTTTTTCCCGCCGCTGCTGGCCCTGTTTGCGCGGCCGGAAGTCGAGGCAGCCACGCTGGCCGTTCGTTGCCCGCCAGAGGAGTTTGACAACCCCAACGCCGTCAAGGTGGTCACTGCCCTGGACGGCCGTGCGCTCTACTTTTCCCGCGCCACGATTCCGTTCGACCGCGACGGAGCGAGCTTCACGGGCTATCGCAAGCATTTGGGTATTTACGCCTATCGCAAGGCCGCGCTGAAGCGGTTTGCCGCGCTGCCGCCCTCGCCATTGGAGCTGACCGAGCGGCTGGAGCAGTTGCGGCTGCTGGAAAACGGCATCGCGCTTTATGTGGCCGAGGCTCCAGCCGACACCATCGGCGTGGACACCGAGGCTGATTTGCTGCGTGCCGAGGCGGTGTTGCGGGAGCGCGATGAACGAAGTGGCGAGTAGGCCGCGTGGTCTCCCACCACCGAGTTTCATCAGGCGCATCAGCAAATCCGAATTGCACGCAAGAACCGGGTAGCGGCCCGGATGCGAATCGGCGACTATGGTTTCCATGAGCGATAAACCCAAATCGTTAAGGCCAGTCACCGCAGCCCCCGCAACTGCCCCAGCCCAGGCCATCGATCCAGAGGCCGCATGGAGCCAGCTTCTCAGTCGCGACGCGGCGGCAACTTTTTTCTATGCGGTCTCGACCACCGGCGTCTTTTGCCGGCCCGGTTGCTCGAGCCGCCGTCCGCTCCGGGCCAATGTCCGCTTCTTCCGCTCGGCTGAGGAGGCGCGCGCCGCCGGGTTTCGCCCCTGCAAGCGTTGCCGCCCCAGCATTGCATGCAGCAGCCCTTTGGAGAAGATTCGCGGTCATATAGAAGCCAATCTCGACCGCCAACTTCCGCTGGCCGAGCTGGGCCGGCTCGTCAGCTTGAGCCCCTTCACTGTGCAGCGGCTCTTCAAGCAGGCGCTCGGCGTCAGCCCGCTGCAATATCAACGAGCGCTGCGGGCGGCCAACCTGCGCGGCGCGCTCAAACAAGGAGAAACCGTGACCAATGCAATCTACAAGGCCGGATTTGGCTCATCCAGCCGCGGCTATGACGGCGCACAACTGGGCATGACGCCCGCCCGCTTCGCCCAGGGCGGCCGGGGCGAGCAGATCAACTTTACTACCGCACGTTCGCCCTTCGGCTGGCTGGTAGTGGGAGCGACAGCGCGAGGGCTTTGCTGGCTGGCGCTCGGAGCCACTTCCGCCGAGGCTGAGGCCAGCCTGCGCGAAGAGTTTCCGCTGGCGACGCTCAAGCGCGATCCGTCGCTCACCACGCTCGTGGACGCGGCCCTCCGCGTGGTCGTTGACCAGTCGAACTCAGCCAAAAAGTTAGCGCCACCGCAGGTAGATTTGCGCGGCACGGCGTTTCAACTGCGCGTCTGGCAAGCTCTGCGCCAGATTCCCCGCGGCGAGACGCGCAGTTACAGCCAGTTGGCGCGCCAGATGGGCATGCCCAACGCAACCCGCGCCGTGGCCCGCGCCTGCGCCACCAATCGCGTGGCGATAGTCGTTCCGTGCCATCGCGTTGTGGGCGTCAGCGGTTCACTCACCGGCTATCGTTGGGGTGTAGACCGCAAGCGGCAACTACTGGAAGCCGAAGGCGCGCGAACAGCCGCATTGATCGCATGAATTTTGACCGGGTTGCTCTTCCGGCTTGAAAGACGAAAACTCGACCGCCGTTCCAAGGCAGATGATATTCTCAATAGGTCAGGAGCACCCACCAATTATGGCAACTTCAACGCTGGAAACCGCTGCTACAGATTACAAGATTGCCGACATCGCGCTTGCCGACTGGGGCCGCAAGGAGATCACTATCGCCGAGTACGAGATGCCCGGCCTAGTGTCGATTCGCAACAAGTATGCGGCCGCCAAACCTCTCGCGGGCGTGCGCATCACCGGCTCGCTGCACATGACCATTCAGACGGCTGTTCTGATTGAGACGCTGGTCAGCTTGGGCGCGGAAGTGCGCTGGGCAAGCTGCAACATTTTCTCCACGCAGGACCATGCCGCCGCGGCCATCGTGGCCAGCGGCGTTCCCGTCTTCGCTTGGAAGGGCGAGTCGCTGGAGGAGTACTGGGCTTGCACCTTGCAGGCGCTCAGCCACAAGGGCGGCAAAGGGCCGCAACTGGTGGTGGACGATGGCGGCGACGTGACCCTGCTTATCCATAAAGGCTATGAGCTGGAAGAGGGCGATAAGTGGGTCAACGGCCCCGCGTCGAATCACGAAGAGAAGGTTATCAAAGATCTGCTGAAGAAGGTCCATGACGAAGACCCGCAACACTGGCACAAAGTTGCCAAAGAGTGGCGCGGCGTCTCGGAAGAGACAACAACGGGCGTGCATCGGCTCTACAAAATGATGGAGCAACGCAAGCTGCTGGTGCCGGCCATCAACGTGAACGATTCCGTAACTAAGAGTAAGTTCGATAACCTGTACGGTTGCCGCGAATCACTCGCCGACGGCATCAAGCGCGCGACCGACGTGATGGTCGCGGGCAAAGTCGCCGTAATTTGCGGCTACGGCGATGTGGGCAAAGGTTCGAGTCACTCGCTGCGCGGCATGGGCGCTCGCGTCATCGTCACGGAGATTGACCCCATCAACGCATTGCAGGCGGCGATGGAAGGCTTCGAGGTGACCACGATTGAAGAGACGCTGGGACGCGGTGACATCTACGTCACCTGCACCGGCAACGTGGACATCATTACCCTCGAACATATGAAGCGCATGAAGGACCAGGCCATCGTCTGCAACATCGGCCACTTCGACAACGAGATTCAAGTGGACCCGCTCAACGCGGAGCCGGGCGTGAAGAAGCTGAATATCAAGCCGCAGGTGGACATGTACACCTTCCCCGACGGCCACAGCATCTTCGTGCTGGCCGAAGGCCGCCTGGTGAATCTGGGCTGCGCCACCGGACACCCCAGCTTCGTGATGAGCAACAGCTTCGCCAACCAGACGCTGGCGCAGTTGGACCTATGGGAGAAGCGGGATAGTTACAAGGTCGGGGTCTATGTCTTGCCCAAGCATCTGGACGAAGAAGTAGCGCGGCTGCATCTGGAAAAGATCGGCGTGAAGCTGACTACTCTGACTCCGAAACAAGCCGACTATCTCGGCGTGCCGGTTGAAGGGCCTTATAAGGCGGAGAATTACCGGTACTGACCACCTGCGGTGGGGCAGACGGCGCTTGCGCGCCATGAGGTTCGTAGTTTCCCAAGTCTCAAATTCAAAACTTGGGGCACCAGGCTTTTACTCTCCGTCCTTGCGCCGGCAAACAGGCGTGAGGACGGGAACAGCGCGTTGACGGATGCAGCTTTCAACGGAAGAGCTTAAACTACCGCCGAAGCGACGACATTCAGCACCTCTGTTGGCGCGCCGGATGGGAAGAGCGGCTGATCGAGTGAGGTCAACTCCCAACGGGTCACACTGCCGGTGACGACAAATCGAAACGGCCGGATCGAGTTGAGCAGACGCAGAGGCTCCGCAGGGTCGCGCCCCGTGCGCTCCGCCACGACTGGATGCGCCTCCAGCGAGATTACGCAACGCGGGGCCTGGCGAATGGTTTCGAGCGCGCCCTCGATGACGGTATATTCACCGCCCTCGACATCGATCTTCAGAATGATGTCGCCGGCCAGCCCGAGGCTGTCGATGGTAATGACGCGAATGCTGCCCTCCGGGTCAAGTGCAAGAAATCGAGCATGGTCGGATTGATCGACATCGGGGCGCACCATACGCCCGGCGCCGTTGATGTTCCCGACGGCATGGCCGATCATCAGCGTGGGGCAGGGAAGCATGGAGAGATTGCGGCTCAAATACGGCAGCACCTCGGCGTTGGGCTCGAAGGCCACGATGTGCCGATGGCCGGAATATGCCGCCGCAGCAGGACCGAGATCATGCCGGTATCGGCGCCACAGTCGATCAGGGTGGCGTCCCTCATGGAGCGGGCCGCGTCGCTCATGGCGCTTAACATCTGGGTTTCATAGTTTAGTACCTGGTCGCGGCTGATGAGGTTGTCCGCGCGATAGATGGGGACGGTAAGACGAAACCCATCCCCGAGATCGTACTCGACGACGCAACCACGGCTGGCCAGCGCTCCCAGGCGATGGCCGCCACGCAGTTTCCATCGTTTCAATAATTCAGCGAGCCGGAAGAGCAGCGGAGGGGTTTTGCGGATGCGGTAACCGCAGACGGTGGAAAGGGTTCCATTCATACTTTCTTGAACTCCAGAATCATTGTAAGCTAAGCGGCAAAACGGCTATAGCGGCGATTCGCGCAGAATTACTTTTGCTTGCGAACGGCCACCCGGTGCCAAAGCCGCCATAGTCCGCTATGCAGCAGTTCGGTCTGCCTGGCTTTGAGTGCGGCGTAGGAGTGTTCCACATAAACGTCGAACTCCGGGGGCCAGCCGATGGTCGAGCGGCGCTCGGAGTAGTCGCCTTCGGCCCATTTGGCCAGCACAGCCTTGTAGCCCACCACGTGGGTAACAAAGTCGAGCAGGCACTGGGGCATCTGCTCCTCGACGATCAGATAAGCCTTCTCGATGATGATCTTTTCGCGGATGTCGTTCAGGGGCATGAAGATGGTGGTCATCCATAGTATCCACTCCTTCATCTCGCCGTCGAGAATGGGAAAACTCTGCGTCTTGCCCTGCTTTTTGAGCAGCGAACGGTAGGCGATATTGCCCGCCTGCAAGGCGATGTAGAGCGGGCCGTAGAACTCGTTTAGACGCCGGTTCACCAGCTCCAGCTTGTCCTTGCGGCGGGCCAACATTCTGGCGCTCCATGCGGTGGCCAGATAGCCGAAAAACGCCAGAAGAATAGTGAGCGCGGTCGCGTTCTCGAGAAAGTTTTCCAAAGTAAACATAAGACGGTCCATAACTTGCATTGGCAACGAGTATACCGCGCCGGTCGGCGAGAGCTGGGCCGGCCTATTTGAAAATGCGGCTCACAGCCCGCCGTGGAACCGCCCGAACGAGCGGGCAAGCATCAGCGACATAACCAGAAAGCCCGCACCGAGGACAACCACGTGCAAGGTGTTGTACAGGTTGAAGCTGCCGACGCGGCAGACGAGCAGATAAGCCACGGCCAGATTGAAGCATCCCCAGAGAACATTGACCGTCGAGGAGGACAAGCCCTTGCCCGGCGGCGATGCAAAGGGGCTTTGAAAGGCGCTGCCCGAGATTCCATTGATGAGATGCGGCAGGCAATTGGCGAGGAACGCGCCTCCGAAGAAGTACGCAACATAGTGATACCAGAGCATGAGTTCTCCCTTCTGAACTTCGAGGCGATGATAGCAGGCGGCGGGAAGATGGGCGAGCAGTTGCAAGAGTGAATGCCGCGGAGTTTGAGCCAGCTGACAATATAGTTACCCGCAAGGCTTGGAATATTCGTCGATTTCTTGTCCGTTTCTCCTCGAAAAGCCGTCAAAAACTAGCGAAATTACGCATCTCATGTTTACTAATTCATCAATAGATAAAATAGATAAGGTGTTTAGTTTGTTAATGTTGACTGGAGCGGCTGCATTCAGAAACCGCGATTGTTTGGGGGAGGGGTGGGGTCATGCGGGGGTACGGAGCGGGTACATATCTGACAGGTCGAACCGATGAGAGTTTGCGCGTCCATTTCTTCTATCTGCCAGTGTGCGGCAGCGGAGGGTAATTTTCGGCAAGAGTGCCGGAAAGATGCGGGTTGTCTCATGTCCTGAAAGCGAGAGCGGTGGAGACTCAGCTGGTGGACAATAAAGCTCAGACCGCACGGGTCGCCACGGTTCAAATAAGAGCGCAGAGCGAATCCGCGAATTTTCGTGCAACTTCAGTTGCGTAGATATCCAACCCCAAACAAGGAGGCTTTCATGCCCACGATTACCACCAAAGACGGTACGCAAATCTATTACAAGGACTGGGGCACGGGTCAGCCCGTGGTTTTCAGTCACGGCTGGCCTTTGAGCGCCGATGCCTGGGAGGACCAGATGGTGTTTCTGGCCTCGCACGGCTATCGCGCGATTGCGCACGACCGGCGCGGCCATGGACGATCAAGCCAGCCCTGGGACGGCAACAATATGGACACCTACGCCGACGATCTGGCGGCGCTGACCGAGGCGCTTGACCTGAAGAACGCGATTCATGTCGGCCACTCCGCCGGCGGTGGCGAGGTTGCCCGTTATATTGGCCGCCACGGCACAAAGCGCGTGGCCAAGGCGGTGCTGATTGCGGCGGTGCCGCCGCTGATGCTGAAGACGGAGGCCAATCCCGGCGGATTGCCGATGGAAGTCTTCGACGGAATTCGCGCCGGTGTTCTGGCTGACCGCTCACAGTTCTTCAAGGACTTGACGGTGACGTTCTATGGGGCCAACCGGCCTAGTTCGACGGTCTCTCAGGGCCTGCGCGACTCGTTTTGGCTGCAAGGGATGATGGCCGGATTCAAGGCTGTTTTGGACTGCATCAAGGCGTTCTCAGAGACCGACTTTACAGAAGACCTGAAGAAATTTGACGTGCCCACGCTCGTCATGCACGGTGACGACGACCAGATTGTGCCCATTAACGACACGGCGCTGCGTTCGGTCGCGCTGGTGAAGGGAGCGACGCTGAAGGTCTATCCGGGCGCGTCGCACGGGTTGTGTTCGACCCACAAGAACCAGGTGAATGCGGACCTGCTGGCGTTCATCAAGGGGTAGAGGGGTACGCAACGAACAAGAGGCTGATTGAGGCAGATGGACTCCCAGATCTCAAGAGCGAGACCTGGGGCGCTTGGGATATTTACTGGATGGCAACTGACGATTAGGCGGTAATACGCCTGGAGCAGCGCCAAGGTCCCGGGAATCGGTCAAAAACCGGACAAATCGTTTCTAATGTGCCAGGTTGACTCAGAGCCCGAGTGGCCAATATTCAGAACACATTGGAAACGAGAGATCTCGCGCTATTGCTGGTAACGTGCGAACCGGCACGGCCAGGCGGAACGGTTCACCAGGATAAGCTCAAGCGATGAGAGAACACATCGAGGTGAACTCGTGACCAAGATCAAGAAAGTCGTCATTACTGCGTACGGTGACGAAAGCAAACTCGCGATCGTCGAAAGTGATTTGCCGGAGCCGGCTGCCGGAGAAGTGCAGCTCGCGGTCGAGTACACCATAGTCTCTGGCTCTGACGTCAATATGTGCCGTGGTACCTATCCCTTTCAGAAGAGGCCGCCGCTGACTCCGGGATATAGCGTCATCGGCAAGGTGCGCGTCAACGGCAAAGACTGCTCAAAGTTCAAGATCGGTGATCGCGTCGCATGTCTTTCGAAGTACGAAGGGCAGGCGGAGTTGATCAACCTCCCCGAAAAATATCTGGTGCCGGTGCTTGATGGAGTTGACGGGAGGGCTGCGGTCGCCCTGATCCTCGATTGGGTTACGGCGTATCAGATGCTGCACCGTGTTGCTCACGTCACAGCCGGTCAGAAGATCTTCGTTCATGCGGTGAGTGGGGCCGTGGGAGGGGCGCTCTTGCGGCTCGGACAGTTGCAGGGAGCTCAAGTCTTCGGCACGGCCTCGTTGAAGAAACAAGACGAAATGCGCCATCTTGGAGCTGTTCCTTTCGATTACGCGACAAAGAATTGGATTGCCGCCCTGCAGGAACTCGGCGGCGCCGATGCAGTCTTCGACCCGCTTGGCTTCGAGAGCTTCGACGAGTCGTACTCGATCCTGAAGAAAGGAGGAGTCCTGGTGGGATACGGTATGAACTTGCCGGCGTGGACCAGAACTCCTGGGCGCCCCGTGATTCCGTCGGCCCTCAAACTGTTCTCGAAGAACCTGCTCTTCTGGTCGGGCAAGCGAACAACCTTCTTCGGCGTGAGCCGCAGGTCAAAGAACTTTGCGCCTGACTTGGAGCAGCTCTTCAGATGGCTCAGAGACGGGAAAATCTCTGTACCGATCAAGGCGACTTTCAAGCTTGACGAGATCCAACAAGCGCATCGGGAGTACGCCAGCAGCGCACGCTCAGGCTCAATTGTGATAGAGGTCAACCGATAGCGTCTTGTCACGAGACACCTTACATTCGCGGGCGTCGAGTGCAGTCCCGATAATTGCCTAAGGGGCAAAAATGGAATTGCGCCCGGTTGGTCGCCAATCCGGAGATTACCGCAAAGCGAATCTAATTGAGCGCAAGACCGCTTGCGCACTCAACAGGAATGCGCGACCAGTGAGCGGGCCGAAACCGCGCTCAGCCCAGCAGTTTGGCGGCGTCCTTGGCGAAGTAGGTGACGATGAAGTCGGCGCCGGCGCGGCGGATGCCGAGGAGCGATTCGAGCGTGGCGCGGTCGCGGTCGAGCCAGCCTTTTTCGAATGCGGCCTGGAGCATGGAGTACTCGCCGGAGACCTGGTAAGCGCCGATGGGCACGCTGACCCGCTCGCGCGCCGCGCGGATCACGTCAAGGTAAGGCATGGCGGGCTTCATCAGGATCATGTCAGCACCTTCGTCGAGGTCGAGGTCGATCTCGCGCATGGCCTCGCGCAGGTTGGCGCCGTCCATTTGATACGAGCGGCGGTCGCCGAACTGGGGCGCGGAGTCGGCTGCCTCGCGGAAGGGTCCGTAGAAGGCCGAAGCAAACTTGGAGGCGTAGCTGAGGATGGGCGTATCGGCGCAACCTTCGCTGTCGAGCGCGCGCCGGATGGCGGCGACGCGGCCGTCCATCATGTCGCTGGGGGCGACCACGTCGGCTCCGGCTTTGGCTTGGCTGACGGCGGTGCGCGCCAATAATTTCAGAGACGAGTCGTTGTCCACGGTCCAGCCGTCGCGGGTTTCTGCGATCATACCGCAGTGGCCGTGGCTAGTGTACTCGCAGAGGCAGACATCGGCGATCAGCACCAGCTTCTTGGCCGCCGGCGAGGCCTTGAGCGCGCGCAGGCCCTGCTGTACGATGCCGTTGTCGTCCCATGCGCCGGTGCCTTGCTCGTCCTTGGTTTCAGGCAGGCCGAAGAGCAGCAGGCCGCCCAGGCCCAGGCGTGCGGCCTCCTCGGCCTCGTGCACGGCTTCGTCGATGGAGAGATTGAAGACTCCCGGCATGGAGCCGACGGCGCGGCGCACACCTTCGCCGGGACAGAGAAAGAGGGGGTAGATCAGGTCGCCGGGGGTGACGGCGGTTTCGCGCACCAGCGCCCGCAGGGATTCCGTGCGCCGCAGCCGGCGCATCCGCGTTTGTGGGAAGCTCATGGTTCAGATTGTATAAGAGAAATGGGCAGGAGAGCAGGGGGAGATCACTTTCACACGTACGCCTCTTTGAATATAATTTCGGCTCTCTTATTTCCACGATTATTCAATGCTGTTTCAGTTTCTTCAGGAGTACAAAGTCCTATTTTGGAGAATAAAAAGCTAGAGATAGAGGGAGCTATCCCACCTTAGGCGCAAAAACAAAGACGCGCCGAAGGTGGGGCACCCCCAGAGGGGGCAAATCCTCTGCTGTTAATATCTCTGTGGCTATGAAATTACCAGATTCAGCGCCTGCCGTGCCCGAGGGGGACTGCGATCCATTGCCCGCAACGGGCAGCGGCCCGGCTGAAGGGCAGTCGCTGCGTTCTATTCAATGGGCGCAGGCCTTGGTTCTTGTGGCGCTCTATTCATTCCCGGCATTTCTGTGCCTTCATATCGGCGACGCGCGCGACCCGGATGTGTGGTGGCATCTACGGACCGGCGAGTGGATGCTGCAATACGGGGCTGTGCCGCATACCGATCCGTTTTCCATGTTTGGCGCGGGGAAGCCCTGGGTCGCCTATAGCTGGCTCTTCGAGCTGCTCATCTTTCAACTTTTCCGGTGGCTGGGCCTGGCGGGCCTGGTGGTTTACACCGCGGGAATGGTGGTGTCGATCGCGGTGGTTCTGCATCGACTGATACGACGCCTTCAGGCCGACTCTACGCTCTCGGTGCTCGTGACCGTCGTTGCCGCCTTCAGCATCTACCGGCTTTATACGCCTCGCCCGTGGCTGTTCTCGATCCTGTTTTTTGCGCTGGAGCTTGATGTTCTGATGCAGGCGCGAAAAACGGGAAAGATCCGGGAGCTCGTGTGGCTGCCGGTCATCTTTGCGCTGTGGGCCAATCTACACATTCAGTTCATCGACGGCCTGGTCTTGCTGGCCATTGCGTTGACGGAAAGCCTTTTGGCCAAGCGCTGGAGCGCAATTCAGACACGCTTGCGCCCCGACTGGCTGTGTGGCGTTTCGCTGGCCTGCGTTTTGGCTACGCTCGCGAATCCGTACGGCTGGCGGATTTACCAAGTGGCATACGATCTGGCCGGGCAGCTCGGCGCTCTGAACCAGGTGACGGAATTTCAGGCGATGTCTTTTCGCGGCCTCGACAACTGGTGCGTTCTTTTATTGGCTCTTGCGGCCGTCGGCGTGCTGGCAAGGGCGCGCCGTTTTGCGCTCTTCGAGGTTGGCTTGCTGGCGTTTGCCGTTTTGGTCTCCTTTCGTTCGCAGCGCGATGTGTGGATGGTCGTGATTGCAGCAAGCGCGATTCTGGCGGCGGGGCTTACCGGGAACGCGGAGAACAGGCTGCGGCTGAAAGCCATTGCCGCGCCGCTGGTCGCGGTTGCGACGGCCCTCGTGGTGCTGCTTGGTTTTCGCGTGCTGCACGTGGACAATGCGCGGCTGCGCGCGAGGCTTGCCGAGGATATGCCAGTCCACGCGGTGGAAGTGGTGAAAGCGAAGGGCTGGAGCGGTCCTCTCTATAACGACTTCAACTGGGGAGGGTACCTGATCTGGGCGCTGCGCATGCCGGTGAGCATTGATGGACGCACAAACACTTATGGCGACGAGCGGCTCAATCGCTCGTATGCTACGTGGAACGCGCAGCCGGGCTGGGACTCGGACCCCGATCTCCAGAAAGCAAATCTGGTAATCGGGCCGGTCAACGCGCCTCTCACTCAGTTGCTGCGCATGGATCCGCGCTTCGAAGTTGCGTATGAAGACAAGCTTGCGGTGGTCTTTATTGCACGCGACAGTTCACAGTCAGGAATGGTGGCGGGTAGCGGCGCATCCACTCGCCTGACGAGCGCGCATTGAGCGAAAAGATCCGCATCTGCTTTACAACTGCTCGTAAAGTGTTGAGTTCCGGTAGCCGAGCAGCACAATCAGGGTCCAGATGCCCAGGGCGGTTCCCAAGGGGAATCTGATCAGGCTCAGGATGGCCGCTACGATGGCTACGATCCGGCCCCACTGCGTATGCTCCAGCAGACCCCATCCGGCGATAAGCGCCAGAACGGCGCGCCCCAGCAGAGCAATCCAGATGAGATGCAGAATCGCAGGCCCGAACCACTCCGGAGGAAGAGAACCGTTACCCCAGGGCCCATGCCCCCACATGCCAAAGTGAGAGAAGAACGCGTGCGCGAAGGTCAACCCGGCAATTCCCAGCAGCAGGGAGAGAGCGGCGTAGATGAACCAAACGGTGGCGAGCGCCTTGATCTTGCCGGCGTAGTTCTCCAGTTGAAACTCCATGCCGGGGACGGAGGGAAGCGGCGCCGCTGAGGGGCGGCCACACTTTGGGCAAAAGCCCTGCCCTGGCGCTAAAGCCTGACCACATACGCTGCAATACATGAAAGCCTCCTCGCAGAAACCGTTCTGAGTCTACTACGCAAGCAGGACGCGCGGGGTTCCATAATTTGCCGTCCTGAACTAGCGGCCGGAAGACGCAGCTCGCTTTTCCCAATGTTCCTCGTGCCGGTCGTCATGTAAGACCGCAGAGGTTACGCGCCCCTCGGCGTCGCGCTCGAATGTGAGCCGGTTCAGACTCGAACCGTTGGGATAAAAGAAGACGGCTTTCGACTCGGCGGCCAACTCGGCAATCTCGCCATGCGTGTTCTTTTGATAGAGCAAGTCGCCCTGGCGGAAAAGTGTGGCCACAACGCGCCCGCGCCCGTCGGTATACTCCCCCGCCAGCGAATCGAGCACAGCCGGGGTCAACTTGAGAGCGGGCGGGTGGAGCGGAATCAGCAGCCGCTCGGCCAGCGCCGGCAATTCTGCGCCTGCCTTGACCTCGATGTGGTGCGCCAGCAGCCAGCGCGGCAGGTCCGGCTCGTTGTAAGCGCGGGTCCAGCAGTCGTGCTTGAGACCCAGGTAGACCCACAGCCTTACGTGTCCGCCCGAGGCTTTGAAGGCCGCGAACATCAACTCGCTCTGCCGCGAGCTTACGATGTTGTCGTCGCTGCCGTGGAAAAGCCAAACCGGCGTTCGGCCCAGCGCGTGGGCGTACTCGGCGGGTAGCGTTGACAAATGCTGCCAGCGCTCCGGCTCGTAGCTCCAGAAGACGCCACTGGAGGCAATGGCTATCGCCGCCCAGCGCCGCGGGTAGAGCCGCGCCAGCTCCCATGCGCCATAGCCGCCCATCGAGAGGCCGCTGAGGTAAGTGCGCTCCGGGTCAAGGTGAAACTCGGACGTCTCCTGGTCCAGGGCAGACATGGCCATGGAGAGCATCTGGGCGTCGGTCCAGTAAAGGGGCAGCGGACACTGCGGCATCACAATCACAAACAGCCAGCGCTCCGGGTGGTCGCGCACCGCCTGGGGCAGCCCGATCTGCGTTTGCCACATGCCTTCAGAACCACGCTCGCCGCGGCCATGCAGAAACAAAATCACTGGCCAGGATTTGCGGTCGTCGCGGCGGAACTGTTCGGGCAGGTAAACCTCAAAGCGGTATGTAACGCCGCCCACCTCAACGGTGCGATTGAGAAAGCCTGTCTCTTGCGGCGCGCTCGGCGCGTGGTGAGAACCGACGCCAGGAAGCGCCTGCGCGGGCGCAATCGCCCATGCGAGCAGCAGGCCGGCAGTCAGGAAGCGCAGAAGTCGAAGCATACAGAGATATCATCCCACTATACAACCGACTCTACGGCGCCGGCTTCGCGCTGGTGTTTGCAACAGAACGATAGCGGCCATTGCCGAACTGCCAGATCGCGGGACCTTCACATACGTTGTTCTTGTTAGGCGTCGAGCATTCGTCAGGAAGGCAAACGTCGTGGAAGCCATTGTGCTGGCTGTCGAGAACAATAAAATTGTTACAGGCGCCTGAGAACCCAAGCAGAGCCTCTTTGGCGCTCAACTCCTTCCATTCCCCGCCTATCTTGCCAATGAGCACTGATCCGCAAGGTCCGTGGGGTGCTTCACTACAGCAGTATTGGTACGCCGGGGTTCCGTTGCCACTCAGATCGACCGCACTGCCGTCATCGTAGTTCGAGCCAGCATGGACCTCACACTTCATTCTCGTCAACAGATCGCGGGCTCCCTGCGGCAGATCCTTATAGCTAATCTCACTGCAACTTGCGAGAATCGTCTCGGACGGCTTCGGACACCCAAACCAACGGGCCGCCTCCGCGAAGTCACGCTTCACGCCTTTGCCATCGAAATACATTTGGCCGATGATTTCACGAGCGCCAATGTCGCCATGCTCGGCAGCCTTGCGATACCAACGGAGCGCTTCGGCATGGTCATTAGGAACCCAGAAGCCGTACTCGTAATTGTCGCCGAGCGCTGACTCAGCTTGCGCGTCCCCCTTTTCGGCTTTGCGGACGACTTCGGCTTGAGCGCGAGTGTCCCCCTTCTCGGCGCGCTGAATCAACAGCATTTCTTTCACTTTGGCGGAAACAGGGTGGTCGCTCACTTGACCCATGCCGACTATTGTCAGGCAGACGACAGAAGACACGACGACCCAAACGGTTCTGAACATGGAAAGAACTCTAGCACAAGCCATCATCAGAACTGAATAAGGGCAGGGAGCGATTGGCGAGTTGGCGTTTGCCCCGCGGGGGCTAGTCCTCTGCGAGGGAAAAGATTTTTCATTTTGGACTGGCGTAGTCCAGAATAGCCGTGTTATTTTGTTTGTGAGGGGGTCATCTCTGGTACTCTAGCGACCAGAGACGGCTCGATCCCCTCACTCTATAATTGCCACAAGCCGTTTTATTTTCAGTCAATTACACAGTGGGACAGCGGAATTGTCTTGCGATTGATTCGAACGGTTGCTCATTGGAGCCAATTCGCGGTTGCACTATTTACTTTTCAGGGTCCTCAGCCTCTCGGGTGATTTTCGCGCAGGAGAGAATTTTTGAACACTATGCGTGACCGCCAGCTCAGCGCGCGCATCAGATAAACGGAAACAAGGCAAGGAAAGCAAGCATGTCGCAGATATTTGACCGCAGCTCCAATTCTCTGGCTCGCGCGAGCCTGGTTTTGACGGGGCTGATCGTGATCGCTCTGGGGGTCACGCTGGATCAGTTGCAGCGCTCGCCTTGGGTGACGCGGCAAGGTCAACGCCCGGACCAGCCGGTGCCCTTCAGCCACAAGCATCACGTGCAGGGGCTTGGCCTCCAGTGTCAGTACTGCCATGTTACGGTCGAGAAATCGAGCTACGCCGGAATCCCGCCGACCAAGACGTGCATCAACTGCCACGCGCAGATATGGACCAACGCCGAACTGCTGGAGCCGGTGCGCCAGAGCTGGGCGACGGGCGAGTCGCTGCCGTGGATCAAGGTGCATGATCTTCCCGATTTCGTCTACTTCAGCCACGAGATTCACGTGAACAAGGGCATCGGCTGCGCCACCTGCCACGGCCGCGTGGATCAGATGCCGCTGATGTACGCGCAAAACACCTTGCAGATGGAGTGGTGCCTGGATTGCCATCGCAACCCGGCCAAGAATCTGCGGCCCACCAGCGAGATTTACAACATGGCGTGGGAGAATCCGTCAGAGAACCGGCCGGTGTGGTGCGTGGCGGGCGATGAAAAGGACGGCGTGCCTACGGCCCAAAGCGTGAACTGCGTGAGCAGGAACCCGATGCAGGCCGGCGTGGAGGTAGCTTCGCTGCGGATGCCATCGCTTGGCGGCCATGGCGCGGCCGGGTCTATCGGCCACGACAATATTGAGTATCAGAAATTCACCAGCCAGGACGAGATGGGCCACTTCCTTGTGGATCACTATAAGATTCGCACCCCCAAAGACCTGACCAGTTGCGAGGTCTGCCACCGATGAGCGAAAGGATGCCTGTGGAGCACGAGAAGAACGAAGCCGCTGCGCCGGTGACACTCGTCCAGATTCGCGAGCAGTTGAAGGGCCAGAAGGGCAAGAAGTATTGGCGCTCGGTGGACGAGCTGGCGAATACGCCGGAATTTCAAGCGGCCGTTGAGCGGGAGTTTCCCGGCTCGCCGCATGAGTGGGGCGATGACGTATCGAGACGAGGCTTTCTCAAATTCATGGGCGCGTCGGTGGCGCTGGCCGGCCTGGCCGGTTGTACCAAGCAGCCCGACGAGCCGATTTATCCCTACGTCAAGCAGCCCGAAGATCTGGTTCTGGGCAAGCCGAATTACTTTGCCACCGCGCATCCGTTCGTTACCGGCGCGGTGCCGCTGCTGGTCAAGAGCGATCAGTACAGGCCCATCAAGATTGATGGCAATCCCGAGCATCCTTATAACCAGGGCTCGTCGGACCCATTCACGCAGGGCACGCTGCTGGACCTCTATGATCCGGACCGCTCGCAGCACGTTCTCTATCGTGGCGAGAACCGCGAGTGGGCGGAGTTTGCGCAGACGCTGCGGCTGAAGGTGGCCGGAACCAAAGACGGAACGGGGATTTATTTCCTGAGCTCGACCATTACTTCGCCAACGCTGGCGCGGCAGTGGAAGGCTGTGCAGGCGGCTTATCCGAAGGCGACGCTGGTGCAGTATGACCCCGCGATTGCAGGGACTTCCGCTGGGCTCGCTGGGAAACCCCAGTACGATCTTTCGCAGGCCGATGTCATTGTTTCGCTTGATGCGGATTTTCTTTCAGGCGCAAGTTATCCGGGATTTCATAGGCTGGTTCGAGATTATGCCGAGCGACGCAAAGACCCGACGAAGCTGAATCGGCTTTATGCGATTGAGAGCATGCCGACTACGACGGGATTGAAAGCTGAGCATCGGCTCGGATTGCGGGCGAGCGAGATTCCGGCCTTCACTGCAGAGTTAGCAAAGGCTCTTGGCGTGCTAACTGCGGAGCCTCCGGCGTACAACTGGACCGACGAGCAAAAGAAGTTTCTTGCCGCTGTTGTGAAGGACCTGAAGGCCCACGCAGGCAAGAGCGTGGTTATTCCGGGGCTGTATCAGGACTTGTCGGTCGCTGAGCTCACGGCTTCGATCAATGGGACGCTTGGCAACTCAGGCAAGACTACACATTGGGGATCTGATCCAGACTATCTCCACTCGCTCGATCCGATCGGCGACCTGAAGGCTTTGGTTGCGGACCTGAACGCAGGCAAGGTGGCTGGGCTGGTAATTCTGAACGCCAATCCCATCTATACTGCGCCCGCTGACCTGAACTTCGCCGATGCCTTCAACAAGGCAGATATTGTTGCGCACTTGGGCTCACATCTGGACGAGACAGGGCAGATTTCTCACTGGCATATTCCGGCGGCACATTTTCTGGAGTCGTGGTCGGACGCGCGCGCTTACGACGGAACGGTTTCCATCGTGCAGCCGATGATCGATCCGCTATTCGGCGGCAAGACGGCGCATCATGTCTTTCAGACGCTGCTCGACGAGCCTATGGTCAGCCCGTATGATGCGGTGCGCGAAACCTGGAAGCCGGTAATTAAGGGCGATTTTGAGACGGGTTGGCGCAAGGCGCTGCATCAGGGTTGGATTGATGGGACCGCCTATCCTGTGGTTCCGAATACGACGATTGAGTCGTTGGGCGAGGTTCCCGCGCCTTCGCCGAAGGATTCGATCGAGATCATCTTCCGGCCTGACCCGAATATCTATGACGGGCGCTGGTCGAACGTGGGTTGGCTGCAAGAGCTGCCCAAGCCCGTGACCAGCTTGAGCTGGGACAATGCGGCGATTTTTTCAGGGGCTACGCTGACGAAACTCGGCCTGGAGGAAGACGACATTGTCGAGTTATCCGTGAACGGCCGCAAGGTGAATGCGCCTGTGATTGCAGCTCCCGGCCATCCTGATAACTCGGTCACCGTGCATCTGGGCTATGGGCGCGAGTTTGCGGGCCGCGTAGGCTCGGGCGCGGGCTTCAACGCTTATCTGATTCGGACTGCGGACGCCCCGTTTTACACCACGGGGACTATCAAGAAAATCGAAGGCAAGTGGGGCGTTGCTGCGACCAAGAGCCATTTCCAGGATCATAGGTCAAAGGCCTTTGGAGGGCAGGGAAACGGCAATAACTCGCTTGAAGCCGATGAGGCAATCAACGAGCGCGGCATTATCCGCTACGCCACGCTGGATGAGTACAAGGCGAATCCCGGATTTGCCAACGAAGGCGAGGGGCACCCGAAAACTGACAAGAGTAACTCGCTGTTTCCCAATTGGGAGTACAACGAGGCCAATGCATGGGGCATGTCCATTGACATGAACAGTTGCGTGGGCTGCAACGCCTGCATCGTGAGCTGTTATGCGGAAAATAATATTCCTGTCGTAGGCAAGCAGCAGGTGCGCATTGGGCGCAATATGCAGTGGTTGCGCATCGACACTTACTTCGAGGGCGACCTGGCCGCGCCGCGGGCGCACTTCCAGCCCATGGCCTGCCAGCACTGCGAGAACGCGCCCTGCGAACAGGTTTGCCCGGTGGGTGCGACAGTGCATACGCCGGAGGGCCTGAACGCGATGGTTTATAACCGCTGCGTGGGCACGCGCTATTGCTCGAATAACTGCCCGTACAAAGTGCGCCGCTTCAACTTCCTGCTCTACTCGGACTTTGAGACCGAGAGCCTGAAGCTCATGCGCAACCCCGATGTGACGGTGCGCTCGCGCGGCGTGATGGAGAAGTGCAGTTACTGCGTTCAGCGCATCTCGGCAGCCAAAATTGAGGCCGACAAGGAGAACCGGCCCATCCACGACGGCGAGGTTGTGACCGCTTGCCAGCAGGCCTGCCCTGCTTCAGCGATTACCTTTGGCAACATCAACGACAAGCAGAGCAAAGTTACGAAACTCCAGGCCGATGAGCGCAGTTACCAGGTGCTCGCCGATCTGAATACCCGTCCGCGGACAAAATATGTGGCCGCGGTATTGAATCCGAACTCCGAACTTCAAGATGCGCCGGTGGAACATTTGCCGGTGAAGGGTTAAGAGGCTCGAAGCCAGAATGGCAACCAGCGAAGTGAAAACCAGCGACCCTGGAATTGATCCATCAACCGGAGAATTCCGAGTCATAGGGCAGGGCCAGACCTTCAGGTCGGTCACCGAGAAGATCTCGCGTATCGTGCTGACGCCGCGCACGCCGCTGGGCTGGTTCGCGATCTTCAGCGTGGCCGGCGCGGGGGCGACCATGCTGATGGTGGCCGTGACCTGGCTGTTTCTGAAAGGCATCGGCATCTGGGGCGTTACGCAGCCGGTGGCGTGGGGCTTTGCCATTATCAACTTCGTTTGGTGGATCGGCATTGGCCACGCGGGAACGCTGATCTCAGCCATCCTGCTGCTTTTCAAGCAGGGCTGGCGCAATTCCATCAGCCGCTTCGCCGAGGCCATGACCATCTTTGCCGTGGTCTGCGCCGGCATGTTTCCGGTGCTCCACCTTGGCCGTCCGTGGCTTGGTTACTGGTTGTTTCCCTATCCCAGCACCATGACGGTGTGGCCGCAATTTCGCTCGCCGCTGATGTGGGACGTTTTCGCGGTTTCGACTTATGCGACCATCTCGGTGGTCTTCTGGTACATCGGCATGGTTCCCGACCTCGGCACCATGCGCGACCGCGCCCACTCGAAGTTCGCCAAGTATGCGTATGGCCTCTTCTCGATGGGCTGGCGCGGGTCGGCGCGCCACTGGATGCGCTACGAGACTGCCTCGCTGCTGCTTGCCGGGCTGGCTACGCCGCTGGTGCTTTCGGTGCATACAGTCATCAGCTTCGATTTTGCCGTGGCCGTGCTGCCGGGCTGGCATACCACCATCTTCCCGCCTTACTTTGTGGCCGGCGCCATTTATTCCGGCTTCGCCATGGTGCTCACGCTGGCCATTCCGCTGCGCAAGTTCTATCACCTGGAGGCACTGGTCACCGAGCGCCATATCGACAATATGGGCAAGGTGATGCTGGCTACCGGCTTCATCGTGGCCTACGGGTACGGCATGGAGATTTTCATGGCCTGGTACTCGGCCTCGCACTGGGAAGCCTTCATGATGTGGAATCGCATGTTCGGGCCGATGGGCTGGTCTTACTGGGTGCTGGTCACCTGTAATCTGGCGATTCCGCTGACAACGTTGTGGTCGCGCAAGCTCCGCACTTCGATTGCGTACATGTTCTTCCTTTCCATCGTGGTCAACACGGGCATGTGGTTTGAGCGCTTCGTCATTGTTGTGACCAGCCTTTACCGCGACTTTCTGCCCTCATCGTGGGGAAGCTACCGCGCGACCAAGTGGGACTATATGACCTTTGTGGGCACGCTGGGCCTGTTCACGTTCCTGTTCCTGTTGTTTGTGCGCGTGCTGCCCATGATTCCGATGAACGAAATCCGCATGTTGTTGCCGGCGGCCAAAATAAAGGCCAAGGCCACAGCAAAGGCGGGTGACTGATGCCGCCACGCGAAGGAACTTACGGCCTGTTGGCCGAATTCGATACGCCGGGTGACCTGATCCGCGCCGCGCGTCAGGCTCGTCAGGATGGCTGGCGGCGGCTAGACTGCTACACGCCTTATCCCGTTGAGGAGGCTGCCGAGGCCATCGGCTTCCACCGTAACAAGGTTCCGCTGTTGACGCTGATTGGTGGCTTGATGGGCGGGGCGGCAATGTTCGGGCTCGAAGTCTGGATTTCAGTGCTGGCCTATCCATTGAATATTGGCGGGCGTCCGCCTTACTCATGGCCGGCCTTTATTGTGCCCGCCTACGAGTGGACGATCTTGTTTGCGGGACTCTCGGCGGCCTTCGGCATGTTGGCGCTGAACGGGCTGCCGGCACTCTATCATCCGCTCTTCAATGCGCCTAACTTCCGCGACGGCGCGACGACCGACAAGTTCTTTCTGTGCCTGGAAGCGCTCGATCCCAAATTCGATCTGGCGGAAGCGAAAAAGTATCTGGAAAGTTTTCAGCCGGTCTCGGTGGTGGAGGTGCAGTACTGATGCAAGCCATGCGCCTTAATTCGTTTCGACGCATTGCCGCTGGTGCGAGCATGATGACGTTGCTGTTTGCCGCTGGCTGCCGCCAGGATATGCAGGACCAGCCAAAGATCATTCCGCAGCGCGGCTCGGAGTTCTTTGCCGACCATCGCGGCGCGCGTTCGCAGGTGGTGAACACCGTGGCCCGCGGCCAGTTGCACGAAGACAGTTACTTCTATACAGGCGTGGTTCAAGGCGCAAACGGCTATCGCGAAGAGAAGAACGAGATGCCCTTTCCGGTGACGCGCGACGTGCTCCGGCGCGGGCAGGAGAGGTTCAACATTTATTGCTCACCGTGCCACTCGCGGGTGGGCAACGGGCTGGGTGAGATTGTGGAGCGCGGCTACAAGCCGGCTGCCAATTATCACGATCAGGTGCGGCTGTCGCAGCCCATTTCGCACTACTTTTACGTGATGACCCACGGCTATGGAGCGATGCCTGATTACTCGGCGCAACTGACTCCGGAAGATCGCTGGGCGGTGGCGGCTTATATCCGCGCATTGCAGTTGAGTCAGGCGACCAAGGCAGAGGATGTTCCTTCGGGCGTTCAAGTGAGGAGCCTGAAAGAGATTGCGCAAGAGAAGCATTTGCCGGAGGGTTTTGCCGAGCCGTGGGCGCTGCCTTCGTCGGCAATTCAGGCGTATCCGCGCGATGTGAAGCAGGGTTATCCGGCGATGGCTCCGGCCAATCCGGCTGACCCGACGATCAAGATTCCCCTCAGCAAACCGGCGAAATCGGCCGCGAAGTAAGGACAGACGGAATGGCTCACGAGACGCACGCCAAAACACTTCCCGCCGATTTAGGCGCGCCGGCCTTTGTCGACGGCTGGCAGACGCGCGCGCTGACGATAGGAGGGATATTCTCGGTCATCGCTGTCGGCTTGGCTTTCGCGGATGGGTCGATCGATCATGTACTGCGCGCCTGGCTGCTCGGCATGATGCTGACCTTTGGATTTTCGGTGGGCGGGCTGGCTCTGCTGATGGTGCAGTATTGCTCGGGCGGCAAGTGGGGCCTGCTGCTGCGCCGGCCGCTGGAGGCTATGAGCCGCACGCTGCCGCTGGTCTTTTTCTACTGGCTTGTCATCGCGCTCTCGCTCAAAAAGCTTTATCTGTGGGCCGCAGTCACTGACGTGAGCGCCGCGCTGAAATCTGGATGGATCAACGAAGTCCAGGCTCACGCCATCGAATTCAAACGGCCCATGCTGAACCCGGCGACGTTCACCTGGGTCAGCGTGCTCTGCTTCGCTATCTGGGCCTTCTACACATGGCGTCTCAATGCTCTGGGTCTTCAACGGGATGCTGCTTCCCCCGCTACCACGCCCCAATGGATCAAGCGATTGGAGAACATCAGCGGACCCGGCATTGTGGTTTATGCCGTCACCATGTCCGCCGCTGTCATCTATTGGGTCATGTCGCTTGATCCCACGTGGTATTCGTCGGTTTACGGATTGCTGTTTCTGGTCAGCCAGGCATACGGAGTGCTGGCGCTTTCGATTATTGTGGTTGTTTCGCTCTCCAAAGCCGAACCGTTCAAAACCATTCTTCGCCAGACGGAGCAGCACGACCTGGGCAAGTTGACCTTTGCTTTTGTAATGCTGAATATCTACCTGGCCTTCGGGCAATTTCTCATCATTTGGTCAGGAAATCTTCCGGAAGAGATTCCCTGGTATCTGGATCGTATCCGCGGCCACTGGGGCGTAATCATCACGCTGGACTTCATGTTTCACTGGCTGATTCCTTTCACGCTGCTGCTCTCGCGCGACTTGAAGCGCAACAAAAAACGATTAGTCCTCGTCTGCCAGTGGATGGTCTTCGCACGCGCATTCGATTTGTTCTGGCTGATTGAGCCTAACTTCAAGGACGCGGCGCGCAACCTTCATTTCAGTTGGGGAATTCTGGAATACGCAGCCGTGCCGGTAGCGATGGTGGCCTTTTGGGTGGCCTACTTCTGCACGCAGTTGAAGACGCGGCCGCTGGTGCAGACCAACGACCCGCACCTTGCGGAGATATTGGAGCCTGAGCATGTCCACGCATAATCCTAACGAGCAGGAAGGCAACAAGCCGGAAGAAGTCGACGCATCGAAGGGTTACGAAGCGACGGATGTTCGCGTCTCAGGCATCCTGGTATTCCTGGTCGCGCTGAGCATCTTCGCGGCGGTTACGGCGGCGATGGCCTACGGTGTCGGCAAGATGCTTGACGCGCGCATGGCCAAAGAAGACGGGCCTACGAGCAAGTGGACGAAGACGGTGGATGTTCGCCAACTCGGCGATATGCCCAACAGTCCCGAGTTGCAGAACAAGGTGGCCACGCTGATGCAGCAATATCCGACGCCGCGTTTGCAGACCGACGACGGCGCACAGGATATAGCCGATCTGCACGCGCGCGAAGACCTGCTGCTGAACAACTACAGTTGGGTTGATCAGTCACAGGGCAAGGCAAGAATTCCCATCGAGCGCGCCATGGATCTGATTGCGCAACGAGGATTGCCGGTGGCGCCGGCGATCGAGCAGGCGCCGCTGATGACCGGAGACCTGAAGCCTCAAGTACTTTTTCCTTTGACCAGCGGATTTGCGCGCACCGGTTATGAATTGGATCAAGCCGAAGCGCAGGCCATCGAGGGAACGCGAGCGGGAGAACAGAAGTAGAGAGCGCCGGTTGAGTTTTGTGGGCGCGTTGTTGGCAGGGAAGAGAAAGAAGGGAAGATGAACGGCAGAGGCACAATCCGTAGAGATACACGAAGCGTGGCAAGGTTTGCGGCGCTGTGTGCAGCTTTGCTTGCTCCGCCTCTGATGGCCCAGGTTTCCGGCTACGGCGACAAAGCGGTGGGGCCGGTGAACGACAAGCCGCCGGCGATCCTGAACGGCGTGGGCATTGAGCAGCGCCTGAACCAGCAATTGCCGCTGTCGCTTACCTTTACCGACGATCAGGGCAAGCAGGTGCAGTTATCCAGTTACTTCGGCAAGCGCCCCGCGATTCTGGCGCTGGTTTATTACCAGTGCCCCATGCTTTGTTCGGAGGAGTTGAACGGGCTGACGAGTGCCTTACAGATGGTGAACTTTGTTCCCGGCAAGGACTTCAACGTAATCGTCGTAAGCATTGATCCGACCGAAGGCACGGAGTTAGCTGCGGCCAAGAAGCGCAGTTATCTCAAGCGCTACGGCCATCCGGAGACGGCTGGCGGGTGGCATTTCATGACCGGAACGCAGCCAAACATCGACGCGCTCACTAAGGCTGTGGGCTTCGGTTACGTGAAGATCCCCGGCCCAGATGGCAAGCTCACGCAATTTGCCCACGCCAGCTCGATTCAGATCGTAACTCCCGAAGGCAAGCTGGCCCAGTATTACATGGGCGTGGAGTACTCGCCCAAGGATTTGCTGCTGGGGCTCAACGAGGCTTCGTCCAATCGCATCGGCTCGCCTGTAGATAACATTTTGACTTACTGCTATCACTACGATCCGCAGACTAACAAGCACTCGCTGGTAGTGGCGCGGGTGGTGCAGTTAGGCGGACTTATGACGCTACTGCTGCTGGGTGGATTCATGGCGCTGATGTTCCGCAGAGATTACCGCCAGGCGCACTCACCGGCAAAGCAGGCGCCGGGGAAAGAACCGAAGGTGAACGGATAACGGAATGAGCCATATTAGTCCAACAATCTGGCAGTTTCTCGTCAAGTGGTTGACGAACTTCGCGCTATTTCCGCCCGAGGCCTCGAAGATCGCGCCTCAGATGGATGCGCTCTTTTTCTTCATGGTCCTGGTGAGCCTGATCGGGCTGACGGCGGTGGTCTTGCTGGTCGTCAGCTTCTCCATCCTTTACAGCAAAAAACGCCATCCGGTGGCCGTGCAGATCGAGGGCTCCACGCTGCTGGAAGCCACATGGACCATCATTCCGCTGGGCCTGTTCATGGTGATGTTCGTATGGGGCGCGCTGATTTATTTCCGCGTCTATACGCCACCGGCCAACGCCATGAATATCTACGTGGTGGGCAAGCAGTGGATGTGGAAGGCCGAGCATCCGGGCGGCCAGCATGAGATCAACTCATTGCACGTGCCAGTGGGCCACGCCGTGCAGTTGACGCTGATTTCCGAGGACGTGTTTCACAGCTTCTCCATTCCCGCTTTTCGCGTGAAACGCGAGGCGATTCCCGGCCGCTATACTACGGTCTGGTTTGAAGCCACCACGCCGGGCACTTATCACTTATTCTGCACACAATACTGCGGCACGAACCATTCGCATATGATCGGCGATGTGGTGGTACTGTCGGAGGAGGATTACAGAAAATGGCTGGCTAGTTCCACCAGCGGTAACTCGCTGGCGCAGAACGGCGAGCGGCTTTTCGCTAGCCTGAGTTGCGCCGCCTGCCACAATGCGCGGCCGGATGCGCGTGGACCATCGCTGGCCAACGTTTACGGATCCAGGCTCGCGCTTTCCACCGGCGGCACGGTGATTGCCGATGACGCGTATCTGCGCGAGTCGATTCTGAATCCATCGCAGCACATAACTCAGGGTTACGCGCCCATCATGCCCACTTATCAGGGGCAGGTCAGTGAAGAGGGAGTTATCGCGCTGGTTGAATACATCAGGCACCTCGACTCCGACTACCGGGTTCAGCAAACAACCAATACAACCGACCTGCTGCCGGAAAGCGAAGGCAACGCGCCGGCCGCGCAAGCGCCCGCTACAAAAGGTACGGTGAAGCCATGAACAACAATAACAACACCATCGTCGATCTTCCCGATCAGGCTACGGCCAGGATTCCACAGCCTAACTTCATGTCAAAAGAAAATGGCCTGTTGAGCTGGCTGCTGACTGGTGATCATAAGCGGATTGCGATTCTATACTTAATCTCGATCACGTTCTTCTTCTTCATCGGCGGAGCACTGGCGGGCCTGATCCGCCTGGAGTTGCTGACGCCGCAGGCTGATCTGATGGCCACCGACACCTATAACAAGGTGTTCACCATGCACGGCATCATCATGATCTTCCTCTTTCTGGTGCCGTCGGTGCCGGCCACGCTGGGCAACTTCCTTATCCCGATGATGATCGGGGCCAAGGACCTGGCGCTGCCCAAGGTCAACCTGCTCAGTTGGTATCTCTACATGGCGGGCGGCATCCTGGCGCTCTACGCCATGATGACCGGCGGCGTGGATACGGGCTGGACCTTCACCACGCCGCTCTCTACCCACTATGTGAACACCAACGTAATTACCACCGGCTTTGCCATCTTCGTCGCCGGCTTCAGCTCCATCTTTACCGGGTTGAACTTCATCGTCACCATCCACAAGATGCGCGCGCCGGGCATGACCTGGTTCCGGCTGCCGCTGTTCGTCTGGGCGCATTATGCGGCCAGCATTCTCATGGTGCTGGGCACTCCGGTGCTGGCTATCGCCATCGTTTTGGTAATGCTGGAACGCGCCTTCGGCATCGGCGTATTCGATCCCGCCAAGGGCGGTGATCCGCTGCTCTTCCAGCATTTATTCTGGTTCTACTCGCACCCCGCTGTTTACATCATGATTCTGCCCGGCATGGGAGTTATCAACGAAGTTATCTCGACCTTCAGCCGCAAACGCGTCTTCGGTTATACGGCAGTTGCGTTTTCATCCGTGGCCATTGCTGTCTTCGGCTTCTTCGTCTGGGCTCATCACATGTTCATCATGGGCATTTCTAACTACGCCGTGCTGGTCTTCTCGCTATTGACCATGCTGGTCGCCGTGCCGTCGGCTATCAAGATATTCAACTGGACATTCACGCTTTACAAAGGGTCAATCACCTTTGAAACACCCATGCTCTATGCCTTCGGCTTCATGGGACTGTTCACCATCGGCGGCATGACGGGTGTGTTTCTCGGAGCTTCCGGCACCGACATTCACTTGACCGAGACATACTTCATTGTGGCCCATTTCCACTTTGTCATGGTAGGCGGAATGTTGATGGCGTTTCTGGCCGGCATCCATTTCTGGTGGCCCAAGATAACGGGCCGCATGTATCCGGAGAAGATATCGCAACTGGCAGCCGTAGTTACCTTCATCGGCTTCAACCTTACCTTTTTCCCGCAGTTCATTCTGGGCGTGCTGGGCATGCCGCGGCGCTATGCATCTTACCCGCCTGAGTTCCAGGTTCTGAATGTATTTTCAACCGCGGGGGCAACCATTCTGGGCGTCGGCTACCTTTTGCCGGTGCTCTATCTGATCTGGTCGCTGAAGTACGGCGCTATCGCGGGCAACAATCCATGGCAGGCTACAGGCCTGGAGTGGCAGACGCAATCGCCTCCACTTACCGAGAACTTTGCAGTGATGCCGGTCATGGATCACGAAGCCTACGACTACGAGTGGCTGGAGAGCCAGAAAGCGAAAGAGGTGGCCAGTGCCGGATAACTCAGCGATAGTTTACGACGCTCAAGAATCCGCAAGCGCCGCTAACAACGCTAACGGCGCTAACTCCGCTCATCTGGAGCACCCGTCCTATCTGCGCCACCACTTCAATTCCGCCGAGCAGCAGGCGGACACTTCGAACTTTGCCATGTGGCTCTTCCTGCTCACTGAAGTTATGTTTTTCGGCGGTCTCTTCACCGCCTATCTCATTTATCGCAACTGGTATTACCCAGCCTTTGTCGCTGGCTCTCACCAGTTGAATGTGATTTGGGGAACGCTGAATACGGTGGTGCTGATAGCCTCCAGCTTCACCATGGCCATGGGCGTTTGGTGCGCGGAGACGCGGCGCAGGCGCGGGCTGATTCTTTGCCTGAGCCTGACCTTCATTTTGGGCCTCTGCTTTCTGGGCATCAAGACCATTGAGTATCACGAGAAATGGGAGAAGCATCACGTTCCCGGCGTGCATTACAGTTTGCAATCGTTTGTCGATCCAGATTCCGACGCCGCCGCCAGGGCGGCTGGAGACAAGCCGCTGCCGCTAGATATGGCGCGCCACACCGAGATTTATTTCTCGCTCTACTTCGCCATGACCGGCATGCACGCCCTGCACATGATCATCGGCATCGGGATTCTAGGATTCATGATCTATCGCGCCAGAGCCGGGGCCTACACCTCGGGCCACGTGACGTTTGTGGAGAACTTCGGCCTTTACTGGCACTTTGTGGACATTGTTTGGATCTATCTTTTTGCGCTGCTCTATCTGATCAGCAGACATCAATAAGAACAGGGACCAGGGAATAGGGAATAGAGACAAACGACCGAGGATTAGCGGCATGAGTGAGCAAACAAAACACGCTGAGCACGAGCATCACATTGTCGGCCCCGGGGTTTACGTGGCCATTCTTCTGGCGTTGCTGCTGGGCACAGGACTCACCGTCTGGGCATCGTTTCTCGAACTGGGCCCATGGAATCCTATCATCGCGCTGGCCATTGCCACTGCCAAGGCCACGCTGGTGGTGCTGTTTTTCATGCACGTAAAGTACAGCACAAAGCTCACCAAACTCACCGTCGTCGCCGGCATCTTCACGTTTCTGATTCTGGTCTCGATGACTCTGGCGGACTACATCAGCCGGGCCTGGGGAAGCTGGTAGGTGGGACTGGCGCTTTCTACCATAAGGGCTGCTCGACGGGGCAGCCCGGGAGTGAAAGCGCGGTTCTGAGGCGGCGCGGCAGAGGAAATCCGCCCACATAATCGCCGAAGATGCACCGGTTCCCGTTTCTGGTCTATAATTCGAGACAATTTCAATCCCACTAGCTGCGTGTTTCACACGATTTAATCCATTGAATTTCGATCAAGTCCTCCTCGGACGATGCCGATGACAGAGAGGGGATATCGGAATCGCACTCGGGACACGTGTGAGCATTTGGGTCTTTCAGCGGTTTCATGGTGAACCTGCCTCGAACGGCAGGGCGGGGACGTGTGTCCTTGGCCACTCAGTGGGCGGGTGCGGCGCTTTTTGGCCCGAGCTGAGGCGGAGCGCCGGAAAATTGGTGGCCATGCTGGTTTTTGCGGCGATGGCGACGGCGCTCGGCGATGCACAAGAGACAACTGCGCATGGGCGAGAGACCGAACCGGCAGCGGCCGCGCGGCGGCCCAATCTTCCTCCGCGGGTGGCTCAGGCAGAGCGGTTCTTGGCCCGGCGCGGATGGAGCCGAGCCTCGGCAAGTGGCGAGAGTCAAACCTGGGCAGGGGCCGGACATTTAGCCCGGCGCGCGCAGACGGCCGCGGCCAAAGCGCAGGCGCAGTCGCAGGCGCAACCGGAGGGAACCGCAACCTGGCAGCCGCTGGGCCCCACGGCCTTTCTGTCACAAAGCTTTGGTCTGGTCACCGGGCGCATCTCCGCGCTGGCGTTGGACCCGTCGGATGGGACGGGCAACACCCTCTACGTGGGCACCACAGGCGGCGGGGTCTGGCGGTCGCAGAATGCGGACACATCCAGTGCAGCCGGCATCAGTTTCATACCGCTCACTGATGACCTATCCGCCCTGAGCGGCGCGGCGGACTCCTCCATCAGCATTGGCGCGCTCACCGCACAGCCGGGCGGAACGGGAGTGATTCTGGCCGGCACAGGCGACCCCAACGACGCTCTCGACTCCTACTACGGCGCGGGAATTCTGCGCTCCGCAGACGGCGGCGTCACCTGGAGCCTGATTCCCAACACCGCCGATGGCCTCTACAGCTTTGCCGGGGAGGGTTTTTCGGGTTTTGCCTGGAGCACCGTAAACCAGCAACTGGTGGTGGCCGCGGTCTCGCAGGCCTACGAAGGCGCGCTGGTGAACGCGGTGTGGCCCGGCGCGAGCTACGAAGCCCTCTACTACTCGCTGGACGGCGGGGCCACCTGGTCACTGGCCACCATCACCGACGGAGCAGGGACGGACGTGCAGGGACCGGGCAATGTGTTCGACCTGCCAGACGGAAATGCGGCTACGTCAGTGGTGTGGAACCCGGTGCGAAAACTGTTTATCGCAGCTGTGCGCTACCACGGCTACTATCAGTCCTCGGACGGCATCACATGGACGCGGGTTACGAATCAACCCGGCGTGGCAGCGAGTACGAGCACAAGCGCGAGTCTGAGCAGCGCATGGTGCCCGACGAACCCCGGCGGCACGGGGTTGCCTACCTGCCCCATCTTTCGCGGGACGCTGGCGGTCAATCCCCAAACCGGCGACACCTTTGCCTGGACGGTGGACATCAACAACCAGGACCAGGGAATCTGGCAAGACCTGTGCGCGGTGAGCAGCAACGCCTGCACCAACCAGACAATGACCTTCGCCCAGCCATGGAACACGGCGGCTCTGGAGGTTGCGCCTCCGCTCGATACGACGATTGCCAACGGCGACTACAATCTGGCGCTGGCCGCGGTTCCCGCCGGGCAGGAAACGTTGCTGCTGGCCGGGGGCAATGATTTGTGGGAGAGCACGTGCCCGGTGGCGCAGGGTTGCAAGTGGCGCAATACCACCAATTCCACCACTTGCATGAGCGCGCAGGTGGGCGAATACCAGCATTCGCTGGCTTGGAACGCCGCCAATTCGCTGGAGATTTTTGTGGGCAACGACAGCGGGCTGTGGCGCTCGACCGATGGCATCGCCGAGAGCGGGCCGGTTTGCAACGCAAGCGATGCGGCTCACTTTCAAAATCTGAATGGAAGCCTGGGTTCGCTTGCAGAGGTTGAAAGCATCTCTCAGGCCGGCGCGACGCCCTACACGATAATGGCCGGCCTGGGTGCGAACGGAACCGCCGGCGTCAAGAGCACGACGAGTGCGACGACGGATTGGCCGGAGATTCTGGGCGGCGAAGGCGGGCCGGTGGCCATCGATCCCAACGACAGCGCCAACTGGTACGTGAACAACCAGGCGGGAGTCTCCATCTATCTGGGCACGCCGCCCATGGGAAGCACTCTCGGTGCGTTCAACCCTGTACTCAATTACACAACCGATCCAGGCGCGACGACGCCTTTGGCACCCGGCGCGGTTGCGATTGCGGATGTGGTCAGAGACGGGCTGAGCATGGCCGTGGAACCGCCGTATGCGGCGGCGTCCTTCCTGGTGGACCCGCTCGACAGCGCGGAACTGCTGATCGCAACCTGCCGGGTGTGGCGCGGGCCGGCCAACGGCGTGGGCTGGAGCGAGGCCAACGCCATCAGCCCCATCCTCGACGGCATGACCGGTGAAAATGATTGTTTGGGCAACGCTCTGATTCGTTCGATGGCGGCCATGGCGCTGCCTGTCTCGACGGCGCTGCCCGCGGGCGGCGAAGTGGTCTATATGGGCATGTACGGCTCGGCGAACGGAAACACGGCGCTGGCCGGCCACGTTTTGAGCATGACCTATAACGCCGCCACCAGCATCTGGTCCGCCCCGGCGGACCTGACGCTAAACCCGGTCACGAACGACGACCTGGCGACCGGTACGATGAACTACTACGGAATGGACATCTCCAGCATCTTCATCGACTCCCACGACCCTACCGGCAAGACGGTGTACGTCACTGTCGCGGGGTTTTCGACCCCATTGGAAAACGTGCAGACGGTTTACGGCTCGACCAGCGGCGGCGCAAGCTGGACAGCGTTGACGGTCAACCTGCCCGCGGCTCCGGCCAACAGCGTAGTGGTGGATCCGCAGAGCGCCAGCACGGTATACGTTGCCACCGACGCCGGAGTGTATGCCACGCTGCAGATTGGCTCCTGTACGACGGTCACTTCAGGCTGCTGGGCGCCTCTTGGAAGTGGGCTGCCGAATGCACCGGTGGTTGAACTCAGCGCAGCGCCCGCATCGTCGAGTGTGCATAATCTCGTCGCCGCCACCTACGGCCGCGGCATCTGGATGACGCCTCTGCTGGGAGCGGGCGGGACCGGCACAGGCCCGGCAACCGACACCCTCTCGGCCACTGCGCTCGCCTTTCCCAGCATAGATTCGGGGCAGCTCTCGACTGCGCAGACCGTGACCCTGACCAACAGTGGAAGTGTGCCGCTGACTTCCATCGCCGTTTCCGTAAGCGGAGAATTTCAGCAGACGAACTTCTGCACCGCTAATCTTGCGGCTAATTCCAGTTGCACCATCAGCGTGCAATTCGCGCCGACAACGACAGGGGCTCAGAACGGCACGCTATCCATCTCCGATATCACGCGCACGCAGGCGCAAACGGTCGCTCTCAGCGGCACGAGCCTTGCCCCGCCGGTGCTCGGCGTCAACCCGGCGAGCCTGACCTTTGAGGGGCAAACGGTGGGTCAGCCCAGTGCAGAGCAGATGCTCACTATAAGCAACACTGGCGGTGCGCCGCTGGCTAATGTGGGCTTCCAGATTACCGGGACTTCGGCGAGCAGTTTTTCGTATGAAGCCTCGACCTGCAGCACAACACTGAGCAATGTGAGCGGCCAGAACAGTTGCACGGTCGAGGTGGTCTTCACCCCGGCAGCAGCAGGCGGCGCCATGTCCTCGCTGGTGGTCTCTTCGTCAACTGCGGGCGTTGCGGCGGCCCCAGTCCCGCTCAGCGGCACAGGGCAAACTCCGGCGGGACTCAACGTGAACCCGGCACAGCTTCTCTTTCCCATCGTTCTGCCGGGCGGGTCCAGCCCGTCTGGGACGGTGAACATCACCAACACCGGCGGCTCGGCGGCGAACTCGCTCTCCCTCACGGCTACGCCGCCATTCAGCCTTGTCCAGAACACCTGCGGCTCCAGCCTTGCGGCCGGAGCAAGCTGCTCGACTGGGGTAATCTTTTTGCCCTCCCTCAACGGGCCGTATACGGGCACACTCACCATCGCATCCCCATCGTTGGCGGCCTCGGCCAGCGTGCCGCTCAGCGGAACGGGTGGAACGCCGGGTTCTGTTCAGGCGCTGCCCAGTATCGTCAACTTTACGAATCAATCGGGAAGCTCTGAAATCGGGGTGGGCCTGATGAGCGCTCCCGTCACCGTGACCATCACCAATCCCGATAGCGTGAACAGCCTGGGCAGTTTCGCTCTGGCGGTCACGGCGGGATTCCGGCTGGTGAGCACAACCTGTTCCTCCACGCTTGGCGCCGGGGCCAGTTGCTCGGCCGTAGTTGAATTCGCGCCCACCACTCCCGGGCCGCAGAACGGAAGTCTGGTCGTGACCAGCAGCGCGTTGCCGACGGGCGCCTTTGTGCCTCTGTCGGGCATGGGCTTCGACTTCTCGATGACGCCCTCGGGCTCGTCCAGCCAGACCATCGCCAACGGCCAGACCGCCGACTACAAATTAGTGATTACTCCGCTTCTGGGCTCGCAGGGCGTCTTCACCTTTCAGTGCGGCTCGCTGCCTCCGTATTCGGCCTGCACCTTCAACCCCGCCAGCGAAGGCATTCCCGCCAACGTGAGCGGCAACGAAGTGGTGGAGATTGCCACCGGGCTAACCGAGACCTCGGCCAACTCCTCGCGCCCGTTCGTCTGGCCGGTTGTTCCGCTTGCCTGCGGGTTGATACTCGCGCCGTTTGCGCTGGCGCGCCGACGCAGGGCGTTGCTGCTGGTCGCACTGCTGGCAATCCTGGCGAGCGGTGTCACCAGTTGCACATCCTCCAACGCCATCTCGGGCGGAACGGCTCCCGGCTCCGGCTCTGGTCCCGGCATTACTTCGCCGGGAACGTTTCCGGTTGTTGTCACCGCAACTTCCAGCGGCGTCCAGCACCAGGTAACCCTGACGCTCATCGTGGACTGAACAGCCACGGGGGGCAGGAGCCAAAGCCATAAACGCTATACTTTATCTTCGAGCCTTCACCGTGAACGCGCGCAACCGGCAGTTCAGAGGGCTGCGAATGGGGATTGCAGCGCATGACAGCCAAAGTAACCGTTAAAGATGTGGAGCGGGTGGCAGAGCTGGCCCACCTCGAACTCGGGCCGGAAGAGACGCCGGCCATGCTGCGTGATTTGAACGCCATTCTGGATTACGTGGCCGAGCTGAACGAGCTGGATACGACTGGCGTGGCGCCGTTGGCTCAGGTGAGCGAATTGTCACTCGAAGGATCAGGCCAGGGCGCTCTGCGCGCCGACGCGCCCCAGCCATCGCTGGATCGCGCCGCCGTGATGCCGCTGGCTCCGGAGACCGATGGGGTTTTCTTCAAAGTGCCCAAGGTGATTGAGCGATAGTCTCCCACGCGAACCAATTTCACCTCCGCGGCGTAAACGCAAAAGGTGCCAAAGAGATGCCGGAAACCAAGCCAGGAAACGAGGAAGATTCACTTGTCCAGCGAAGCTAAACCAGCCGAAACTTTTGTGGAAAAGCCGAAAACTCTGGCCGAGTTGCGCGAAGGAATTATCTCTGGCCGCACCAAGGCCGTCGATCTGGCCGCCAGCTACTATGACCGCATTGCGCGGAAAAATCCGCGCCTGAACGCCTACCTGAGCCTCACCAAAGCGCGCGCGCTTGCCCAGGCTGCCCGCGTGGATGAGGCGGCCGCCAAGGGCGAGCCTCTGGGAGTTTTAGCCGGCATTCCGGTGGGTATCAAGGACGTGCTGGTAATGAAGGGCGCTCCGGCCACGGCGGGGTCAAAAATTCTTGAAGGCTATCGCCCACCCTACGACGCCACGGTGGTCAGCCGGCTCGAAGCAGCGGGCGCGGTGCTGCTGGGCAAGTTGAACTGCGATGAATTCGCCATGGGCTCGTCCAACGAAAATTCGGCCTACGGGCCGGTGCGCAATCCGGTGGATACGGAGCGCGTTCCGGGCGGATCGAGCGGCGGCTCGGCGGCGGCTGTGGCGGCCAATCTGGCCGTGGCCACGCTGGGCTCCGACACAGGCGGCTCCATTCGCCAGCCGGCCAGCTTTTGCGGGGTGGTGGGCGTATTGCCCACATACGGGCGCGTCTCGCGCTACGGGCTGATCGCCTTTGCCTCGTCGCTTGATCGGGTCGGCCCCTTCGCCGCCAACGTTCGCGATGCCGCCACGCTTCTGGGCGTCATCGCCGGCCACGACTCCCACGACGCCACGAGTTCTGAGGCTCCGGTGCCAGACTACGCCGCCGAGAGCGACAAACCAGCCGCGGGGCTGCGCATCGGCATTCCGGCCGAGTACTTCGGCGAAGGGCTTGACCCGGAAGTGGGCGCGGCCATCGAGCGGGGCATTGCCGCGCTGAAGGCCGCCGGATGTACCGTGAAGCCGGTCTCGCTGCCGCACACCCGCTACGCCGTTCCAACTTACTATCTGATCGCCACGGCCGAGGCCAGCGCCAACCTGGCGCGCTTTGACGGTGTGCGCTACGGCTATCGCTCGCCCGCGTCGGAGAACCTGGCGGCCATGTACCGGCACTCCCGTGATGAAGGTTTTGGCGCAGAGGTCAAGCGTCGCATCCTGCTGGGAACCTATGCGCTGAGCGCGGGCTACTATGACGCCTACTATTTGAAAGCCCAACAGGTGCGGCGTTTGCTGGCCGAGGAGTTCCTGCGCGCCTTCGCCGAGGTGGACGCCATCGTGACTCCCACCGCGCCCACGCCTGCTTTCAAACTGGGCGAGAAGACCGGCGACCCGCTGGCCATGTACCTGGCCGACATCTTCACCGTGACGGCCAGCCTCGCGGGCATCTGCGGCGTCACCGTGCCCTGTGGCAAGACCAGGGACGGATTGCCGGTGGGAATGCAGGTGCTGGCCCGCCACATGAACGAGAGTGCGGCCTTCCGCGTGGCGCGAGCCGTCGAGGCTGCGAAGATTTAGGAGCAAGTTGGATGAGCAAGACTGCAAGATTTGGGGTAATGGTTCTGGCGGCGATCGTTGCCGCTGCTTTGGTGGCTTCAGCAGCCCCGCGCAAGACACATAGTGTGGTTCTCGGAGCTGTCAAGAAGGTGACCTACACCAAGGCCGGCGACCCGGCCGGCGCGGCCCCAGCCGAGAATGAGCTGAAGGTCCGCGCGCTGTTGGTGGACGGCGTTCTCAAGGAGTGGACCACCGGCGACGCCCACGACGTGACCGATCGCAGCTTTGTGGTGCGGCGCGTGCTCCGGCTCAACGATGCCTTGCCCGCCGATAAGACCAGCGAAAAGCCTGCCCCGACAGCCAGCCGTTGGGTCTGGCAGCGCGGTCCGTGGCTGCTGGTGGACCGCGCAACCGGTCACGTTATTGTCCTGAAACTGCCGGATTACGACCCCGGAGTGAGCCAGGTGAGCTGGTTCCGCGACTACGGCGCCTATTGCGGCGTAACCCCCAGCGGCAAGAGCCTCTACGCCGTGGTGGCTCAGGTGGCTGCGCGGAAGGCTGTGCTGGCTAAAAAATTGTCTGCCTTCAACCCCGAGAGCCGTCCCGACCCCGTCTGCGGCCTCGCAGAATGGCAGCGCGAGCCCCTGCGCATCACATTCCACCCCACCGGCAAAGAGCAGGCAAGCTTCGATATCGTTCCCGGCTCGGCGGTGCTGGTGGAGGACGCAAGCGACGAGCCGGAGACACTTGCAACCACGCCGGAAGCCAAGCCTAAACAGTGAATTTGGATTGGACGCCGCGAGAGTGAAGGCTTAAATGGCTTTGGAAAAGAGCTTCTGGACCGTGCTCTCCACGCTGGAGGGAATTTGTCTTTGACGCTTTCTTTCTTTGCGAATTTCTCTTTGCAACTGCCACAACGCCCACAGCAGAAAAGCTTCGGCCAGAGTGAGCGGAATCAAGAACAGGTAACGAAGATCGAATTCCGTCATGGCAGGGTTTCCTTTCGCTGCTTCAGCGCCGTCAGACGGGAAGACGCCAAGCCAGGCTGCGGCTGAAATGGAGCTATTTGCAGTAGAAATCCGCGGCGGTAAGAACGGCATATTCAATCTGTAAGAGTTTTATAAGGGTCGGGGAATTGCGCGCTTGGTCACCGGCGATGCCCGGCGACAGGGTTGGCAAAATGCGGTTCGCCTTGACACAGCCCCGGCTCCGCGTATCTTATCTATCAAGGCACTCTTTTTGGAATCCGGCCGTATTGGGCGCAAGGGAATTGGCGCGCCTCAGGATTTGGGCTTCCAGAGGAGGGCTGTGTCGAAGAGGAAGCAGACGGTAGCTGGGTCACAGGTGATACACGATTGCAGGAGAGAAATGCAGTCTCCGGCGAGCGGTAACCGTGCCCAAACTCCGCGCGTTTGGGCCAGAAGCTAACAATGTCCCTGACCAGTCTGGATCGTTCCCGGAGACAAACTTTTTCGCGGGCTTCCGGCAGATGGCCGGGTGTGCCTGTGCCCTGAAGGGCGTCGCGGTTTTGTGCGGCTCAGGGGCTGGCAAGAATGGGATTGGCGATGAGCGTGGCAACGAGTTTTGCTTTGTTGATGTTCCTGCAGGCTGCCGGAGGCGGAGGCGGCTTTGCGATGCTTCCCATCCTGCTGATCATTCCGGTCCTGTACCTGGTGATGATCCGTCCGCAGCAGAAGCGGCAAAAACAGTGGCAGCAAATGCTGGCCGGCATCAAGACAGGCGACCGGATCACAACAGCGGGCGGCATTCGCGGCATCATCGTTTCCATCAAGGACGATGGAATCGTGATTCGCGTGGCTCCGGACGGCGTCAAGCTGGAAGTGGCCAAGAGCGCCATTGCCTCGGTGACTACGGACAGTGGACAGTGAACAGTGGACAGTGAACGGTGTTCACTGCATCGAGATAGAGAAACGGGACGATGAAGAAGAATCTCAACAGTAAAATTGCCCTGATTGTTGCGGTCCTGGCGATTTGTGTCTATGGCATCTTCGGGGTGCCTTCGGGCCTCACCGGCAAGGACCTGGGCGAAGCCATGACCAAGCGCATTCACCTGGGCCTGGATCTGCGCGGCGGCGCTCACCTGATCTTGCAAGTCAAGGTGCTCGAGGCCGTCAACGCCGAAACTGACAACACGGTGGCGCTTCTCAAGCAGGATCTGAAGACTGCCAACCTGAACTTCTCTCAGGTCTACAAGCCGGATCCGGCCAAGCCGACGCTCATCAAGATCGAGGGCACGGCGCCGGCCAGTGTGAGCGAAGCACGCTCGCTGCTCGAGTCCAAGTATGGCAATGAGTACGACGTGGCCAGCGGCGACACCGATTCGAGCTTCACGCTCATGATGAAGCCGATGATCGAGACGGCGCTTGAAAAGAAGACCGATCAGCAGGCCATCGAGGCCATCCGCGACCGCGTGGACGCGCTGGGCGTCAGCGAGCCGCAGATTCAGGAGTACGGCCTGGGGGATAACCAGATTCTGGTGGACTTGCCCGGCGTGGAAAACGAGAGCCAGATCGAGTCCATCATTCAAGGCACCAACCGGCTGGAGATTCACGCCGTAGTTGGCGGTCCCTACAAGGACGAACAGGAAGCGACGGCCAGCCTGGGCGGCAGCGTTCCGGCAGACCAGGAACTGAAGAGCTTCTCCGGCGTGGTCGAGGGCGGTTCCTCCGTGGAGAGCGTCTATGTGTTGCAGCGCGCCTCGGTTGTGGCCGGCAACGACTTCCGCTCCGCTGACCCTAGCGTCAATTCAAATACCGGCCAGAGGGAAGTCCAGTTCACGCTGACCAATGAAGCCGGCGACAAGTTTTACGATTACACCAGCAAGAATGTAGGCCGCAGCATGGCGGTGGTCATGAACGACCATATCCGCGAGGTGGCCACCATCCAGAGCGCGATTCGCGACCGGGGCGAAATTACCGGCAGCTTCTCGTCGGATGAAGTCGCGGCTCTTTCAAAGCTATTGCGCACGGGCGCCTTGCCGGCCTCGTTGCAGCAGATGGAGAAGCGCTTTGTGGGCGCGTCTCTGGGCGCGGACTCGATTCGCCAGGGCGTGACTGCGGCCATCGTGGGCATATTGGTGGTCATGGTCTTCATGCTCATCTACTACCGCGGCTCGGGCATCAACGCCGACGTGGCGCTGATTATGAACCTGGTGGTTCTTCTAGGCTTCATGGGCGCTTTCTCGGCCACATTGACCTTACCCGGCATTGCCGGAGTCATTCTGACCATCGGCATGGGCGTGGACTCGAACGTGCTGATCTTTGAGCGCATCCGTGAAGAGGTGCGGGCAGGCAAGGCGCCGTCCGCGGCCGTCGATCAGGGTTTTGCTCATGCCTGGGTCACCATCGTCGATACCCACGTGACAACCATCGTCTCGGCGGCCATCCTGTTTCTGTTTGGCACCGGCCCGGTAAAGGGATTTGCAACCACCCTCACCGTCGGTCTGCTGGCCAACCTGTTTACAGCAGTCTTCGTCTCGCGGGTCATTTTTGATGCCCATCTGAACAAGTTGAAGCCGGGCGAGAGAGTGTCCATCTAGTTTTTTGGTGTGGCGGCTGCCCGAGAGGCGGCGGAAAACATAAGAATGCCGGAGCCCGTGCGGGTTCCGGCCCCCAGGAAGGGGAGAGAATCAGTGGAATTCTTTCGCAGCGTAAGCGTGGATTGGCTCGGCAAGAAGTGGTACTTCCTCGCCTTTTCAATGATCTTCAGCGTGGCCGGCATTATCTCCATGGGTATGCATTGGCAGCGCATTGGGAGCCCGGTGCCCCTGGGCGTGGACTTCAAGGGCGGCACGCAGGTGCAGGCGCAGTTCACCAAGACCCCGGACATCAACAGTATCCGCAGGGCCATGGATGCGGCGGGCGTGAAGGATGCAACCATCCAGACCATCAAGGCCGTGGACGACCCCATCGGGAACGAGGTGCTCATCAGTCTGCCGGAGCAGCATGAGGAGAGTTCGCTCGATGCCGGCCGTCAGCAGATCGTCGAGGCGCTACAGGCGCACTATAGTGAAAACTCCTTCACCGTACGCAACGTGCAGGTGGTGGGACCAACGGTGGGTAACCAACTAAAAAGACAGGCTTTATTGGCCACGCTTTACTCCATGCTGGGTATGCTGGTCTATCTCTGGTTTCGTTTTCAGTTGATCTACGGCGTGGCGGCGGTGGTGGCCTGCTTCCACGACACGCTCATCACCGTGGGCGCCTTTGCCCTCACCAATCAGGAGATAAGCCTGACTGTCATTGCGGCCATCCTGACGCTGATCGGCTACTCGATGAACGACACCATCGTGGTCTTCGACCGCATCCGCGAGAATCTGCGCCTCAGCCGGCGCGAATCCCTGCCCGATGTGGTCAATCGCAGCA
>Ga0224555_1001016_pt1 | contig 41497 bp, 33 predicted proteins | sample 714S23034metaG_FD_180687 | JGI IMG/M metagenome (GOLD analysis project Ga0224555, IMG submission 180687) | Peat soil microbial communities from Stordalen Mire, Sweden - 717 S2 30-34 | ecosystem: Environmental > Terrestrial > Soil > Wetlands > Peat | place: Sweden: Norrbotten County, Stordalen... | reverse complement strand
CCACGCCATCGAACCGGCGACTGACAACTTGGGCAACGGGCAAAAACCTGTCAAGACCCTCGTCCCTCCGTTTTCTCGATAACTTCCTCAATATAAACAACTTAAATATTAAAAATAGTTGGCATAGTAGTTTCCCTCCAACGCGTATAATTAAAGCAGTAGAGATGAAGAGAGAGAAGCCCGGCGATATCGCCGGGCTTCTCTCGTTTTGATCCACTACCGAAATCGCTGACGGATACCAAATAAGCAGTTTGTTTTGAAATATTTAGCCGTAAGTCCTTTGTTATCGAATATTTGCCGACACAAGCCCCCTGCAAACGAATCATAACAATGAACTTACTCCCAAATACCCCCTGGGGGGAGGGAGGGTACTAACAAGTTAACAAACAGTTTCGCCACTCTACACCATGAGTGAAAATGCTCTAACCAACGCAACATCAACCACAAAGGAGATCACAATGCAGATTCATTCCGAAGGCCAGACCCACTCCCTCAAGCCCATCCCCAACCCGCGCGGCACCCAGACCGTCCCGCAGTCCAAACCGGCCACCCCGCGCTCGCCCGACGGCCGCTTTGCCCCGGAGTTCCGTCCCCACCCCCCGCAGACCAAACCACAGGAGTAACGCTGTAGGCGCGTCCTATGGCGCAGGCACTCCCGTACCCTTTACCTTGCCAACATGCGGCGCGCGCGGTGGCTGGCCTGGAGCGAGTGTCAGTTTGGGCGGAGCGGGCGGCAGCGGAGGCAGCGGCGCGACCATGCCCTTGTCGATGGAGAGGTCGCCATAGGTGGTTGTGATGTGGACCATCGGCCCGCCTGCGCCCACCGTTCCGCTGATGTTCTTATGGCTCTCGCTGCCCGAGGCGGGAAGCGGGAAGTCCGTATAGATCTCCCCATTGGTGGTGTTGGCCTGGACGGAGAAGCCTGCGTGCTCGGGCAGGATCAGCTTCACCGAGCCGTTGCGGTCTTCCAGGTCGATTGTGCCCAGCGGAGGCGCGGCCGTCAGGTCGATCGTCCCATTGCGATCAGTGACGGCGACGGCGCCGCTGATGCGGTCGAGGCTGATGTTGCGGTTGCTGGTGGTCAGCACAAGCGGTCCCAGCGCCTGATTCACCGTCAGGTCCGAGTGGGGGCTGATCTCCGCCTCGCCGTCCAGCCGGGCAACCTGAAAGTCGGTGCGGCTGGTGCGAAAGTGAATGGTCCCGTTGATGCGTTCCAGATGGGTCGTCCCGAAGAACTCTCCTCCCAGCGTCACCGTGCCCACAATGTCGGAGAGAGTCACATCCTGTGCGTGTCCCTGGATAGCGATCCCGCCGCCCATGCTGTGCGCGGAGATCGACGAACCGCCGTTGTTGATGTGCGCCGTGGCCGGCCCGGTGATGGCGGACAGCTCAACCTCCCCATGGTTCGCCGTTACCGCAACCGGGGCCTTGATCGACGCAACGTGGATGTCGCCGCGGTTGGCATTGACATTGATTGCCGCCGCCGCTGGAACCATAATTACCAGATCGGCCCGGGTGCCATCCAGCGAAGGCACCGTCAGCGTGAATGCAAGACCTTCGTTAGTCAGCACAGGGCGAAGCTGCTGCGCCTTGCTCTCCGCTTCGGGGTCGGTGCGGGCGTAGACCTGCTTGTGCTCCGCGATGTGTACGCGTCCGTCGTCGCTGGTGCCGTCGATCGTCACATCGCCGCGCGGGTTCACCACGGCAAGCGAGCCGCCGGCCGGGAAGGCGAGGTCCAGCGTCTGATCGCTCTCGTGCTTGTCGCCGAAGAACTCGTCCAGGTTCTCCTGATCGAAGTGCCAGCCTCCGTTGTCCCATCGCTCTCCGGATGTGATGTGATGTCCGATGACGCCGGCAAGCACCAGAAAGAACAGCATGAGGAAGACGCCGAAGCCGATGCAGCGGCGGTAGGGTCTGCGCTGGGGATCGCGCAGATGGACCTGGTCGAAGGTCCACTCGGCCAGCAGAATAATGCCGGCCGCCACCAGCAGCAGAGGCCACCAATGTCCGTACCAGCCCCAGAATATCTGGTGGTCCAGGCGTCCGGTCTCAATCAGCAGAAAGACAACGCCAACGGCGATCAGCAGGATGGGGCTGAGAACGGAGCTGCGGCGCATTCCCCGCATCTGGGCGCGGACCTGGTAGCTCTGCGCGCGGGCCGCGTTACACTGCGCGCGCACCTGGGCGCGCAACTGGTCGTGGTAGAACCGCCGTTGCGCACGTGGATCGTAACCGGGCGGTGGAGGAGGCGGTGGTGGAGGATAGCTCTCCATGATTTACCTTCCTTCCGGATCGTTGTGTGCGTCGTTGCCGGAGTCGCTGCCGGAATGATCGTACGAAGGTTCGCCGGAGACCGGGTCAGTGCTGGTGACCGGCGGCGCAGGCGGCGCGCTGCCCGGCTGGCCGCTGCCAGATCCATGGCCGCCGGGTTCGTATCCACATCCGCCAAACAGGGTGCGCTTGAACAAGAGCACCACGCCCGCGGCGATGAGGAACAGCGGCCAACTGCGCCGCCAGGAGAGGATGTCGAGCACATCCAGCAGCCAGATCACGCCAGTCAGGATCACCCAGAAAGAGCAGCGCACGGCGCGCGCGAAGCACCACTGGTAGTACGCGCTGCCGTCGTTCTCCAGCCCATGGCCGGAGCAGATCATCTTATGCACGAAGATCCATACCCCGACGGCGATCGTCAGAATTGGCCAGAAGACAGGATGGTGAAAGATGTGGAAGAAGCCATTGTCGCCCACCAGAAAGATCAGGCCGAGAACGATTAGCCAGATCGCTCCGGATGGAAACCGGCGGTAGTACGGAACCTTGACATCGGCGTAGGGAGGCACGGGAGCAGCCGGAGCACCCGGCGGATCGTAGGGATAGCTGTACGGCGGCGTGTAGGCCGGTGCGTAGGGCGGCGCGTAGGGAGGAGTATAAGGCGGCGTGTAGGGATTTACAGGCGGAGCATATGGGCCAGGCGCGTTGGGTTCCTGCGACGGCGTGCCTGCCGCTGCACCGCCTGTGGGTTGCGCCGCGGGATCGGGGCCTGTCGCGGCTGGATACACAGCCACGTTCGGTGCGCTACCGGGCCACGCCTTGCCGAAGCCCAGCCGCTCCGAGAGGTCGTTCAACCCAAACGGATTGGGCAGCGGCGCGCCTTCGCGGCGCGCCTTCGCGGTGTGGTACGCCTCGAAGACCATATAGAAGATCCAACCCAAGATGAATAAGTGGAAGATCCCGGGCAGCGATACCAGAACCGCGAAGACGATCAGGTGAGCCAGTCCCTTGGCGTACTGCCCGTTGTACATCGCGCCCACGCCGGGAATAAATCCCAGTAGCGCGGCCAGTCCGGGGCTGGGCTCGCCCGTGGCGGGCGCTCCGGCAGGCGGATAGCCCGCGCCGCCGGTGTAGGATGTGTAGCCGTAGCCGGCGGGCGGAGCGCTGCCGGCAACACGCGCCGCCAGGCAGGGTTCGCAGAAGATGGAGCTTCCCACGTTGCGGACGCATTCGCTGCAGACCGGCTTGCCGCAGTTTTGGCAGAAGGCCGCATTTTCACGATCGGGATGGTTTGCGCAGTTCATGCCATGCCCCTTTCTGTGTGTGCGTGAATCGGGTTGCCAAAGCCTCTGCCGGATCGACTTGCGGCGACCAGGCGGCGGCTTGGGTTGAGCTCTTCGCGGCGGCTGGTGCCGGGGTTGGGGGCGGGCCTCTTGCGATCGGGCTGCGTTATGTCAGCCGGAGGAGCGGCCTTCTGGCCTCCCGAACCCGGCTGCGCGGATGGGGCTTGCACGGCGGGCTGGCCGGGATTGGATGGCAAACTCCGGCCCGCAGCGGGAAGGTTGTTGTCCGTGGCGCCTTCAAAATCGTGCACCCGCGACTCCAGCTCGTAGACCACACGCAGCCCTTCGTAATACCGCACCACGCGCGCGTTCGCGTCATGATAGTCACGCTTCAGGCTGCTTGGCCGCAGGTCGCTCGCCCTCAGGTCCAGCAGGCGCACGCCGGTCAGGTTCATGGTCAGCGCGATGGAGAAGAAAGCCATCGCAGCGGTCATGGCAAAGCGCGGCTGAAACACAATCTGCCCGAACGAGCTTCGCCGCATCGTGGAGACCACGCGCCTGCGGAAGGGAACCACGTTGCCATAGCTCGCCGCCGCAGCGGGCATTCCGTAGCCCGGCGCCACAGCAGCCACGCCGCCAAACAGCGGCGGCCGGCCCAGAGTTGCGCCCGCGGCTCCCGCGCGCTCGGAAACCACCCGGCCGGGGTTTGCCAATCCCTGTGCCCCGCTGATCTCGGCCAGAATCCGTTCCAGCAGCTCCGCCGGAGGCTCTGGCCGTGGCGCGCGCAGCATCTCCAGCCATGCGGCCCCGCGCCGCGCGTCGGCCAGCGTCTCGCTGCACATCCCGCACTCGGCCGTATGCTCTGCGAAGAGCTTCTGCTGCTCCACGGTCAGCGTCCCATCCAGAGCGTCGGCCAGCCGGGCCTCGCACTCGGCGCACTGCCCGCCATCGCCCGCCCGCATCCCGGCGCTCTTCTCCCCGAACCGCAAAACCTTCGGGCTGCCGAACTGTCTTCCGTCTGCCACTTAAACCACCTGCCCTTCTATACGATGCAAAAGCCTTGCAAGTTCCCCTCGTCCCCGGCTGATGCGGCTCTTCACCGTGCCTTCGGGGATACGCAGCACCTGCGCAATCTCCTTGTAGTCCATATCTTCCAGGTCGCGCAGGATCACCGCCTCGCGCAGCTCCGGCGACAGTTGCGCCAGCCCCTGCTGGATACTCACCCGCAACTCCATCCCCGACGCGTGCGCCTCCGGCGAGGGATGAGGGTCGGCCATCCGGTCGGCCAGCGTCGCGTCGTCGTCGCCCGAAAAACTCGCGTCCAGCGAGTCCGTGGCCCGCTCCAGCCGCGTCCGCCGGAAGTGGTCCACCAGCAGATTGCGCGCCAGCGTCGTGATCCACGTCTGAAGGCTGCCCCGCTCCACGTCGAAGCTCGCCAGGTTACGGTACAGCCTCAGGAAGACATCCTGCGTCAGGTCTTCGGCGTCGCTCGCCGACCCGGTAAACCGGTAGCAGATCGCATAGATCCGCCTGTGCTGCGAGACCACCAGCTCCTGCCATGCCTCGGGATCGCCCGCCACGCACCGCCGCACCAGCCTGCCGAGTGCCTCCTGCGCGGCTTCCTGTTCCGGTGTGCGCTGCAAGCTAGCCTCGTACCTTGGCCGTTGTGAGTTCCGCGAAGAGTTCCGCGGAGTAAGCCGTAGATCATTCCGCGGAGTAAGCCGTGGAACATTCCGCCCGGACCGCTGCGGAGTTGCTTCGGCCAATGGCAGAAGTGTACCGCCAGTTGGGCCCGTCTGCCCCGCGTCCCGATGCGCGGCGTTCCCGGCCGCCCCGTCCCGCAGAACCCCGAGGTCGCCTCCCGCAATCGGCATCGCCATCTGCAGAACGCCCATGCAGCATCTATACGCAATCGCATTCCACTTGGTTCCAGCCGGCCCGCCCCCGGCCCCTCGACCCTCAAACCATGAACCTTGACCCAGTCTCTCAGTTCTCCGTGGGCGTCTTCTCCATGCGGTCCACCACCACCTGCTCCACCGGAGCCTTGCGCGACTCCAGTTTGAGTCCGAGCTTCTCCACCGAGGCATACACCGTCGCTCCGCTCCCGCCCGGATCGGACGCCGCTGTGCTCGCTGCCCCGCTCCCCGCACCGCCGCCTGCCGCACCCGTGCCCCCCGGCATGCTCATACCCATGTCCCCTAACTGCGCGCGCGCCATGGCCATCAGGTCCGCCATGGAAAGATCCACGGCCACCTGGTAGTTGCCCTTCAGTTGGGTCATGTCCACCACAGGCTTGCCGCCCCCGCCGCCCATCTGCATGACGCGTGTCAACATGTCGGCAAACCCCGCCATGGTCACCGTGTCGGCGTCCAGATGTATCGTCGTCCCGTCCATTTTTATTTGATAGGTGCCCTTTGCTCCCATATTCATCGTGGCGGAGCCATCGGCGCGTGTCGTCATGCGGACCGGCCCGTCGGCGGTGTCCATCTTCATCTCCCCGGCCTTCAGCGGCGCGTCCGGATCGATCGGCTGAGGAGCCGCGGGCGACGCCTGTAGCTTCGGGCCGCCCTTGCCCACCACCAGCGCCAGCACCGGATGTTCCTGTTTTTCTATATGAGCTTCCAGCTTGAACCGCTCTTTCAGCAGCGCCTGCAGCATCTTCGGAGCGTCGTCCTTGGTCGATCCTTCCGGCATCTTCGCCACAATGTCGAAGTGCTCCTCTGCCAGCCACGACGGCCCGGTGATCTGATAGTCCTTCACCTCGTACGCTACGGTAATCAGTTCCTTCAGCGTCAGGTAGTTATACTCGGCCCGCAGTCCACTGATGTGAATGCCCATGTTAGGCATCTTGCCTGCCTGCATCTGCGCAGCCAACTTTGCCGGGTCTAGCGGAGCCGAAGGCCGCACCGATGCCACATCGAACGTAAGATCGCTCGCCGCCGGAGCCGCACTGCTCGCAGCCGCCTGCGCGGTGGGAGCAGTCTGCGCGGTGGGGGCTGTCTGCGTAGCAGGGGCCGTCTGCGCAATCGCCGCACCGGCTACCAGGAAGAGTCCAACAAAGAGGGTAAGTCCAAACCAACTACGCGAATGAAGCGGCATATGCGAGAACTCCCATGCGAACCGATACGAATTGTCGCACAGATTCGTTCCATGAGGCTTGCAAGCTGGAGCCTTACCTTACCGCGTTTCTCGCCATTACATCGCCGGCGCCGGAATCACACCGCACGCAATGCGGTTGCCCGCGTTTCCCGTGGGATCGGTCTTCATGTCGTCGGCCTTCTCATGCACCATGATCGACCGCCCAAGCACCGAGGTCGGCGCGCCGGGCTCCAGCGTCAGGTAGTCAACCTTGTAGGTGATCTCGCCTGTGTGGTTCTCGCCGATGGAGATGTTCTGCGGCATGTCGCCGTTGTGGTGGCCCATTGGGTTCAACATCCCGTGCTGCTTGCCGTCGGGGTTGAAGTGGCCGCCGGCAGTCTTGAAGTCGGGCGCGTCGCACACCGGGTTCTGGTGGATGTGTACGGCGTGTTCGCCAAACGGCAGGTTCTTCAGCTTCACCGTGATGGAGAGCTGCTTGCCGTCCTTGCTCTCCTTGAACGTCGCGCTGCCGGCATCCTGCCCAGTCGAAGTTTTGATGGGAACAACCAGAGTTTTCAGGGCCGCCGGATGGTTCCCATACTGGGCATGAACGAAACTGGTGAGAAGGGTGAACGCGAGAAGGCAGAAAGCGGAGACGGAGACCGCAAAGACGGGACGCATGAGGCGCATGGCAATTCCTCCTGCTATTTCGATGCAGATAAGCGCGCCGCAGAGGCGAAAAATATCGCGCTGCTACGGCGCGACGCGCAACTGCTCCGCGTCGGGCAGCTCCATCTGCTCACCCTCCGGCGCGTTCAGGTAGGGGCGGAAGCAGGCGCGGCAGCGCGCCTCGTACACTCCCGCCGCGCCCACCACCACCAGCTCGCGGCTCGCCCCCAGCCGCTGCGTGTGGATGGCCGGAGCGCCGCACACAATGCACACCGCCGACAGCTTCGTCACCTCGTCGGAGATGGCCATCAGCGCCGGAATCGGCCCAAACGGCTCGCCCGTAAACGTCGTATCCAGCCCGGCGATCAGGATCCGTTTGCCCATGTGCACCAGCTCGCCCACCAGATGCACAATCGACTGGTCGAAGAACTGCGCCTCGTCGATGCCGATCACCTCAACCTCGGGCAACTGTCCGTAGATCGCCTCGCGCAATCGCGCCACATTGGGCACCGTCACCGCCTCATGCGTCTGCGCGCTGTGCGACGCGATCGCCGTGCGGTGGTAGCGCAGGTCGATGTCCGGCTTGAAGCAGGCCACCCGCTGGCGCGCAATCCGCGCGCGCTTCAGGCGGCGGATCAGCTCCTCGCTCTTGCCGGAGAACATCGGCCCGGTGATGACTTCAATGCGCCCTACTTCACTGCGGCCAGCTTCATTGCGGCCCACTTCACTGCGGCCAGATGCGGAAGAGTTCATAATACGTACGCCTTTACGGTTTCAAAAAATTCGGGGTCCCCGACGAGTGCCTTTGCTCGGTGGTGTGAAAAATCGGGGTGCAACTTCGGACTGCCCCCTCGAAACATCCTACGCGCAACCCCGCCGTGGATTTCCGGGACATTTTCTTCCCGCGCTCCCTCATCAAACCGGCTTTCTCCATCCACCGGGACGCCTTTGACTCTCGCCCTCGATGTTGGTAGCGTGGAGTTTGGGTTGGAGCGCAATTCTGGCCGGAATCCGCCTCTGGTCCCCATCGTTCAGTGGTTAGGACACCGCCCTTTCACGGCGGTAACACGGGTTCGAGTCCCGTTGGGGACACCAATCAATTCAGCAAGTTAGCAGAGTCGCCCTATGCGGCACGATTTTCTGGTGACTCTGTGGTGACTAAATGAAGATCACTTGGCAGGGCTTTGGGCATCATCCCGCCCATGATGCCGTCCAGCTTGCCCACCGCTCCGGCCATGTAATCGGGCGACAGGTGTGCGTAGCGTTGCGTCATGCGTGGCGTCTTGTGGCCTAGAATCTGCCCCACCGCGTACAGGTCTACACCCTCCAGCTCCTCCTTACATCGAGCCATCACGCCGACATTCGCGCCGCAGTCGGCCAGTGTCTCGGCGATGGTCTTGCCGATGCCTTTGGACCCCCGGTGACGAAAGCGGTCTTGCCACTCAGGTCGATGTGCATTCCTTCTCCTCCGGACGCAGCTCTCATGCTGACCGCGGTCAGCTCGCGCTCGGCACTGCGTGGTACTGCTCGTCGGACACCTGCTCCATCCAGTCGGCAGTTTTGCCATTCAGATGTTCCAGAACGGCAATATGGGTCATCGCCGTCGTTGGCGCCGCCCCATGCCAATGCTTCTCTCCGGGTGGAAACCAGATGACATCGCCAGGCCGGATCTCCTCGACGAGGCCGCCCCAACGCTGCACTCTGCCACAACCGGATGTGACGATCAGAGTCTGCCCGAGAGGATGCGTATGCCATGCAGTCCGCGCGCCGGGTTCAAAGGTGACGCTGGCACCAACGACGCGGGCGGGATCGGGCGCATCGAACAACTTGTCAACCCGCACCGCGCCCGTAAAGTAATCTGCCGGCCCTATTCCTGAAGGCTGTGAGCCGATTCGCTTGATCTCCATTATGGGTTCCCTCGCTTACTATTTTTCGATTTGGCCGTACGAGTGCATGAACCGCTCGACGCGGTGAACCTATTTCGGGCTATCTACAGCGCCTTGCCCATTTCATACGCTTGTTTCATGGCACGGCTTGTCAGGATATCGCCTATCTCCCATGCGCCTGCGCCATACACGATGCCCTTTTCTTTTGCCCCTGGCAGACAGGAAGTAAATCCCCGGAGGCCCTCGATGGTTCGCTCCAAAGCGGCCTTGTTGCTGTCCGCCGCAGTCACGATGAAATAGAAATCCTTATTGATGATCTCCGTATAGCGTGCAACGGTCCGGTCAATCGCGGTCTTCATCTGGGCGCACATCGTATAGAAGTACATAGGCGTCGCCAGAACGATTACGTCGACCGCAATCATGCTGTCGAGGATCTGCGCCATATCATCCTTCTGTGCGCATAGCCCCTTGCTCCTGCAGGCATAACAACCCGTGCAGTAGTTGATCTTCTTTTCCGCCAACACCACTTTTTCAACCTGATGGCTGGATTCGATTGCGCCTTCCATGAACCGGTCGCATAAGGCATTCGAATTTCCATGCTTTCTTGGACTCGAGGAAAGGATCAGTATTTTTTTGCTCATTTAGCCTCCTCCAACGGGGCCAATGAATATGACTGTAAGCAATTCATTTGTTCAGTACAGTTTCTCTCAGAGCTTAATCAGTTCGTACTGATCATTGCCCATATGCAAGGTCTTCATGTATTCAAGCTGGTGCAGTCCGCTTCGTGACTCAATGCGTTCCACTATGTCGTGCCGTTGCTGTTCCGGAAGGGCATAGACCATGTCGACGGAAGCCTTATCGATGGCCAAAATGTCCCGTGAACCGAGGATTCCGATATCGTTGCAGGTAGGTTTTACGCCATGCGCATCGCAATCGCAGTCTATGGAGATATTCTTCAGGACATTGATATAAGTGATGTGCGAACCGAAATGTTCGGTGGTCCCTTTGCCCGACTCGACCATGCGCTCCAGAAAGAGCGTTCCTTTAGGCCACCCCTCGCCGTGAATCTGCCGCTTGCCCACCTGTCCGGACGCACAACCGATGCCGATGTTTTTAAGCGATCCGCCAAAACCTCCCATCGTGTGACCCTTGAAGTGGGTGTAGACGAAGAGGGAATCGTAGTTCAAAAGGCTTTTGCCGACGGCGATCTCCGTGAGATGTACCCCCGGAGTGAAGGGGTGCTCCGTCAACATGGGTGATGAATACTTATCAAGAAACTCACGCATGCCCGGAATCGGAAGCATCGCATCGCCGTCGGCGTCCATAATGTCGACCGGGCAGAAGGTGAATCCATTCGTCTTCAGAGTCTCGCGATGCGTCGCTGTATGTTGTCTCGGGCTTGGATAGAGGACGTTGCATTCCACGATGGTGCTGTTGGGAATATGCAGCTGCAAGCCTTGAATGAATTCGATGGGTAACAGGTTCGGCCCATGCGGCTCGCCGGTGTGCAGCTTGATGCCTATTTTGCCGGTCATTCCTCCCTTGATTTTGGAGTAGATTTTCAGCAATCCGTTGACGCTGATATCCCTTGTAAAAAACACTTGGGATTTGCGTTGTGAGGCTGTGGCGCTGGCGATACTGTTCGAGTCGCGTGCGGCCACACCGCCCAGAGCAATCGCGCCTTTTTTCGGAACTGTACGATGCGGCATTTGCCTCTCCGTGTTTGTCTTCTTTCAGTGAGGAACGAATTCGAAAACACAACAGTCGCTTAGCGACCAGTTAACTTCTCGAGGTTCTCCGGGTAGCGAGCGCCTTGCACCTCGATCTTGGCTGCGGCGCTATTGATCTCGCGCAGGTCGTCTGCACTGAGTTCAATCGTAGCGGCTCCGATGTTCTCTTCCATACGATGCAGCTTCGTCGTCCCGGGAATGGGAACGATCCACGGCTTCTGGGCCAGCAGCCAGGCCAGCGCGATCTGGGCAGGCGTCGCCTTCTTCGGTTTCGCAATAACGCCGAGGAGATCGACTAAGGCTTGATTGGCTTTGCGTGCCTCGGGGGTAAAGCGCGGCAGCGTTTTGCGGAAGTCGGTTTTATCGAACTCGGTGTTCTCGTCCATCTTTCCCGTCAGGAAGCCCTTGCCCAGCGGGCTATAAGGCACCAGGCCGATGCCCAGTTCCTCAAGCGTGGGCAGAATTTCCTCTTCAGGCTTTCTCCACCAGATCGAGTATTCGCTTTGAAGTGCGGTCACGGGCTGAACGGCATGCGCGCGGCGGATCGTCTGTGCGCCTGCTTCGGATAGACCGAAGTGCTTTACCTTGCCCGCCTGAATCAGGTCCTTGACTGCGCCCGCTACGTCCTCGATCGGAACATCCGGATCGACACGGTGCTGGTAGAACAGGTCGATCGCATCGATCTCGAGTCGCTTGAGAGAAGCTTCGGCGACTTCCTTGATGTGCTCGGGGCGGCTATTCAGGCCCTGCCAGCCTGGACTTCCATCGGGATTGAGGTTAAAGCCGAATTTGGTGGCAATCACCACCTGCTCGCGAATGGGAGAGAGAGCTTTGCCGACAAGCACCTCATTCGTGAATGGGCCGTAGACCTCGGCTGTGTCAAAGAAAGTGACACCGTGCTCGACGGCGGCGCGAAGGAGAGCGATCATCTCCTGCTTATCCTTGGGTGGGCCGTAGGAAAAGCTCATGCCCATGCAGCCAAGACCGATTGCCGATACTTCCAGATTGCTGTTTCCCAATTTGCGCTTTTGCATTTATCTCCTTCTCCCTTTTCAAAACGGCCTTCTTGACCAGTCATTGAGATGCAAGGCGAGCGGCCTGCTCAGACAAGATAATCTTACTTCCCATCGTCACGCAGGTTGCGTATCAGGAAAAGATGCGTTCAAGAAATCCTCACGCGGCTCGAAAGTGGCTAATACTGGCCTCATTTGGGAGTGCCTGGGAGTACCAAAGATGGTTCCATCCCTTTCGTGCAAAACCATTGCTGAATGCGGGACCGCCGCTTAATCTGTGTTCGGGAGCATAGTCCATGAGCCATCAGGAACAGATCGTTGCAACAACCGATGAACTGACGAATGCAGTACTGTCGGTCGTAGAATCCTTCGAGCCGTATCGAGCCGACCATCGTCCGGACTGCGCGGACTTCGACCGCTGGCTTATCTGGAATGATAAGACTTCCGAGCGGCTGGGCATTGTTGCCCTTGTCGGGCCACAGGAGAACGCTTTATCGCTTCTTGAAAAGAAGGTACTCTTGCGTTCACGCACGATGGATCTGCTGCGCAATGTCGCGTAGCAGCACACCTGTTCAACAGCGGAAGCAGGATAGGACCTCGCGTACTACTTTTGATTAGTGCTTATATCATGATCATCATGTTCAAAAAAATCCGCTGGGGAGTTCTCAGCACCGCCAACATCGGCCTCAAGAAAGTCCTTCCAGCGATGCAGAAGGGCCAATACACCACTTTAGCCGCGATCGCATCGCGCGATCTTGCAAAGGCTCGAGAGGCGGCGACTGCGCTTGGCATTCCCACGGCCTACGGTTCGTACGAGGAACTTCTGGCCGATCCCAATGTCGACGCGATTTACAATCCGCTTCCCAATCACCTTCATGTTCCCTGGACCATCAAGGGCGCCGAAGCCGGGAAGCATGTTCTATGCGAGAAGCCCCTCAGTCTCACCGTCGCGGAGGCCAAAACTCTTCTTGCCGTTCGCGCACGCACAGGAGTCAAGATCGGTGAAGCCTTCATGGTCGACTGCCATCCCCAATGGCTTCGTCTGCGCCAATTACTCGGCGAGGGCCGCATCGGAGAGCTTCGCTCCATCGTCGGCATTTACAGTTACTTCAATATCAACCCGGCCAACATCCGCAACCGGATAGAGTGCGGCGGTGGCGCTCTCATGGACATCGGCTGCTACCTCATCCACGCATCCCGCTTTGCCTTTGCAGAGGAGCCCACGCGAGTAGTCGCCCGCATCGACCGGGATCCCGCGATGCATACCGACCGGCTCACCTCGGCGATTCTCGACTTTCCCAACGGCCAAGCCATCTTCACTTGCAGCACGCAGTTGGTCCCCTACCAGCGCATCCAATTTCTCGGCACCCGTGGGCGCATCGAGATGGAAATCTCCTTCAACGCGCCTCCCGACCGCTCCACGCGCCTCTTCATCGACGACGGGTGCGACCTCTTCGGCAGCGGTATCACGACGGAGACCTTTCCCGTCTGCGATCAATACACCCTGCAGGCCGACGCCTTCTCCAAGGCTGTCCTGGAAGACACGGAAGTCCCCGTTCCCATCGAAGACGCCGTCAAGAACATGTCTGTCATCGAGGCCATCTTCAACTCCGCCAAAACCGGTCAATGGGAGTCTCCTCGGCAATAAAAAACTTGCACCACGGGCTGCTAGGTGGTTCGCGTGCTCCGGCCGCAACCGGGGGATATACATGGTCTGCCATCTCAGCGTGCTAGAAGTGTAAACTTGCGTTTCGACAGGATGCGATGTCCTCCAACGGGGTTTGGCAACCTGCATTGACATCTTTGCTTTCGACGACGGCTGAATCCTAGTTCATGGAGGCAGCACCGATGCAGTCCATCCCAATGGCGCAGGCAAGACCACCGGCGTTTGCCATACGAGCGGCCCTGACGCTCATTGGGTTCAGCGCGGTCATCGGGCAGATCGTTCTTATGCGGGAACTCATTGTCGTCTTCAACGGCAACGAGATTTCGCTGGGGATCATGTTAGCCACCTGGCTGTTCTGGACCGCTGCCGGTAGCAGTCTGAGCAGTGTTTTTGCACTTGGCGATAGCAACGCTCGCCACTCAGTTGCTGCGCTCGAATGTCTTCTCGCCATCAGCCTGCTGCCGACAATATGGGCGTTGCCCGCCTGCAAAACCATCTATCAAACAGTGCCGGGTGAGTTGGTCGGACCGCTACCATTGATCCTTATATCCCTGGTATGTCTGAGCCTTTTTTGCTTTGTCTCCGGAGCGCTGTTCGTGGCTGCGGCACGCATGGTCGAAGCGGAGTGCGCCGTATCCGCTTGCGTTGCTACCAGCACGGCTTATCTGCTGGAGGCCGCGGGTTCCGGCCTGGGCGGGATTGTTGCCAGCATGGTGTTGCTGCGCTTTCTCGATTCCTTCCAGATCGCAACCATCGTGGCCATGCTGAACCTGTGCATGGCAGCGGTGCTGTTGCTCCGAATGAGTCGAAAGCAGTCTGCGATGTTGGCTGTAGCAGCGGCGTTATTTGCCGTTCCTCTTATTAAGTTTGTTGCACCGTCGTTGAACCGGTCCGCGCAGGCGTGTCTGTGGCGAGGCTTCCGCCTGGTAGGATCGCGCGATTCAATCTATGGCAATCTGGCGGTGACCGGGACGGGCAATCTCCGCAGCATCTATCAAAACGGCGTGCTCCTTGCCAACGCACCGGACCAGAGTGCGGCCGAAGAGTCGGTGGATTATGCGCTGCTGGAGAGCCCGGCGCCGCGGCGCGTTCTGATGATCGGCGGCGGAGTGAATGGCAGTATCGCAGAGGCGCTGAAGCATCCCACGGTCGAGCGGATCGACTACGTCGAGCTGGACCCAGCGCTCATCGATATGGCGCGCCGGTTCTTTCCGGCGCAGTCCGCTCCTGTGGTCTCCGACCCGCGGGTGCACATGCACTACGCGGATGGCAGGTACTATCTGAGGACGACCGTCGACCGGTTCGACGTGATTCTGGTCAATGTGCCCGACCCGCAGACCGCGCAGTTAAACCGTTTCTACACGGCCGAGTTCTTTCGTTCCGCACGCGATCACCTGGCGCCGGGCGGATTGCTCGCATTGCAACTGCGGTCGTCGGAGGAGACCATCAGCCCCGACCTGGCGGAGTTTCTGCGTTGCATTCGGCGCACGCTGCAAGAAGTTTTCCCCTACGTCGTCGCCATCCCTGGCGATACGATCCACTTCTTTGCCGCGAAGCAGCCGGATGTTCTGACCGGCAATCCCCAAACGTTGATCTCACGGCTGCGCGAGCGGAACCTGCAGCCCCAGTATGTCCGGGAGTATTTCATCCCGTTCCGCATGATGCCCGATCGCATGGCGCAGGTCGACGAACAACTGCGTCCGCTGGCATCCACGCCCGTCAATCGCGATTTCGAGCCGATTGCCTATTACTTCGACGTTGTGTTGTGGAGTACGCAGTTCAAGGAGGGCCATTCCAACTGGTTTCGGAGCGCGGCGAACTTCGGATTTATGAGTGTCATCGTTGCGGTCCTTGTGCCCTTGTTGCTCGTGGCGATGGTTCTGGCGTCGATGAGCACTCGCGAGAGGCGCGCCCGGTCCGCCGCAATTTATTGCGCGGCTACAACCGGCTTCACGCTGATCACGCTGCAGATCGTTCTGCTGTTGGCCTTCCAGTCCATCTATGGGTACGTCTACTACCAGCTCGCGATCCTGATCGGCCTGTGCATGGCAGGCATTGCCTTGGGAAGCTGGCTGGGGATCCGCCGCACTCTTGTTGGCGATCGCTCACCCTTCCGCGCCATGGCATCGGCGCAGTTCCTGCTTGCCCTCTCCGCGCCTGCGCTGATATTTGTTGTCAGCCTGCTAGCCAGAATTTCAGGAGTTGCAACAACGTGGCTGGCGGCAGAGCTCGTCTTCCCTGCATTGGCCGCGCTCTCTGGGATGCTGGGAGGCTATCAATTCCCCATCGCGACCCAGATCTACCTTCATGACGGGAATAGCCGGCCGAAGCTGGGTGCGCTCTATGCCATCGATCTGCTGGGCGGATGCGCGGGCGCGCTCGTCGTGAGCGGCTACTTCATTCCGGTATTTGGATTCTGGAAGACCGCATGGCTCTGCGCGGGGATCAATCTGGGGCCTGCTCTGCTTGCCGCGCGCGTATATCTGGAGGCGAAGAGGTCGCGCACATAAGCGATTACGGCTTGTGTTCGCCGAATACCACCGCTGTAAAACGGAAGATGTCTGTATCCGCATCCTTCCAGCAGCCGGGGCGCATACCAGCCTTGTGGCAGGTCTCTTCCAGATACTTCTGCCGGTCCCATTTCTGTTCCACCGGAACCTGGGGAAGGAAAAGGCCCTCGTAATCGCCATTCTTCATCAACAGGCCGTCCTGGCCAATCTTGATCTGTTGCAAGTCCACGACGCGCCGCAGGGGCGACAGCACGGAGATCTCATACTCGAGCTGCGGCAACTCCGAGGACGAAACCGGAGGAAACCGGGGATCGCGCAGGGCGGCCAACGTGGCCGTGTCGCGCACGGCCAGGTAGAGGGGCTTGGTCGCGGAGGTATAACCGATGCACCCGCGCAGCTCTCCCGCTTCGCTCAGGGTCACAAACGCGCCGCGGTCCTGGTTCAGCGCATCGCTTGCGGTTGCGCCCGGCTCATACTGCTTCCTCTGCCCGACCGCCTGCTCGACCGATTTGCGGGCCAGGGCGAGCAGTTCGTTCTTGTCGCGGTCGCTGAGTGAGAATGGCGTTTCAACCGCCTTTCCATTTGGAGCTTTCACGAAGACGTCCGCGCTGTATCCAACCACGCGCGAGCGGTCGCCCGAGGTGTCGCCAGAGTTGGCGTACTTCAGCACCTGGGCCTGATTAGCCCCCATGCGCTCGGCGGCGATCATTGCGGCCACAATGGGCGCGCCGCCGCAGGCCTCCCAAACTCGCGTCTGGAAGTTGCGCGACATACTGAAGTAGTCCCACACCGCAAGCGCGCCCAGCGTCTTATGGTCGATTGTTTCCGCTTCGTCGTAGGTGTGATAGTGCGACAGATCGGAGCTGGCCACGATCAGCGTGTTGCCACCCTTATTTTCGTTCTCGATCAGCTTGGCCAGGGCCACGCCCAACGCGCGGCTGTTCTCATAGCTCTGTTCTCCCATGACGATGGGCACCAGTTGAAAATCGCCCAGCACACGTTGCAACCACGGCAACTGCACCTCGATCGCATGCTCGGCGCCGGCCGGCGTGGCATCGTGCCCTTGGCTGGAGAGACGCATGGTTGGGCTCAGCTTGACCAACTGTCTGGCAAAGGCTTTGTCGACCTGGACCGTTCCCAACGGTGTCGCGTAGGCGTCGCCGTCATACACAGAGGCGAAGTCGAAGGCCTCGTAGTGCGACGGCGCAATCACAACCACACGCGAAAATTTGCGACCCTTCAGCGCCGCATAGGTGGTGGCGGCCACGGGGCCGGAGAACTGATAACCGGCGTGCGGCGCAACCACGGCGAGGATGGGGTCGTGGATCGGCGGCGGCGACGCGTGCGCCAGCATATCGTCGATCATCGCCAAGAGCGCCTTTGGGTCGGCTGGATAAAAGCTGCCGGCGACCCCGGCCGGCCGGACCTTCTGCGGACTGGCAGCGGAGGCTTGCTGCAATGGCGCAATTGCCAGTAGAGCGGCGAGTGAAGTTCTAAGCCAACACATGTTGCGAAACCTCTGGATGTTCATCTGCTAGACCTCTTCTGCGCCCTCAAGTGTGCCAGATGCCTGGGATCGGGTGCTGGCAGAATGGGCAACTGTCCTTGCGGATCAGGTTCTTGCTGGCCGTGAACCCTACGCGTTCCACCAGCATTTTGTGGCATTTCGGGCAGTAGGTGTTCTGCGCGGGATGTCCCGGCACATTCCCGATATACACGTAGTGCAGCCCCTCGGAGTCGGCGATCGCCTTAGCCCGCTCCAGGGTCGGTACTGGGGTGATGGGCAGGTTCTTCAGCAGGTACTCCGGATGGAACTGCGTGAAATGCAGCGGAACGTCTAGGCCCAGGTTGGTCTTGATCCAGCGCGCCAGGCCCTGGAACCCGGCGTCGTCGTCGTTGAGCGTCGGCACCACCAGGTAGACGATCTCCGTCCACTTGTCCATCTTGCGCAGCGTGACCAGCGAATCCAGCACCGGCTTCAACTGGCCGGTCACCACATCCTTGTAGTACGACTCGGTGAACGATTTCAGGTCGATCTTGACCGCGTCCATCTTTCCGTACGCAGCCTTCAGCGACTCCTGCTGCATGTAGCCATTCGACACGACAATGCTGCGAATCCCCGCCGCGTGCCCGGCATCGGCGGCGTCCATCAGGAACTCGCTGAAGACCACCGGCTCGCTGTAGGTATAGGCAATCGTCGGACAACCGTACTGCTTCGCCAACTCGGCAACCCGCCGCGGTGGAATGAAATCGGCGGGAACCTGCTCCGGGCGCGACTGGGAGATGTCCCAGTTCTGGCAGAATTTGCAGTTGACGTTGCAGCCGGCCGTGGCCAGCGAGAAGGCGACGGTTCCCGGCAGATAGTGGAACAGGGGCTTCTTCTCGACGGGATCGACGTGCGCGGCGCAGACCCTCGAATGCACCAGCGAGTAGTAGGTCCCTCCGCGGTTCTCCCGCACGCCGCAATATCCGCGCTCGCGGTCTCCCACCGTGCATTCGCGCGGACACAGCTTGCACTTGACCTTCTTATTCTGGAGTTTCTGGTAGAACTTCGCCTCGACGGTGAACTGCGCATCGTCCTGCTTCTGTGCGCCGCCCGGCAATGGGGCGGCGGCAAGAGAAGCAGGGAATTCGCCAACCCCCAGAGCTGCTCCCGACGCCAGCGCACACTTCAGGAAGGAACGGCGGTTTACGTTGCCTTGCACATCAAGTTCGTGGTCCATGTTGAACCCCCAATCCCACGTCCGCCTACGCCTCGGCAACCGTGATTCTGCTGGGATCGTTTGTGCCCAATTGATGCCCGGCATCGGCAGCGGTCGCGATGTAGTGTGGCGCGCGTCCCTCGGCTTGCAGTGTCTTCAACCCTTTTTCGGCCCGCTTGCGCTCGATGATCTGCCAGCCCGTGTAGTCCAGCGCCACCGGGTCCTGCGAGACGATCAGCGCATTGTGTCTCCAACTGTACTCCGGCTTGAACGCCGGGCCGCCTTCGTACTGCGCCGTGGTCGCGTCGCAGATGGTCAATCGCATCCTGCTCCGGATCTCGGGCAGCATATTCAGGTCCGCAATGTACGGATTGCAGCCGTTGGGGTGGTACTTGTTCGGGTTGTGAATGACGCCATACATGTTCTTCATCGCGATGGTTACGCCGGCGCCGTCATGGTCTTTCAGCACGGGAACATTGATCAGGACATTGCAGCGTTGGGTGAGAATCCTGGACAACCGGCTGCCGACACTGCCATGCGTAACCAGTTCCGGTTCGTAATCCACGCGATCGGTGCCAAAGCATTGAACACCGCTTGCGCCCGTCGACAGATGGAATCCTGAGTGCTCCAGTTCGTTGCTGTCTCGGTCCCAGACCACGATGTCTCCGGCCTTGGTTCCGGCCTCCTGTAAACGCTCGCAGATGGCTTCGACCAGTTGCAGATTGCTGGAGAGCCCGCGCCCTCCAAGCGTATTCACCTTCAGTCCCACCGTCTCTCCGGGGCGGACCAGCTTGCTCCAGGCCTCGATTGCATGGTCGCGATCGAAAAGGGTCTGCATTGCGCGGTCCAGCAGGCTCAGCATCCGGCGCGAATCCACTGTCGATCCCGTGCCGCGCAGCAGTTCGTCGCGCGCAATAACAACTTTGGACTTTGCGGGCAGCGCCGCTTGTTGTACTGGCGCAAGCAGTCCCATCGTACCGCTTGCGCGCAGAAGCGCAGCGCCGCTGAAACACTCCTTCAAAAAATCCCGGCGACTCGCACTACGCTTTGCGCTCATAGCGCTTCTCCGCTGAGGGTACACCCCTCTATTAGAATCGGTCTGCGGAAGCATCGAACGCAACTCCTGCCCATACAGAGATGCAGAGAGTATGCCACCAATATTATTGGTATCAATCAGATAGCAATGGTAATAACATACTTGACTGACTCGCGGGATATGGCGAGAAATGGCGGTAAGTGGAGGGAACCACGACACGACCAGATTCACTCCGATTTATGATGGGGGATGCCGCTAGACCTTACAGGAACTCGGGCGAAACTAGCTTGGGCGCACCGTCACTTCGATGCCGTAAGCACGGAAATCACTGCATGGCTGAACACAAACCCTTACCGTCTCGCATCCCACCAAAACGAAAAGTTCACCAAATTTTGGATGACTCTCCATATCAGTGGAGAGAAGCCCGACTTCGAGCGTTGGAGCCTCATGGTTGGGGATTGTGTCACGAACCTGCGAGACTCCTTGGATCATCTCATCTATGGAATCGCTCAACTTCCCACCAGTCCCAAACCCGAAAGCAGTCATCTCGCCGCCTTCATCATTAGGGATGATCTGGACCGGTTCGAGAAGGACGCCAAGCAAAGGTTGTGCAGTGTTCCTAATGTGGTACGCGATGCCGTTCGGAGTTTCCAGCCCATCAACCGTCCCCTCCCCGAACTCCCGCCGCTCCTCGGTATCCTGGGAGAGTTGGCGAACGGCAATAAGCATAAATTGCTCGCTTTAATGATGACCACATTTGGGTCGTACGACATAAAGTTCGTAGGCGAGAGTCCTGCGCGAGAGAAGGCAACGTTTGATGTCTACAAGGGGCACCTCGACGACGGGAGAATAGTGTTTCTCTTCGAATTGCCTTCGCCTCACCCCAGCATCAAACTTGATAAAGAAAGCAAAATCGGATTGCACATTTCCCTTCCACATAAACCGCGTCAAGGAAACACTGCTTTCGACGCCGATAGAACTGCCTACCGTCCGCTGCTGGAGGCTATCTTCACGGAGGTTGAGTTGGTCATTGATACCATCACGAAGATTGTGTGATTGACTTTTGGGGCGCACATCCGCCTCCCTGCGCCGCGATTGATCCGCCCCTTTCTCCCCCAGGTCCCCCGTTCATAGCCCACAGCTCAAAGCTCACCGCTCTAACAAAAAAACGCCTCGGCACTCCGCAAAAACCCCAGCAAATAGCCTTGTCAAGCCCCTCGAAGCCCCAGAATCCCCATAACTCCCACCCCATCAATCACATCCATCAGAAAAATAGTTGGCATAGTAGTTATGCTCCACGGCGTATAATTAAAGCAGTAGCAAACAAACAGACTTGGCCAATCAGCCGGGTCTTCGCATTTAACGCACCACCGCAAACTGTTCCGAATCAACGCATTATCAGAAAGTCAAATAGATGAATACTTTACAAATTCAAACCGCTGAAGCCCAATTTCCACCTCTAACCCGAATGTTTCTAATACTTTACCTGTAAAGTCTCTGCAATGAATACTTTGGCGTCCAGCACACCCCGCAATCACTAGATTCCATTCCACTTGGACGAAATTCACCCGAAAGGGGGGATGGGGGGAGGGGTGGGCGAAAGCGAACAAATAGAGAATAAACAGCGAGCAAATGACGAACAAACGACGAACAAACGGAAACTCTCATTCGCAAGCGAAGCTGGTTCGCCTCTGAATCCGTGATACAGGTCACATCCCTGTGCGGAGAATGCGCATTATATGAATACGGGCTGTGAATGGAGGGTCCTTTCATGAAGTCAAAAACGTCTCGCCGCGATTTTCTATCTGCCGGACTGATTCTTCCTGTCGTCGGTGCGGGTTCCAGCCTGGGAATCTTGAATCTCTCCGCGCAATCACACGCGGGGAACGCAGCTTCCGCTGGGAGGGAAAGCTCTCCCGTCAAACTCAGCTACAAGACCCTGGGCAAGACCGGTCTGAAGGTGACCTCGGTGGGAATGGGGTGCATGATTACCTCGGACCCCAGCGTGGTAACGCGCGCGGTCGATCTTGGCATCACCTACTTCGACACCGCGCGCAGCTATCAGAACGGCAACAACGAACGCATGGTGGGCGCGGCGCTGGCCGGCAAGCGCAAGCAGGTCGTCCTCTCCACCAAGACGGAGGCGCGCGACAAGGCGCGACAGTTGGCCGAACTCGACACCAGCCTCAGCGAGCTGAAGACGGATTACATCGACGTATGGTATCTCCACGGCAAGAGCAGCCCGGACGATATTCACGACGACATGATCGAAGCGCTGCAGCTCGCCAAGCAACAGGGCAAGGCGCGTTTTGTAGGCGTCAGCACGCACAGCAACCAGCAGCAACTGATTCCCTGGATGGTGCAGAAGGGCGTCTTCGACGTTGTGCTGTCGGCCTTCAACTTCAGCATGGACCCGGCCGTGGAGCAGGCCATCGATGCGGCCGCCAAGGCCGGCATGGGCGTGGTGGCGATGAAGGTGATGGCCGGCGGATCGCGCAACCAGAAGTTGGCGCAGCAAGGCGCCATGCTGGCGGCGCTGAAGTGGGTCGCCAATCATCCCAGCGTTGCGACCACTGTTCCCAGCATGACGGACATGGACCAGTTGGATGAGAACGTGAAGGCCATGGCGAGTCCACTTTCCGCGGACGACCACAAACTGCTGGCCGCGCATCTGGAGCTGATCCAGCCGCTCTACTGCCGCATGTGCGGCAAGTGCGAAGGCACCTGCGCACAGGGCCTGCCGGTGGCCGATGTGCTGCGCTTCCTCACCTACGCCGACGGATATGGCGAGTTCGCGCTGGGGCGGGAGAGATTTTTACAGTTGACCAGCGAGCAGATCTCCGCGCGCTGCGGAGACTGCGTCGAATGCACGGTGAAGTGTCCCTTCGGCGTGCATGTGTCTCGCCGCATGGCGCGTGCCCAGGAGCTGTTTGCATGAGGATTGCGCATCTGACGCTGGTGCCCATCCTGCTGACGGCGGGGATGGCGCGCGCGCAGGACTATCTCAGTTGCCAGCTCGCGCCCGGATGGACGCAGGCTGAGGCAGTCCATTCGTACACAGAGGACAACCTCTACGACTACAAGGACGGCGGCGCCGAAGGCTACCTCATCTACGGCTTCGCAGGCATGAAGTCGCTCAACTGCAAGTCGGGCGACAACACGCTGACCATCGACGTCTCCGAGATGAACGACGCCGACGCGGCGTACGGCCTCTTCGCCACCAACCGCGATCCCCGGCTGCCCGTCGCAAAGATCGGGATGGGCGGGCAGGTGCAAGCGCAGAGCGCCGCCTTCGCCAAGGGCAAGTATTACGTGGAGATCGTAGTAAACTCCGCCGATCCTAACATCGTTCACACTGCCGAGCTACAGGCCCTTGTCGACAAGATGGTGCAGCGCATCGAAGGGCGAGAGACACCACCGGAGGCGTTGGCGTGGTTTCCGCAAGAGAACCTCACCTCATCCGGACTGGTTCCCGAGAGTGTGCTTGGGCTGAAGCAGCTCAAGCGCGGCTATGTGGCGAAGTACAAGCAGGGGCAGGCATTCATCGTGCTGGAGAACTCGGCTGAGTCCGCCGCCGCGGTGCTGAAGGAGCTGCGCGCGCGGTTCGATGGCGCATCCGACGCAAAGGTTGGCGACGAGGCGTTTCAGGCCAAGGCGCAGTACCTGGACGGAATCTGCATCTTTCGCAAGGGAAAAACTATTGGAGGATATGCAAACCTGCCCACAGCGCAGGAAGCCGCAACGCAAGCCTTAAAACTCGCCGCGCGCATTCCGTAGGCTAGAGAGTGGAGATGGAACGCATCAGCACGCAGGTGAGAGTGACACATTTATCTCCATCGGAAGATGCGCAGCGATACGGCAAACGGCACAGCCACCCATGCGAGCAGGATTGCGATGGGGGCAATCATCTGTCCCAGGTTCATTCCCTGAAGCATGTTTCCGCGCAGGGCATCGATGGCTGCCGTCAGCGGCAACGCGCGAACTATGGGCTGAATCACCGCCGGGAAGCGCGACGCCGAGAAGAAGACGCCGGACAAGATCCACATCGGAAGCATGACCAGGTTCATCAGTCCTGACGCGGCCTCCATGGTTCTGGCCCGCGAAGAGACCAACAGCCCCAACGCGGAGAACGCGAGCGAAGCCAGCACGCAGAGCAATGCCAGTTGCCACAGCGACCCGCGAAACGGCACTGCGAACATCAGTCGCGCAAACCCCAGAAACGCCGCGACCTCGAGTATCAGCATCGCCAGCCGCGAGATCAGGTACGACGCCAGAAACTGCCAGCGCGGCATGGGCGAAGCCACCATGCGTTTGAGCAGTTTCTTCTGCCTCGCCTCGACAATCGAAAAGCCGATCCCCCAGATCGCCGAACCCATCAGGTTCATTCCCAGCAACCCCGGCACAACAAAGTCGATATAGCGCGCTCCCGGCTCATGGATCTGCTGGTTCTCGGCGTGGATCGCGTCGCGCCGTCCTGCCGCCGTCTGGATGGCGCGGTTGGCCAGCAGACGGGCCGTCCGCGCGTCGGGATTGCTGTCGTCGTACTTGTAGACCACGCCGTCCGGCTGCTGGATGGCAAGCAGCAGAATACTGCCCGTCGCCAAGGCGTGAGTGCCGGATGGCTCGTCCATGGTGGTTGCCGTCAGCCCCTCATCCGCAGCCAGTGCCCGCGTCAACTGCGATGTGGTCGCTCCCACCTGGAGCACATCCGCGGGACGATTCCGGAACGCAATCCCCAACCCCACCGTCAGCAGAATGGGAAAGACGAAGACCCAGAAGATAGCCTCCGGTTCGCGCAGAGTCAGCCGGAAACGCATGATGGAGAGTTGATAAAGACTGCTCCGCTGGAGTTTATTCATCGCGCAGGTTCCTTCCCGTCAGCCCGACGAATACGTCCTCCAGCGTCGCCGAGTGGGTGCGAAACTCGCTCATGTGCAGACCCTGGCGGTCCAGTTCGGCAAAGATGCGCGGCACCACCGTATGCAGCTCGCGCACCGACAACTGATGCAGCCCCGCGTCCGAGCGGTGCGACTGCACACCCGGAATCGCGTACAGCCGGGCCACATCCGCCACTCCGACTCCACTCTCGTGGCCGGTGATGGCGAACTCGACAATGTGCTCGCCACCGATGGAGGCAATCAATTGTTGCGGAGTTCCCAGCGCAAGGATCCGCCCATGGTCCATGATGGCCACGCGGTCGCACAGCCTTTCGGCCTCCTCCATGTAGTGCGTTGTCAGGATGATGGTGCGCCCCGCCTGCTTCAGCCGATCCACCAGGTCCCACAGGTGACGCCGCGCCTGCGGATCGAGCCCCGTGGTCGGCTCATCCAGGAAGAGCAGTTCGGGATCGCCCACCAGCGCGCAGGCCATGGCCAGCCGCTGCCGTTGGCCGCCGGAGAGCGTTCCCACGCGCGCGCCGCGCTTCTCTTCCAATTGCGCCGACTGGATTGATTCCTCCACCGGAATCCCGCGCCGAAAGAAGCTGCGGAAGAGCCGCAGCACCTCCTCCACCGTCAGCTTCTCCGGGAACTGAGTCTCCTGCAGTTGCACGCCGATGCGTTGACGCAGTTCCCCTGCGCCGTTGCGCCAGTTCAGCCCAAGCAACTCCACTTGCCCCTCATCGGGAGCGGTCAGCCCCTCGCATATCTCAATGGTGGTTGTCTTTCCCGCGCCATTCGGCCCCAGCAGCCCGAAGCACTCCGCCCGCGCCATCTCAAGGTCGAGTCCATTGACTGCAATCACATCCGCGAAGGCCTTGCGCACTCCGCATAGCGACAGCGCAGGGCTGTTTCCCTGTGTACGCGATTCAGCATGTAGCACGGCAGCCGCTCCTGAACCAGTCATCGCGCCCGGCGCAGCTCTTGTCCCGTCACTCATTCCATTAGGTTACACGTCCCATTTTGCCAGCCGCCGGTTCGTTTGCCCGCCCGGCTGCGAGAGCCGACGCAGGCTCCCTCCGCAGATGGCACCATTCCACAGACCGGTTGCGGGAGTTCTCGTGGAAGCCGGTCCATCCCTTCAACCAGCGCAAGCGCGAAAGGTTCAACTGCACCTGGAGTGAGAGGGGAGTGAGAGGATAGAAGGGTAGACATTCCGTGCAGTTGGGAGAAGTCACGCATGAAGCAATTTGTCGCTGTGGCCTTTGGATTGGGATTGCTGTGCAACGCACTGCTGTTTGTGCCGCAGGTGCTGGCGCTCTGGCGCAAGAAGAACAGCGAGGGGGTCTCGCTGCTCACCTTCGGCGGGTTCAGTGTGCTGCAGGGGATCGGGATCGTGCATGGATGCTATCAGCACGATCGCTCCCTGATCCTGGGAATGGCGGCGAGCCTCATCACATGCGGCACTGTCACATTCCTGACGCTCTTCTATCGCCTGAGGCGGAGTTGACCTTGCTTACACGAAGCAGACGTCGTCGCATGGATCGAGAACCTGCTGCGCGACAATCTGTAGCTCGTCGCATCCACTCAGGAGTTGCGAGATGACATCGGCGGCGCTGTACTCGGTACGGCCCGGCTGCAGAAAGCGTGCGATGGTGACGAGATCGTCGCCCGCCGTAATCAGGCCATACTCCTCGCGCCTGCCGTTGCGCACCTGCTGATAGCCGATGTTGGCCATCAGTCCATTGCAGACGCACTTTCTGCCCACGGTATCTTCCACTTTGCCGCCCTTGGCGACAAAGAGGGTGACCGGCTCGGAGGCGCAACGATAGCCGATGCCGCCCTCCGCGGTCCGATACGGCTCACGCAGGAAGCTGAGATCGCAGATGCGTGGCCTCGCGGCGAAGACTTCAGCCTGCGAACAGGTTCCTTCCAACTGGGCGACCTTGAACGGGAATCCCGTGGGCGATGCCAGCGGATCGGTGAAGACGCGCGCCTGGCCGGCGATGGCCTTGGCCATCAATGCCTTCTTGTAGTCCGCGCGCAGGCCGCTCTCGTTGGTGAACTCGAACGCCGTGCCAACCTGCACGCCCGCGGCCCCTTGCGCCAGCGCCTCGCGCAGCATCTGCGCGCTGCCATAGCCTCCAGCCAGCCAGAATGGCACGCCCAGTTCACGCAGCTTTGCAATGTCGATTGTGTCCCGCTCGCCATAGACCGGCTCGCCGATCTCGGAGAATACCGGCTTGCCACGCGGCGGCGCGTTGTGTCCGCCGGCCGTGCGCGTCTCGATCACCAGCCCGTCCACGCGCCCGTTCGCCTTCTTGAGCATGGTCGTGGCCAGCGTGTTGGAGCTAACGATGGGCAGGAACTTCGGTCGCGTCAGCGGGCCAAGCTCCACCTCCATGTACTCGCGCGGGTCGAAGTGCATGGTGACGTCGTCGCCCTCCTGCGAGCCGTGGACATGGATTGCATACTCCGCAGGCTCGTGGTTGACGTAGCGGTCGAGCACGCCGGGAATTTTCAGCGGAATCCCCGCGCCCATGATGACGTATCCAACGCCGGCCAGCATCGCGCCATAGATGCACGACAGGTGAGCCATCTGAATCTTTTCCAGATAATTGATGCCCACCGGATTCGAGTGTCCCTGGCGGGCCAGATAGACCTCGACGAAGTTGGCCACGATGCACAACTCGTTCAGCTCGCGAGAGATGTCTTTCTCCAGTTGCGGAACAGAGATATATGGCGTGCGCTCGGCCTTGCCCCCGGCGATAAAGTACTTCTGCCAGACGCGCTCCGCCATTGCAGGGAAGGGAAACGCATCCAGTCCGCGGCGCATGTGGCCGCCCGGATCGCCATCCTGCAACCGCCGCGCCAGGATCGGGTCCAGCGCCGTGCCGGAGACCAACCCAAGCTGGCCGAGACGCGAAACAGCCTGCGCCAGCCGCCAATTCGATACGCCCGCGCCCATTCCACCTTGGATAATTACTGGGTTGCTCGTCGATGGATCGCTCGTTGCTGGTTCACTCATACTAAAAATTATTTCATCCGCCCAGAAGCCCAATCGTATTAGTTTTGTAACTCCTCATCGCCCCGCCTCGTCTGAACCATAGCTGTGAATGGCTTTTAGGGACATTTCCAAACGACCCTCATGTCCAATGGACGAGGCCATCCGAGAGCGCCAGCCACCCAATTGCCTGATAATGCTTATAGGCGCCACGACTTGATGCTGGATCTCAGGGATGGCACTGCGAACGATTGCGCAGGGGGAAGCTTGATTCGATGCGGGATGGCCCGATGACGAGGACGGTGATTGTTGGCGGTGGCATCAGTGGGCTGGCCACTGCGTTCACCCTGCAGGAGCGCGGCTCGGCGGACTCGACGTTGATCGAGAGCTCGCCGCGCTGGGGCGGGAAGATCACATCCTTCCACGAGGACGGATTCACCATCGAGGGCGGGCCCGATTCGTTCCTCACCCAGAAGACGGCGGCCATCGAGCTGTGCCGCAGGCTCGGGTTGGAGGACCAGTTGGTCGGCTCCAACAGCGGGAAGTCTGCGGCGACCTACATCTGGAGCAGCGGGCGGCTGCACCGAATGCCGGAGGGGATGATGCTGATGGCGCCGACCATGGTGCTTCCATTCCTGCGCTCGCGGCTGATCTCGTGGCCGGGAAAGATGCGCGCGGGGTTGGAGGTTTTTATTCCCCGCGCGCGCGGCGACGAGGACGAGAGCCTGGCCGGCTTTGTGCGGCGGCGGCTGGGCAACGAGTTGCTGAACAAGATTGCGGGACCGCTGATGGGAGGCATCTATGCGGCGGACCCGGAGCGGTTGAGCCTGAAGAGCACCTTCCCGACGTTTCTGGAGATGGAGAAGAAGCATGGCAGCCTACTGCGCGGGATGATGAAGCGCGCTCGTCCGCGCGCGACGCATGGGACGAAGCGTCCGCCGATGTTTATGTCCCTGCGTGGCGGCTTGCAGCAGCTCTCCGATGCGCTGGTGGCGCGGTTGCCGGAGACGAATCTGCGGACGGGCTGCCGCGCGCTCGCGGTCAGCCGTCATTCGGATCGGTACAGGGTCGACTTGAGCGATGGTTCGTCCCTTCTGGCGGACGATGTGGTCTTTGCGACTCCATCGTTTGTGACGGCCGATCTGGTGGAGCAGCTCGATCCCACGCTGGCGGCCCGGTTGCGCGCGATCCGCTATGTATCCACCGCGACGGTCTCGCTGGGGTTCCGGCGCAGCGAGGTCGCGCATCCCTTGCAGGGAGCGGGCTTCATCGTGCCGCCCAGCGAAGGGCGAAGGATTACGGCGTGCTCCTGGTCGTCGGCGAAGTTCCAGCATCGCGCGCCGGAGGACTGCGTTCTGCTGCGCGTCTTCATCGGCGGCGCACTGGCGGAGGAACTCGCCGAGCAGGATGAGGCTGCGCTGACACAACTGGCCCGCGAAGAGTTGCAGGCGATCCTGGGAATCGTTGCGACGCCGGTGCTGGCCAGGGCCTATCGCTGGTCGAAGGCCAATCCTCAGTACGACCTTGGACACGAAGAGCGTGTCGCGGAGATCGAGCGGTCGCTTGGCAACCTTCCCGGCCTGCATTTGGCTGGGGCAGCCTACCATGGGCCGGGCATTCCAGACTGCATCCAGAGCGGGATTAAGGCTGTAGAAGCAATCGCCGCGAGACAGGCGCGAGGCGAAAACAGTTGTCGAAGCGATGCGCCGTCCTGCTGCATCGAATCTTAGGAGAAGCTAGCAAATGCCTTCCAACAAAATTGGAGCGACTGCCGCAACGACGACTCACGCGCACCCGCACGCGCACAGTGTTGCGATCCACGACTACTCGCGTAACCCGATGAATATCTACTGGGAGATGACGCAGGCCTGCGGACTGGCCTGCCGCCACTGCCGAGCAGAGGCGATCTCCACGCCGCATCCCGACGAACTGACGCACGCCGAGAGCATGGATCTGCTGCAACAGATTGCGAGCTTCGGCGATCCGCTGCCGCACCTGATCCTGACCGGCGGCGATCCGCTGAAGCGCGCCGATCTGTATGAGCTGATCGACGAAGCGCACCGTTTGGGGCTGACGATTTCAGTTACGCCCAGCGCGACCGGCGACCTGACCTACGACGTGCTGGCCAAGCTGAAGGCGCACGGAGTCGAGAGCCTGGGACTGAGCCTGGACGGATCGACGGCTGCGTTGCATGAGGCAGTGCGCGGTGTCGAAGGCTGCTTCGACTGGACGATTCAAGCGGCCAAGAACGCGGCGAAACTGGGAATACCGATTCAGGTCAATACGCTGGTTGCGCAAGAGACCGAGGACGATCTGCCCGCGATCTACGAGCTGCTGAAGAGCGTCACGGTGATGCGCTGGAGCCTCTTTTTTCTGATCGCGGTGGGCCGGGGCAAATTGTTGAAGCCGGTCTCCGCCGAGCGCGGCGAGGAGATTATGAAGTGGTCCTTCGATCTGACGCAGGTTTCCCCGTTTGTGGTGGCGACTACGGAGGCGCCTTCGTATCGCCGCGTTGCCCTGGATCGGATGCGGGCAAAGGGCTGGACGCGGGCGCAGATTGCGCAGTCGCCGGTCTATCGCGGCTTCGAGATCCGCGATGGACACGGGATCGTGTTCGTGTCCAACACGGGCGAGATCTGTCCGGCGGGATTTCTGCCGCTGGTGACGGGCAATGTGCGGGCGAATCGGCTGGCGGACGTCTACCGCAACTCGCCGGTCTTCCGCGAGCTGCACACGCCGAACCACTTCAAGGGGAAGTGCGGAGTCTGCGAGTATCGGAGGCTGTGCGGAGGATCGCGGGCGCGCGCATTCGCGTATACCGGCGATCCGCTGGAGAGCGATCCGTTCTGCGCGTACGAGACGAAGACTGAGGCTGTGCGTACATCCCATTCATAGCGATAACGCATCAGGCGAGGGTGAGGCCGATGCGGCGGTTGCGGATGAAGGCGCGGGCGGCGGGCGGTAGACGGTTCGAAAAAAACGCTGGAGGACTGAATGAAGCTCCTCCAGCGTGCGCTAAGTTGGATGGTGCGGTTCGTGCAAGAACAAGCAAAAGCGAAAGCAAAAAGCTAAATACAGAGATTCTGGCCTTCGACTTCGCTCAGGCCAGAATGACGACCTATGTGAGCTTCGCCAGAATGACGACTTCTTCTCTATGCCACTTCGCGGCTCTCGAGGGCGGCCTGGCGGCGGTTGAGGTTGACGCTGACGATCTTGGAGACACCGGGTTCCTGCATGGTGACGCCGTAGATGAGGTCGGCCATCTGCATGGTGCGCTTGGAGTGGGTGATGACGACGAACTGAGTGCCGGAGGCCATCTCGGTGATCATGTGGGCGAAGCGGCCGACGTTGGTCTCGTCCAGCGGCGCGTCGACTTCGTCGAGGACACAGAAGGGGGCGGGCTGGAACTGGAAGATGCCGACCAGGAGCGCGAGCGCGGTGAGTGCTTTCTCGCCGCCGGAGAGGAGCAGGATGTTCTGCAGCTTCTTGCCCGGGGGCGAGGCGACGATGTCGATGCCGGATTCGGCTGAGTTCTCCTCGTCGGTGAGGCGCATGAAGGCCTGGCCTCCGCCGAAGAGCTTGGCGAAGGTGGCGCCGAAGTTGCGGTTGATGACCTCGAAGGCGGCGTCGAACTTGACGCGGGAGACCTCGTCGATCTCGCGGATGGAGGCCTGGGTGTTGTCGATGGATTCGAGCAGGTCGCGGCGCTGGGTTTCGAGGAAGCCGTGGCGGGCGGCGGTCTCGTGGTACTCCTCCAGCGCCATCATGTTGACCGGGCCCATGGCTTCGAGGCGCTGCTTGAGGGCGCGCGATTCCACCTCGGCGGCGGCGAGGGCGTCGCCGTCGATGCGGAGGATGGCGTCGTCGGCGCGCAGGAGGGCGGCCTCGATGGCGAGGTCGTTGAGGCAGGTTGCATCGATGTGCTCGATGTCGGAGGCGAGCCTGGCGGCGCGCTCGGTGAGGTTGGCGCGCTCTTCGCGGAGGGCTTCGGTGTGGTGGCGGAGGGTGCGGAGTTTGGCGTCGAGCTCACTCATGCGAGTGCGCAGTTCGGCGGCCTCGGCGGTGAGGCGTGCGCCCTCGGCCAGCGCGGCGGCGCGCGTCTCGACCAGCGAGCCGTGCTCTGTGGCGAGGCCGGCCGTCTCCTGCTCGCGGCGGACTTTTTCCGCGCCTGCGGACTGGAGTTGCTGCTCGATTTGCGTGATGCGCGCGGAGTGCGCGTCGGCCATGCGGCGGGTCTGCTCGAAGGTGGCGAGTGCGTTGCGGCGGCGCTCTTCCAACCCGGCGAGCGCGGCGGAGGCTTCGGCGGCGGACTGCTGCAAGGCTTCGCGCTGCTGGCGGAGTGCGTCGAGCTGCTGCTGCAGTTCGGCCAACTGCGACTCCAGCGCGGCGCGTTCGCTCTCGAAGGCGGCGGCCTCCTGCTGGAGGCGGGCGATTGCGTCCTGCTTCTGCGCGCGGGCCTCGCGGTTGCGCTCGGCGGCCTGCGCCCACTCCTCCAGGCGGCGCTCGATGCGCGCGGTCTCCTGCTCCATCTGGCGGAGGGCGGCGCCGGAGTTGGCGGATTCGCGCTCGGCGTCGCGGCACTCCTGGGTCTTGGCGTCGAGCGCGGCGGTGAGTTCGCGGGCCTCGCGTTCGCGGGCTGAGGCCTCCTGCTCGGCCTGCGCGAGTTCAACTTCGGTGGCGTCGAGCTTGCGCTCGACCTCGTTCAGCTCGCGCTTCAGGGCGAGCGGCCCCTGCGCGCGCACATGGCCCCCGGTGACGGTGGAGTTGTGGAAGGCCTCGCCGGTGGGGCTGAGGAAGAAGCCGCGCGGATGCTGCTCCGCCAGCCTGCGCGCGGAGGCGGCATCGGGCGCGATGAATCCGTCGCCCAGCCTGGGCAGCAGCTCTTCCAGCGATGTGCCAAAGCCGTTGAGCACGCGCACGCAGTCCTTCAATGCGACGACACCCTCGGGCACCGGCAGGCTGTTGGCGATCTTCTGTTGCAGGCTGGCTGGATTCTCGCCGTGAACGAGGAATGTAGCGCGGCCGGCGACCTCGGAGGAGAGCAGACGCACGCCGGCGTCGGCCGCGTCCCAGCTGTTGACGACGACGTAGTTCAGTTCGTCGCGCAGGAACTCATCGACGACGCCCTCGTACTGGCCGTCGACTTCGAGGAAGTCGGCGAGGGTGCCGATGGGCGAGAGCGCGTTGGTTGCGGGGCCGGCGGAGTTGGCCTTGAAGATGTTCTTTACCGTGTCTGTGGAGTAGCTGTGCTCGCGGACGAGGCCCTCGATGGAGGTGCGACGGCCCTGGAGCGCGGCACGCTCGGAGCGCAACTGGTCTCCGCGACGCCGGGCGGTGGATTCGGCGGCGCGGGCCTCGTCGATGCTGCGCTGCAACTGGGCGATCTCGGTCTCCAGCGTCTTGAGCCGCTCGGTGACATTGCCGAAGGTGGTGGCGACCTGGCCGCGCTCGAATCCCAGCTCGGCCAGCTCACGGCGCGCTCCGTCGGACTCGGCGACCAGGCGCTCGGATTCGCGGTCGAGGCCGGCGAGGGCGACTTCGGCCTGCGCCTGCTGGTTGCGGCTCTGGCTGGCGCGCTCGAGCAATTGGAGGCCCGTGCGGCGGTTCTGCTCGGTCTGCTGCTCGCTGGCGGCGACGGCGCGGACGGCCTGCTGCGCGCGCTGCTGCTGTGCCTCGGCGGCCTCGCGCGAGACGGTTGCCTCGGCCGTGGCGTTTTCGAGGAAGCTGCGCTGCGATTCCAACTCGCCGGAGAGGACGCGGAGCTGCTCGCGCGCCTGGTCGAGGTCGTTGCCGCCGGAGGTGATGCGCGCGGTGAGTTCGGCGACGCGATCGGTGTTGGCGGCCATGCGGGCGGTGACGCGCTCCAGCTCGACGGCGGAGTGGTTGGCCCGCGCGCCAGCCTCGCGGACCTGCTGGTCGAATTCGTAGCCCTGCTCGACCCCGGCGGTGTGCTCTGCGTCCATTGCGTCGACGGAGGCTGACTGCTCGGCGATCTGGGCGGCGAGGACGGCGATCTGGGAGGCGACGGCGGACTGCTCGGCGTCGAGCTGGGAGATGCGGCTGGCCAGGACGACACGCAGACGGCCGCGCAGGTCGTCGCGCAGAAGGCCGTAACGCTCGGCCTTGGAGGCCTGGCGCTTGAGCGAGTTCATCTGGCGCGTGACCTCCTCGAAGATGTCGTTGACGCGCGAGAGATTCACCTTGGCCGACTCCAGGCGCAGCTCGGCGAGGCGCTTCTTGGTCTTGAAGCGGGTGATTCCGGCGGCCTCTTCGAGAATGGCCCGGCGGTCCATGGGCTTGGAGCTGAGGATCTGGCCGATGCGCTCCTGACTGATGATGGCGTAGGTCTCTCCGCCCAGGCCGGTACCCATGAAGATGTCCTGTATGTCGCGCAGGCGGCAGATTTTGCCGTTGAGCAGGTACTCGGAGTCGCCGGAACGGAAGAGGCGGCGGGTGATGGTGACCTCACCGGCGCGGACCGGGGAGCGGCCAAACCGGCGGCGGCGGACCTTGAGGACGACTCCGGGGACGGCTTCTTTTGCGGCCTCGGCGGGCGCGGGCTCGTCGTCGGTCTCGCTCTCGTCGATCTGGTCGCGGTCCAGTTGCCCTGCATCCACCACGCTTCCGTCGATGCCGATGACGACTCCGGGTTGCGCATCGCGAACGGCCTCTTCGGTCTCCTCGGCCTTCTGCCGGCGGAGCCGGGTCTCGTCCCAGTCTCCGGCGAGATTCAGGGCGCGGGCCTGATCCTGACTGCGTTCGCTGGAACCGTCGCTCGACCAGTCGCCGCCGTCTTCGCCGGGCAGGGAAGCGTCGTCGTAGACCTCGGGATCGACCAGGGTGAGCGAGACCTCGGCCATTCCGGTGGGCTTGCGCTCGCGGGTGCCGGCGAAGATGATGTCCTCCATGCGGATGCCGCGCAGGCTTTTGGCGGACTGCTCGCCCAGCACCCACATGATGGCGTCGGAGATGTTGGACTTGCCGCAGCCGTTGGGGCCGACCACGGCGGCGATGCCGTCACCTGGGAGATGGATCTCCGTGCGGTCGCAGAACGACTTGAAGCCGAGCATCTGGACCTTTTTGAGCTTGAGCAAACCACACCTCCGGGGACCACGGCCAGACTCAGCGAAGAGCGCGAGGCAGACTTTCAACTGCGCCGCGCGCCGTACGGATTGGATGAGCCGCACAACTTCCAATTTAGCGGCTCGCGGGGGCGGTATCAACAACCTAAACTCTACATCTTGTGGATAAGGAGGTTGGAACCCCACAAATGGGCTGGGTTGGCTGGAGGGAGTACTGGTTACACTCCACGAGGCGGCCTTGCGTTTTCAATTTCTTGAGTGCGGCGAGTTGGGGTACCGGGGGGTCGAGGGGGTGGATCAGGCGCGGCCGGCGAACTCGCGGGTCTCGGTGGAGACCTTGACCTTTTCGCCCTCTTTGATGAAGAGCGGGACGCGAATTTCAAGGCCGGTCTGGAGGCGGGCGGATTTGGTGACGCTGCCGCTGGAGGTGTCTCCGCGCACGGCGGGCTCGGTGTGGACGACGTCCAACTCGACGAAGATGGGAAGTTGCAGGCCGATGGGGTTGCCGTTGTACTTGTGCAGTTGGACCATGAGGCCGTCGGTGAGGAAGTCGAGCGCCGTGCCCAGCATCTGGCCGGTCAGGTTGAGGGTCTCGTAGCTCTCCTGATCGAGGAAGTAGGAGCCGTCCTTGTCGCTGTAGAGGTAGGTGGCGGGGACCAGGACGAGGTCGGGCTCCTTGAACTTGTCGTTGGCCTTGAAGGTCTTGTCGAAGACGGCGCCGGTGAGCAGGTTGCGCATCTTGAGGCGGACGAGCGTCTGACCGCCGCGCGCGGTGGGCGTGTTCACTTCGGCGTCCAGGCAGGCGTAGGGGGTATTCTCAAACTCGAAGAGCGCCTTGCGCTTGACTTCGATTGCATCGATCAGTGCGGCCATGAAGCTCTGGTTCTCCTGGTTCTGGTGGTTTCAGCGACGGCAGCCCGGCGGCGAAGCAGGATGCAGACGCGGTCTATTAAGTATATGGGGTTGGAGTCGCAGGAGGAATGATGGCAGCGCGCGGCGGGAGTGGTAACGTAGCAACCATGCAGCCATCCGCCACTCCGAGGCCCGACAACACGGTTGCGGGAGAGCGTGCGGGTGCGAGTGCAGGCGGAGATATGGCTGCGGGTGCGAGCGGGAGTGCGGAGGCTGCGGCGCAGGCGAGCGGAGCGGCTGGCTCGACCTGGCGGACGGCGCTGCGGCTGCTGCGCTTCTCGATTGCAGTGGACGCGCGCGCGTTCGCGCTGACCGTGGCCACGGCGCTGGCCGGATCGCTGACCGAGGGCGCAGGGCTGGTGCTTCTGCTGCCCCTGCTGTCGGTGGCGGGAATGAACTTCAACGGCCCGTCGGCGGCCAGCCGGTTGAGCAATGCTTCGCAGCGGCTGCTGGCGACCGCAGGCGTGCCGCACGGGCTGTGGCTGCCGGTGGTGCTGGGCGTCTTTCTGGCGACGGGCGCGCTGCGCTCCATGCTGCGCCGCTCGCAGTCGATGCTGGTCTTCACCACGACGACGCGGGTGCATCTGGCGCTGAGCCGGCGAGTGTACGAGTCGATGGTGAGGGCGCAGTGGGGGTTCCTGGTGCGGCAGAGAGCAGGGCGGTTGACGCACCTGCTGACCGCGGAGTTGCGCAACGTGGAAGACTCGATCAGCCTCGCGCTCTCGCTGATCAATCTGGGCTGCCTGACGCTGCTGTATCTGGGGATCGCGCTGAAGCTGTCGGCGGCGATGACGGGGCTGGTGCTGGCGATGGGCGGCGCGCTGCTGCTGCTGGAGCGGCGTTCGCTAGGGCGCATGAGGGCGAGCGGCAAAGACTTCTCCCAGAGCGTGGGCGAGGTCTACGCGGCGACCGAGGAGCACCTGAGCAACCTGAAGAGCGTGAAGACCTACGATGCCGAGGAGCGCGAGGTGCGGCAGTTCGCCGAGCTGTGCGGGGAGATGGCGCGCCACGCCGTGGGCAACGCGAAGCAGCAGGCGGCTTCGACCTTCCGCTTCGAGGTGGGAACGCTGGCGGCGCTGGGCGCGGTGATCTTTCTGGCGCTGGGCGTGCTGCATGTGCAGGCGGCAACCATGCTGATGCTGCTGGCAATCTTCACCCGGCTGATGCCGCAACTGGCCAGTATACAGAGTGAGACGCACCAGCTTGCCGGCGTTCTGCCGTCGTTCGACCACGTGCTGGCGATCGAGGCGGAGTGCGCGGCCCACGCGGAGCCGTGTGAGCTCGAAGCCGGTGCAGAGGAATCGGCTGCGACGGGGCGGCTCAGCCTGGAACGCGAGCTGCGGCTGGCGGATGTGTGGTTCGCCTACCAGGCGTGCGAAGAGCCGGAGTTTGTTCTGCGCGGGACCGATCTGGCGATCGAGGCGGGAGTTCTGACGGCGGTGGTTGGGCCGTCGGGCGCGGGCAAGAGCACGATTGCCGACCTGGTCAACGGGCTTCTGCTGCCGACGCGCGGACGGCTGCTGCTGGACGGGCGCGCGCTGATGCAGGCCGAGCTTCGGCAGTGGCGGCGCCAGGTGGGATATGTGGGCCAGGAGACGGTGCTCTTCCACCGGAGCGTGAGAGAGAACCTGCTGTGGGCCAAGCCGGATGCGAGCGACGATGAGCTGCGCGAGGCGCTGGAGATGGCATCGGCGGGATTTGTCTACGAGCTGCCGGGCGCGGCGGGGAGGGGCGGGCTGGAGACGATTGTGGGCGATCGAGGAGTGCTGCTCTCCAGCGGCGAGAGGCAGCGCATCTCGCTGGCGCGGGCGCTGCTGCGCAAGCCCACGCTGCTGATTCTGGACGAGGCGACCAATGCTCTGGATGTGGAGAATGAGGCGCGCGTTCTGGACGCAATCCGCGAGGCGGTGCGAAGCACGAAGCAGGCGGAGCTGAACTCGAAACAAGGGGGCCGTGGCGCACTTACGGTGCTGATGATTGCGCACCGGCCAAGCGCGGTCTGCCGCGCCGACCGCATCTTCGAGATGGAGGAGGGCCGCGTCGTTCGATCGGGGACGTGGGAGGAGCTCAAGCGCGCGACGCAGCGATGAGATTGCCGGTCGGGACCGCACGGCGAAGGTCCGCGCAACTGCCGGTTGCGCGCAGATGGTTCAGGCGGACTTGGCCTGCTGCAGGAGGTCGCTGGCGTGGGCGGCGGCTTCGGCCAGGACGCGGTGGTGGATGGTGAAGAGGGCGAGTTCCAGGCGGTCGCTGACCCCGGTCTTGTCGTAGATGCTGCGCAGGTAGTTCTTGATGACCTGCTCCTTGGTGTTGAGCTGGGTGGCGATGAGCTTGTTCTTGCATCCCTGGACGATGAGGGCGACGATCTGAATCTCCTGGGGGGTGAGGCGGTCGCGGACGCGGGCTCCAACAGAATCCTGCGCCAGTATGGAGGTGACGTTGGAGTGCTGGAAGGAGTGTTGTCCGGCGGCGACGCGGCGGATGCACTCCAGCAGGCCGGGGCCTGCAACATTGCGAAAGAGCACGCCATCCAGCGCGCGGGCAAGCTCATCGGGGACCTCCGAGCCGTTTTCGGCGATGTATATGGTTCGGATGCCGGCCGCCCGGGTGTGGGCGATGACGGCGTTGACGTCCAGTTGCATGCTGGAGGAGAAGAGAAGAATGGCGCCGCGCCAGGTGTCGATGGCGTTGGAGAGGCGCGCGAGGTCTTCACATTGGGCCACGATGCGCATGTCGTCTTCCAGCGCGAGGACTCGGGCCGCGCCCGCCCGGAAGATCGCCTGATTGTCGGCAAGGATGATTCGGTTCATCGGAATGGGCCTCCTTGGACGACAATGTGCCGCCACTCCTCTCATCGGCGACGGCCGCGCGATGGGAGCGGGGTGTCTACAATTCGTACAGCATTCGGACTGTGGGCCAGAGTCCAGTACAGGTCCAGACACAAGGATAGAGCGGGCGGGGCGGTTATGGGATGGAATCGGCCAGGGCATGCCGTCCGGCCGCCTCGAGATGCACGGATGCCGCGACATCCCGTGGGCCACGACTCCCGTCGAGGCGTGGGGCTTTTGCTGTAAATGCTGCAATTCCGCGGCTTAATTCTGTTCTGGGAACAAATTGCTGCTGAGCGGGGTCTATCATGGCAGGCGGAAACCTGCGGGGATTTTTCCTGCGCGGTTTCTTTCCTGGTCGCGCTTGCAGGCCGCGTGCAGATCACGCTTGCGGGTCGCGCTCCAAGCTCAGTCGCAGTCCCTACGCAGTGACACCTCTTCAGTCGGGAAGGAACAACCAGCATGCGCAAGGCAATCGGCTTCTCCTCTCTCTTTCTTCTTACTCTCACTCTTACCGCAGGCGCGCAGCAACTCGTCGCGAAACAGGCCGCTGCAAAGTCCGCCGCGAAGCCGACAGCAAAGGCGGCGCGCTCGGAGGCGGCGACTTCGACCGAGCTTCCCGTCACGCGGGTTGCGCTATACAAGAACGGCGTGGGCTTCTTCGAGCACGCGGGGAGAGTGACGGGCGACCAGTCTGTGACCATCGACTTCACCACGGCGCAGTTGAACGACGTGCTGCAATCGCTGACCGCGATCGACCTGAACGGCGGGCGCATCGCGGGCGCGGGGTACAACTCGACCACGCCGCTGGATCAGCAGCTCAAGGCGCTGCCTCTGGCACTGGGCGAAGACGCCACAGCGGTGGACTTCTACAACGCCATCCGCGGCGCGCGGATTGAAGTGCGATCCGGTACGACCACGATTACCGGGCGGCTGCTGAACATCGAAGAGGTCAATACTCCCGAGGGCGATAACAAGCCCGCACTGGAGAAGCGGCTCATCACCGTCATCGGCGAGGGCGGCGAGGTACACACGGTGGAGCTGACAACGGCGACCTCGGTGACGCTACTGGACGCAGACCTGCACCAGGACGTGACGCGCTATCTCGAACTGCTGGCCAGCACGCGCAATCAGGGACTGCGGCACTTGACGATCAAGGACAACGGGACGGGCACGCGCGAGCTGCGCGTCAGCTACATCAGCGAGGTGCCGATCTGGAAGTCAACCTACCGGATTCTCTTTACCGAGCCGAAGGCGGCGGGCGCTGCGGCGAACGATTCCACTGCTTCCACGAAGCAGACCGCGACGTTGCAGGGATGGTCGGTGGTGGACAACACGACGGGCGCGGACTGGATCAACGTGCAGCTCTCGCTGATTGCGGGTGCGCCGCAGAGCTTCATCCAGCCGCTCTCGGTGCCGTACTACTCGCGCAGGCCGGAGATTGGGCTGCCGCAGGAGGCGCAGCTGACGCCGCAGACGCATGAGAGCGGCGAATTAGTTAGTGAGATGGATAGTGGATTGCATGCGCCGACGAAGATTCCGACTGAAATGAGAGTAATGAACTCTGCTAAAGGCGTTGGCACTGGCACTGGTTCCGGCTATGTGGGTGGCGTCGCTGGCGGAATCTATGGCGGCACCGGCCAAACGAGCCTGAACTCAAACTACGTCGCAGGCATGCAAATCGCAAATGGTGTTTCGATAGATGCGCTCAGCGAGGACGCAGTGAACTCCATCGCACCCAATACCACTACGGCTACCTTCGACGATTACTTTGCGTACAACCTGACGGAGCCGATTACGATTCGCAAGAACGAGTCGGCGCTGGTGCCAATCCTGCAGACCAAGATCGATGCCGAGCGGGTGACGCTGTGGTCGCAGCGGCAGCCGACGCCGTTGCGCGCGCTGTGGATCACCAACACGTCGAAGCTGACGCTGGACCGCGGCTCGTTCTCGATTGTCGAGGACGGGAACTTCGGCGGCGAGGGGCTGCTGGAACCGATCCATCCCGACGAGAAGCGGCTGCTCTCCTACGCGGTGGACCAGGCCGTGCGCGTGACCTTCGAGGAGCAGAACGGCAACACGCAGGCGACCGCGCTGACCGCGGCCAAGGGCGTGATGGTGTTGCACCACACGCAGACCTCCGAGATCATGTACGTTATACACAACGCGGCCACGGACGGGCGCACGGTGGTGATTGAGCATCCCATCCGGCAGGGCTTTGAACTGGACAACGCCGGTGACAAAGACAGCAAGGACCCCAAGCCGGAGGAGACCACGCCCACCGTCTATCGCTTCCGCGTGAGTGCGGCGGCGGGCGAGACGGCGCGGCTGCACGTCAGCGAACACCGCAGGAGCACCGTCAGCTACCGGCTCACCAACTTCGACGACAACCAGCTCACGTTCATCCTCAACCAGACCGGCAACAACGAGAAGATCAAGCAGGCGCTGGAGCCGATTCTGGATGCGCGGCGGCATGTGGCCGAACTGCAGACGGCGCTCGACAAGGTGAACGAGCGGATGACTGCGCTGCACTCGGATGAGGAGCGGCAGCGGGCCAACATCACCGCGCTGGCCAATGCGGACAAGAGCTCACGCGAGCGGTTTGTGCGCGACCTGAACGCGACCGAGGACCAGATTGCGAGCGCGCAGAAGGAGCTGACCACGGCGCAAGCTGCTCTACAGGCGGCCAAGGACGATTTGGCAAGCAAGATCGAGTCGTTGCAGATCGACGAGAAGATCTAGCCTTTCACCTTCAACGCTGCACGGGCCACGTATGATGAGCCTATGAGCTGGATTGGATGGGCACTGCTGTCTGCGGCCTTTGCTGCCGCCACTGCCTTGCTGGCCAAGGTGGGCGTGGAGCATGTGGACTCGAATCTGGCCATGGCGCTGCGCACCACTGTGGTGCTGATCTTTGCATGGAGCATTGCGCTGGCCTTGGGCAAACACGGCG
>Ga0224555_1001012_pt1 | contig 41627 bp, 28 predicted proteins | sample 714S23034metaG_FD_180687 | JGI IMG/M metagenome (GOLD analysis project Ga0224555, IMG submission 180687) | Peat soil microbial communities from Stordalen Mire, Sweden - 717 S2 30-34 | ecosystem: Environmental > Terrestrial > Soil > Wetlands > Peat | place: Sweden: Norrbotten County, Stordalen... | reverse complement strand
TCTTGAATTTACGGCCGGAGGGGCGTTGGTCGGAGCAATGGCGGGACCGGACGCGGCATTCCGCGGTGGCGGAGACGGCCTGAATGATGACCTTCTAACTGGTTCCGCCCGGACCGTTTGACGGTGGGAGCTTCTCCCAGGCCGCCACGTCGCCGGCGCAGCCGATGGACTCCAGGTAGGGCTTGTTCCATTCTTCCACGGCCCAATCATCGGGAGGACAGATGCAGTTGGCGACTCCGTTGGCCAGATACAGGGCGGCGGCGGTTGAAAAAGCGCCGGGGGGAAGTCCATTGGGTTTTTCCTGGGCGGCGATGGCTTCGACGACGGGGGCAGGCATGCCCCACAGTTCCAGGAGGTAGGCCGTGACCTGGGGCGTGCCGGTTTGAAAGACCTCCCGCAGACGCGGAGCCAGTGGAGACTTGGATTGGCGGGCCGCGTCGCAGGCGGCCTGGAAGCGGTCCGGGAAATTATCAATAAGAATCAGACGCCCCGTCTCGTGGAGCAGACCGGCCAGGAAGGCTTCCTCCGCGATCTCGCGCGGGAGTTGTTTCTCCTGGCAGATGTGCTGGGCCAGACGGGCCGTCTCCCAGCAATGGTTCCAGACCTTGGCCTCCTCCAGTTCCGGGTGGGCCAGCTTTTCGTAGTGCCGGAACAGGCTCTGCGAAAAGACCAGAGCGGCAATCAGGTCCATCCCCAGACAGTGGACCGCATCAATTGGGTTGGTGATAAGGCATCCTTGTCCAAAGAGCGGCGAATTGGCCAGTTGGAGCACCTTGACCGAAAGGCCGGCGTCGGAGGCGACCATGCGGCCAATGGCGGAGCTGCCGTGGCGATGGTCTTCCAGCTCGGCCAGCTCGGCCGACAAAGACTGATGCACCTGCGGCAGCGAGGGAATCGAGCGCAGGGAGGCGATGACCGTTTGCAATCCGGGGTCGGCTATCCGTTCGCGGGCGGCGAAGCCGCGCTGGATCATTTCGCGCAGCTTGACGCTGTCGATAGGTTTGGCGAGGTACTGGTGGGCCGAAGTGATCAGGGTAAGCTTGTTGAGGGCGACGAAGCCTGACATGATGACGCGGATGGTGCCCGGCGACACGGCGCGGACCTCTTCGAGCATTTGGCTGCCCAACATGCCCGGCATGAGTTGATCGGAAAGGATCAAGTCCGGCGGCCGGGCCTGAACGGCCACGAGGGCCTCCAATGGGTCTTTGAACCCTTCAACGACCCATTCCGGGTCCATGCAACGGAGGACCATGACCGCCGTGTCCAGCACACTGGACTGGTCGTCAACTACATAGATGCTTCTTTTCATGCTTTAATCGCAAGGCGTTATCCCCAATCTAAGCAGTCCCCGCCATTTTTTGCAACGGCGCAATTTCAGAATCTGCTTGCCAGTCAGTTCGAGGACGGGGCGTTGGTCGAAACATTGCCGGGATCGGGCGCTGCATTCCGCGGTGGCGGAGACGGCCTGTACTGCTGGAAATCGGTGATCGGCTGGGTGGTGGTGCGCGCCGGGGGGGCGGAACTGGCCGCGGCGCGTTTCTTCGCCTGCCTGGCCTCGTCGATGGCGAGTTGAGCGTCTATATCAGCGTTGCGAACTCTTTCGTCCTCGCGGATTTCGCGCTCGGCCTGTTTCACGCTGGCCAGTTTGTTGCGCTCGACAGCGGCGACCTGCGCGGCGATCTGGGGCGTGGGCAGAACGGTGGGCCGCATGAGCATGACAAGCTCGGTGCGAAGATTCTGGACGGACGTGCTTTTAAACAGGTTGCCGAACCACGGAATGTCCTTGAGACCTGGAACTCCCGTGTCGGATTTGCTCCGGCTGTCGCTGATAAACCCGCCCAGAATGATGGTCTCGCCGTCGCGCACCGCCACTTTCGCGCCGGCCTGGCGCTTGGTGGTGGTCGGCACGCCGCCGACGCCGGCGATCTGCACGTCCGGCCCAAGTTGTTCGACATCCGCCTGGATATCCATGACGACCAGGCCGTCGGGATTGATCAAGGGCAAGACCTGGAGGTGAATTCCCACTTCCAACTGCGTGTACTGCGAACTGGGGCCGCTGGAGTATCCATAGTTGTAGGTCCCCGTCACGTAGGGCACGGTGTTGCCGATGAACAAGTCAGCCGGCACCGCGTGGGAGGTTTGAATGCGCGGACGGGAAAGGACATTGATCCGGCTGTCGCCCGCGACCGCCTCCAGCACCACGTTGAGGTTGTTGCCCCACTGGCCGAAATAACTGAACCCTCCAGGAAGACTGGCCAGACTCGAACCCGCCGAGCCGGCGACGCCGCTGACGCCATTGGAGGAACCTCCCGAGCCGGTCAGGAAACCAGAGGCGGCTGAGCTAAGATTGTTGACACCGCCGATGCCGGTGAGATTCCCGGAGGTTCTCTGCGGCTGGATGTAGCTGATTCCCTTGGTTTCCGTCCCCGTCAGGTTGATTTCCATGATGATCGCGTCAATCATGACTTGGGCCAGGACGACGTCCAGCTTGTCGATGATGTTGGTAATCATGGCCATATCGTCGTCATTGGCGAAGACCAGGAGGGAATTGGTGCGTTCGTCCGCGATGATCTTGGTCTGGCCGAACAATTGGAACTGGCCGGCTTGGGCGGCGTTTTGCACGATTTGTCCAAGATTCCGCTGGAAAGCGCTGCGGGCGCTGGTCGCCTGCGATCCCAGGGCGCTCGTGCCGGTGGCCGCACCGGGATAGGCGCCGCCAGCCCCGCCTATTCCGCCCATTGTGCCGGTGCCACCCATGGCGCCGTTGGCGCCGGGGCGGGCCGTGGAACCGAAACTTGTGGCTCCAGAGGTGCTTTTGCCGACGGACGTGCCGCCGCCGGCCCCAAGCGAGCTGAGGGCGGATGCGATGTCGCTGGCGAGGGCGTACTTGATGGCGATCACCCTGGGCTTGATGATGAGCGGGCTGGACACGTCAATTCTCTTGATCATCTCCATCATCCGCTCCACGTTTTCCGTGTAGTCCCTCAGAATGAGCGTCTGGGTGCTGGGCAACGCGATAATGCTGTTTTGCATCCGCGAGAAAGGCTTGAGGATTTCCACCAGGTCCAACACCGAGGTATATCGGGCTTGGACGATTTCCGTGACGAACTTGCCGGCTTCGGGCAAGGCAAAATTTGTGGAAAGGGCGCCGCCCTGCGTCGGCGCCGACGCTTCCGTCACCACCTTGGCGAACTTCTCACCGATGGGGACAATGGTGATGCCGTTCATTCCCAGCACCGTTTCAATCGCTTCGATGGCTTCCGCGCGCGTCAACGGGCTTTCAGTTTTCAAGGCAATGGCAGTGGTCGCTGTGACCGCCGAGGAGCCGCCGCTGGCGCGCAGGAGGGTTCGGTGTATCAAATCGGCGTACATATCCAGCAATTGATCCACCGGGATGGCTGGGAAATTATACGTGATGTCGCCTGCGTCCGCCCCCGGCTGGTCGGCCATGGATTTCGTGGCGGCGTCCGGCACGGAGGATGGCGCCAGAGCGCCGGCGACGGGCGGAAGCGCGTTCGTTGGCGTCGCCGGCGGCACCGGCACGACAGGCAGGCGGGCCGGCGCGGTGTTGGTGGCTGCGGTCCGGGGTGCCGCCTGAGCACGTGGGCGGGGCGAAACTACGGGTGGACCGCCTGGGGTCGGCGGACCGGTTTGAGCCACAAGCTCTGTCGCCAGAGACAGGAGCAGAAACCACGGCATCAATTGTTTTACAATCATAAATTCTTCCGTATGGGAGTATTCGTCACAGGCGCCGAAGGCGGGGTCCGTTGTGGACGGGTGACGGGCGGCTGGCCGGGCGAAGGTGGACCTCCAGGCTTGGGCGCGGCTGTCTGCTTGGGTTGACCGGCTCCGGCAGGCGGCTTGGGTTGGCCAGCGCCGGCAGGGGGCTTGGCAGCGGGTTGAGCCGCGCCTGCCACCGCCTTGGCCCCCGGCGGCCCCGGTTTGGAAGGTTTGGCCGGCGCGGCGGCCGGCGCTCTCTTGGCATAATTGGCCGTGAGAGTGATGCTGCCGCGCAGGCGGTAGCGGTTCTGCACGTCGGCGGGGTGGAGGTCCAATTCGCTGACGCGGATCATGGAGGGATCGTTGCCGATTTGGTAGAGGAAGTTGACCAATTGCGGTTCCTGGCTTTCAATGGTGATTTGCTCGGATTGCTCCTCGAAGTATTCGTTGGTCTGGGGGGTCCTGGAGCCGACGGGCTGATATGCATTGACCGTGACGCCGTTTTTCATGGCCAGGTCGCCGATGGTTTTGGGCAATTGGACTTGGACAGCGTCAATGCGGGGGGAACTTTTCTCCAGCCGCTCCAGCTTGACAAGTTGCGTGTAGAATCCATTGGTGGGGTTGCGATCCAGCGCAATTTCCTTGTTCTCCTCTTCGATGGTGGCGTAGTCCTTCTTGAGTTGCTTCTGGATGCGACCCCATTCACTGAACTGCGGCCAGATGAAAAGGTAATTGAGCACGAGGATGACGACCGAACCTATGGCAATGACGATGCGCCGCTCTTGGGAGGTCAAATTGAGTTGTTCAAGGAAGTTACTCATTGGCTTCCTCCTTCATGGCACAGTCGAATCTCCATTCCGTGCTGTTGTTGGGCCGAGATTGCATGTTCGGCTGCGTGACTTCGGAAAACAGCGTTTCGTCGTCGTGCCCGGGAAGGGGCGCGACGCGAAGGGCCTGGTTAAACGCCAGAATGCTGGCCGGGTCATCGGCGGTGCCGTGCAATTTAAACGCGCCCCGCGAGAAGTAGATTCCCTCGATGGTGACTCCGTCGGGCAGGGACTCGGCCAGAGTTTTCCAGCAATCCAGGGCCTTGTATTTGAGTTCCTGGCGGGCCTTGACTATTCGCAATTGTTCCCTGTCCTTTTGAGCGGCGACGAAGCCGGCGCTGAGGCCGCTCAAATCCTGTCTGACACGCGTCGCCTTGAGCTTCAAGACATAAAGAGCGCCGAAATAGATCAGCACGCCAATGACGTAGGCGCTGAAGACGGTCATCAGCCCGCGCATCCATAGACCATCCACGAATTGCTGCCTGTAACGGAGGGCGAACTCCGGCGGCAGGAGGCTTCCTCCTTTGGGGTCCGCCGCGCAGCGCCGGGCACACAAGGAGGCCAATTGATCGGCCGGCACGGGCGCGATGACGGGAACCTCCTCGCCCGCGTCCTTGAGAACCGGCTCCCAATACTTCGCGTCGTCCCGTCCGGCGACCAAGTGGATTTTGGGCGGGGAAGTCAGCCACCCTTCCAATTCGCCCGCCCAAGCCAACTGCTGGAGCTGGGTCTTAAGCTGCAAGCCGCGCTCCGGGCCGGGCGGCAGGGCGACGATCGAAAGATTCTGCAATGTTCCCCCATACCACCAGGCCACCAGCACCGGCTCATCCTCCGCGCCCGGGAATATCCAGACGCCTTCCTCGCGGATGCCGGCTGACAGCAACTGGTCCAAACCCGGCGCTTCCAAGCGGTCGGCCAGGAAACCGCTGCCCTCCAACTGCCCCAGGAATTCCTCCACCGCACCCCGGCTGGCGATCATGACGATGACCGTTTGCAAGGCGTCGGGCTTGTCCGCCGGGCGCGGCAGCAAGTGAACGCTCCAGACGATCTGGGTCACAGGGAGCGGGGAAAGTTTCTCCAGTTGCAACTCGACCATTTGCACAATCTCGCCCGGCTCGCTGGCGGGCAGATGGAGCGCGCGCAAAAAGACCCTGCTGGCTGGCAGCCACGCAACGTTGAGCTTGCCGCGAAAGAGGGTTTTCCAGTCCTTGCCCGCCGCTCCCGCTGGCACCCGCTCGCTGGGCAGGAGGGCCTTCTCGCCATGCAACACGAACTTGTCTCCGCTGGTCGAAAGCTGCCACAGCCGCCGTCCGCCGGCAGTCGAGGCCATCACATTGGCGGTGTACAAGCGGGCCATCAGGAACCTTTGAGGCGGAGCGTGGATTTAGGGCCTTCCACCAGCGCGGCCAGATGTTCCTCCGTTTGGGTCACGCGCAGCACTTCTTCGATTGTGGTTTTGCCCAGCTTCACCTTTTTCCAGCCGTCGTTGCGCAAGGTGCGCATGCCGTGCTCCATCGCCTTTTGGGCGATGTTCGATGCGGGCGCCCGCGTGAGGATGAGGGAGCGGAGGTCCTCATCGACAAAGAGCAGCTCGTAAATTCCCATGCGGCCCTGGTAGCCAAACTGGCGGCACTCCTCGCATCCGGCGCCTTTGAAAAACCGCGCCGTCGCCATCTCTTCCTCCGGAAAACCAATGCGCCTCAAATAGGCCGCCTCCACCTTCTGTTCGGCGATGCACTTGGGGCAAATCGTCCGCACCAGCCGTTGCGCCAGCACCGCCTCCACCGAAGAGGCCACCAGAAAAGGCTCGATCCCCATGTCGATCAACCGGGTGAACGCGCTGGGCGCGTCGTTGGTGTGGAGAGTGCTGAAGACCAAATGCCCGGTCAAGGCCGCGCGAATGGCAATCTCGGCCGTTTCCATGTCCCGAATTTCTCCGACCATGATGACGTTGGGGTCCTGGCGCAAAATGTGGCGCAGGCCCATCGCGAACGTCAGCCCGATATCCGAGCGCACCGCGATCTGGTTGATCCCCTTCAGCTCATACTCAACCGGCTCCTCGATGGTGATGATCCGCTTGGTCACCGAATTGATCGTGCTCAAAAAAGCGTAGAGGGAGGTCGATTTGCCCGATCCCGTCGGCCCCGTCACCAGCAGAATGCCGTGAGGCTTGACGATGATCTCGCGAATCCGGGCGTCCTCCTCCGGCGCAAAACCCAGCTTGTCGAGGCTCAAAAAAATCTTCCCGCGCGTCAGCAGCCGCAGCGACACGCTTTCGCCATAGACCGTCGGCACCGTCGAGACCCGGATGTCGATTTCCTCGCCCTTGATGCGCACGTTGATGCGGCCGTCTTGCGGGAGGCGCTTTTCGGCGATGTTCATGCCGGACATGACCTTGATGCGGGAGATCAAGGAGGCCTGGTAGCGCTTCAACTGGGGCGGCATGGGCGTTTGGTGCAGGATGCCGTCAATGCGGTAGCGGATGCGCAGCTCGTCCTCCGCAGGCTCGAAATGGATGTCCGTGGCGCGGTCCTTGAAGGCCTCCCATATAATCTGGTTGACAAACTTGATGACGCTGGCTTCCTGGTCGCCTTCGGTGATCTCCTTGTCCTCGACCAGCAACTCCAGCGGCTCGTCGTCCTTGGCGATTTCGTCGAGTGTTTCCGCGCCCACGCCGTAGAACTTCTTGAGGCATTTCTCGATTTCGGTGTGGGTGGTCAGCGCGAAAGTCACCGGGACCCGCGCGTCGAACTGGACGGCGCTGAGCATGGCGCCGTCAAAGGGGTTGCTGACGGCGACCTGCAACTGGCCGTTCTCGAATTGAGTGGGAAGGACCGAGTACTGGAAGGCGACCTTGGTGGAGATGCGCTTGCGGGCTTCAGGGGGCACGTCCGCCTTGGCGACATCGACAAAAGGCCAGCCCAGCGCCTTGGCCAGTTCCTGGAGGAAGGCCTCCTCCGTCAGGCCCTTCTCCCGCGCGATAAACGAGAGCAACGTGTCCGCGGAGCCGGCCTCAACCGTCACGCGCCAGGCTTTGTTCCAGTCGTCAAACTGCCTGGGCGTGGCGAGATTGTGCCGCTCCAGCAGTGTCTTAATCGAAACAATCGCCATGATTCAGTCTTCCTCAAATGAAACAAGGCAGAATATAGAAAGTTTCGCCAGCGTCAACGGATTTGCGCGCCGAACTTCGCCTCGTCTGGATTCAGGTTGCACACCGTTTCGACTGCGTTTATATATAATGGTACGTGATACCCTTTCGATGTTTGTTGCAAGGTCACGGCCAAGGAGCGGAACGCAGCAGGCCCTTGTGGATGGGTGGCCTGCCCTCAAACGCTCTGGCGCCGCTGCTTCTGATTGTTTTCCTCGCCAGCCTTTGTCCCGCCTCCGCCGGGTTGCCCGGAGGATGGAGCGATACTGACATTGGAGCGCCCGCGGACGCCGGTTCGGCGAGTTATAACGCTGGCGTGTGGACCATTTCCGGAGGCGGAGCTGACATCTGGAATTCAGCCGATCAATTCAACTTTGCCAGCCAGAGCTTCAACTGCGACGGCGCCGTCGTGGCCTTGGTCACCAGCGTGCAGAACAGCGATCCAGGTTCCGGTTGGTCCAAGACGGGGGTGATGTTCCGCAACGATACGACCCCCGGTGCCGCCAACGTCTTTATGACCGCCACCGCGGGCCAAGGGGTCGCTTTCCAGACTCGGTCCACGGCGGGGGCCTCGTCCTACAACACGCAGGTCAGCGGGATTTCCCCGCCAGTCTGGGTCAAAGTGGTTCGTTCGAGCGACCTGTTCAGCGGCTATTACAGTTTTGATGGGACAAATTGGATACAAGTGGGAAGCACCACGACCATCGAAATGAACGGTCCCGCTTTGGCGGGGTTGGCGGTGTGCGCCCACAACAATGCCGCCCTGAACACCTCCACTTTTGTCCAAGTCAGCCTTTCCTCGACGACCTTCGGCATCTACCGGGAGCTTTGGACCAACCTCAACCCCAACGTGGGCAATACGCTGGCCGTGCTGACCAACGCCACCGACAACCCCAATTGGCCCAACAATCCCGTCGCGTCCTACACTCATGTTTTCACCAACTTTGAAACCGAGATTAATACGGGCATGGATAATTATGGCCAGCGCCTGCGAACGTTTGTTGTGCCGCCGGTCAGCGGCCTCTACACCTTTTGGATCGCCAGCGATGATAGTTCACAGCTCTTTCTGAGCACCAACGAAAGCCCCGCCGGCATGGTTCCGATTGCGCAGCAAACCTCCTGGGACCCTTCGGAGGACTGGACCCAGAACCCCAGTCAACAATCGGCCCTCGTCAATCTGCAAGGGGGCTGCCGTTATTTTCTGGAATCTCTCATGCAACAGGGCGGTGGGGGCGATAATCTGTCCGTGCGCTGGCAATTGCCCAATTCCACCTTTGAGCAACCCATGTCGGCGGTCAGCGCGGCTGGCACGCTCCTTATTCCTTGCACCGGCGTGGACTCCCAACCGGGCATTTTCGCGCAATCCAGCAACGTGATGGTCGTCGAGAGCTTCAGCGCGGCTCTCTCGGTGCTGGTTACAAACCAGGCTCCCGTGGCCTACCAATGGTTCCTCAATCCCGGAGTCAAGCTGGCCGGGGCCACCTTGCCCGTGTACACAATCGCCAGCGCCAATCTGGCACTCAACAACGGCCAAACCTACACCTGTGTTGTTTCCAACAGCATGGGGTCGATTACCAGCGCCCCCATCACCCTGGCGGTGCTGCGCGACACCGTGCCGCCCAGCGTGATCGATGTCTTTAACGTCGGACCGACTAGCGTCGAGATCGTTTTCTCCAAACCGGTCGCGGTCACCAATGCCACCAACGCGGCCAATTATGCGTTTACCAATGGCGTGGCCATCACCGGCGCCTCGCTCAATTCGAATAATTATAATTACACGGTGACGCTCACCAACGCGCCGCTGGTCTATGGGAGCAATTATGCCATTGTCATCAATAATATTCGCGACTTGGCGAGCACCCCCAATACCATCGCCAGCAACACCCTGGTCAGTTTCACGGCCTCGCCTTTTGCCCCGCAGGACATTGGCGGCCCGGCCATTGCTTCCACAGACGTTTACACGACCAATGGAGAGAACATCAGCAGCGCCGGCGCCTCCGTTGGAAACAGCAGCGATCAATTCAATTTGGATTATCAACTTCACAGCGGCAATTTTGACGTCTCGGTCTGTCTGGCCAACCTGGGCTTGTCGAGCCTTTGGGCTCAGGCGGGCTTGATGGCGCGCGCCAGTCTCAATGCGGGCAGCCCGTTCGCCGCCGCGCTGGCCACGCCGGGGATGAACGGGGACTACTTTGAATATCGGCTGACCGCCAACACCCTGGCCGCCACATCGGGCAGCTTTCCGGTCAATTATCCCAACACCTGGCTGCGGCTCAATCGCGTCGGCAATGTGTTCACCGGCTTTGGGAGTTACGACGGGACCAATTGGACGCAATTGGGGTCCGCGACCATTACCATGCCCACCCAGATTTACCTTGGCCTGGCGGTGGCTAGTGACAACACCAGCCAGCCGACCACGGCGCAATTTGTGGATTATGAGAACACGCCGACCAACGCGGTGGTGGTGACGCAGGTCAATCCCCACGAACCGCCGGGGCCTTCGAGCCGCAACGCGGGGATAGTCATTTCGGAGATCATGTGGAAGCCCGCCCCCCGCGTTGACGGGAACAACGTGGAATTTCTGGAGCTATACAATTCCTGTCCCTTTTTCCAGGACATCAGCGGCTACACGGTGACGTGCGCGGACATGAATTACACCTTCCCCGCCAACACCCTCATTCCCGGCGGCGGATTTTTCGTGCTGGCGGCGTCGCCGCAAGGCATCGCCAGCGTGTATGGGCTGACCTCCAATGTGTTTGGGCCGTATGACGGCAGCCTCAAGCATGCCGAGACGCTGGAAGTGTTGGACGAACAGAGCAACGTATTATTGACTGTGCCCTACGCCGATGTTTATCCCTGGCCGGTGGCGGCCGGCGGCACGGGGCACTCCATCGTGCTGGCCAACCCGACCTACGGCGAGGGCGATCCGCGGGCGTGGGACATCAGCGACCAGGCGGGCGGCTCGCCGGGCCGGGGGGACCCCTTCACCCCCAGCCCGCTGCGGAGCGTGGTGATCAATGAGATTCTGCCGCATAGCGAGAATCCGGCCGTGCCGCAATTCATCGAACTTTACAATCACAGCTCCGCCGGCGTGGACATTTCGGGTTGTATTTTGACCGATGATCCGGCGACCAATAAGTTTGTCATTCCAGCGGGCACGGTGATGGGGCCGGCCGGTTTTGTGGCGTTCACCCAATCGCAATTGGGCTTCACGCTCAACGGCCAGGGCGAAACGCTCTACTTCATCAAGCCCGACGGCAGCCGGGTTTTGGACGCGGTGCAGTTTGGGGCGCAGGCCGACGGGGTTTCTTATGGGCGCTGGCCGGACGGGGCGAACGATTTTTACGCGTTCACGACCAACACGCCGGGGACGAACAACGGCCCGATTGTGATCGGCGACATTGTGATCAACGAATTGATGTATGACCCGATCAGCGGCAACGACGACGATCAATACATCGAACTTTACAACAAGGGGACCAATACGATCAATCTGGCCGGCTGGCAGTTCACGACAGGAGTGACGTACACGTTTCCGCCCAACGCGCTCATTGGTCCCAATGGCTACGTGGTGGTGGGAAAGAACACGGCCAATTTGTTTGCCAATTACACCAATCTCAACTCCGGCAACACCTACGGCAACTACAGCGGCAAACTCTCGCACAAGGGCGAACTGCTCGCCTTGTCCCAGCCCGAGTCCTATTATGGGACCAACACCATTTACGTGGAGGAAGACCAGGTGACCTACGGCACGGGCGGACGCTGGGGCGAGTGGTCCGGCGGCGGCGGGAGCAGCCTGGAACTGATTGATCCGCATTCCAATCACCGTCTGGCGGCCAACTGGGCGGACAGCGACGAGAGCCGGAAGTCGTCGTGGGTGGACATTGAGACGACCGGCGTGCTGGACAACGGCCTCAACTACGATCCGAGCATTGACTACGCGCAAATCGGCCTGTTGGACGTTGGGGAATGTCTGGTGGATGACATCGAAGTGGATTACAACGGGACCAACTACGTATCCAACGGCACGTTTGAAAGCGGGCTGGGCCTGACCGGCTGGTCATTGCAAGGCTGCATGACGCGTTCGAGCCTGGAGAGCAGCGGCTATCAAAGCAGTTACTCCCTGCATATACGAAGCAGTGACAAGCTTTGGACTGGGGATGATTCCTGTCAAGTCGCCTTGAACACCAATTCCATGGCCGGGGGCGACACGGCGACGCTGCGTTACAAGGCGCGCTGGCTGCGCGGCTGGCCGGAGGTGTTGCTTCGATTGAACGGCAATTGGCTGGAAGCCACGGCGGCGATGCCCGTGCCGGCCAACCTGGGCACGCCGGGCGGACCCAACAGCCAGTACGCCGGCAATGCGGGTCCGGCCATTTACAACGTGACCCACACGCCCAGCGTGCCGGCGGCCAATCAGGCGGTGGTGGTCACGGCGCAGGCGCATGACCCCGATGGAATACAAAGCCTCATGCTTTATTACCGCCTGGACCCGGCGACCACTTACACGGCGGTGGCGATGAACGACAAAGGCACGGGCGGCGACGCCATCGCGGGCGACGGCGTTTACAGCGCGACCATTCCGGGGCAGGCGGCCAACCAGATCGCCGCGTTTTACATCGCCGCCGCGGACAAGCTGGGGGCGGCGGCGCGCTTTCCGGCCTTGCGCACCAATGACAACGAAGCGGCGCGGGAATGTGTGATCCTGTTTGGCGACGGCAATCCGGGCGGGAGTTTTGGAGTGTATCATTTATGGATCACGCAGACCAATGTGACCCGCTGGGCCAACCTGGGCGATTTGAGCAACGAAGGCAACGATTGCACCTTTGTCAATGGCACCCGCGTGATCTACAATATGAACGGCCATTTTTCCGGCAGTCCGTATCACCAGGAATTTGACACGCCCAACGGCAGTTTGTGCCATTACAAATGGGTGTTTAACGATGACGACATGTTTCTGGGCCAGAAGGATTTCAACAAGGTACATCAGCCGGGCAATGGTCCTGGGGACGACGCCAGCCTGCAGCGGGAGGAGCTGGCCAACACCTTCCTGCGCGCGCTGGGGGCGCCCTGGCTCTACAAGCGCCTTGTGGCGGTCTATGTCAACGGCAGCCGCCGCGATACGTTGATGGAAGACACGCAGGTGCCGGGCAGCGATGTTGTCAAAGAACACTTTCCCAATGACAGCGACGGCTTCCTCTACAAGATGCAGCCCTGGTTTGAGATGGCCCCGTTCCTTTCGGGCCACACGATGAACTTCGACAATCAATCCTGGTGCAACCTCGTGCCCTACACGACCGCGGGCGGGGTTTTGAAGCTGGCGCGCTACCGCTGGAATTTCGAGATGCGCCGCACGCCCGATTCAGACAGCGACTATGCCAATGTCTTTTCGCTGGTGAATGCGGCCAACTCCCATGGGACGCCCAACTACGTGGCCAACATGGAGAACATGGCGAACATGGAAAACTGGATGCGGGTGTTTGCCGCCAACCACGCGGCGGGCAATTGGGATTCGTTTGGCGCGCAAAACTCGCAAAATCTCTACGGATACATCGGCGCCCAGGGCACGAAGTACACCTTGTTGATGTGGGATTTCAACATCGTCATTGGCAACAGCGGTTCGTGGAGTCCGGGCCAGAATCTCTTCACCATCAACGGTGAAGACCCCAACATGCAGAATATCTACAACACGCCCGCCTTTCTGCGCATGTATTGGCGCGCCTTGCAGGAGTTGGTCAACGGCCCGCTCAGCGTCGCCAACAGCGGCCCGCTGCTCATGGCCAAATACAACGCCTTCGCCGCAAACGGCCTGAGCGTGGAAAATCCCACGACCGCCATCGAGCCGTGGATTTCCCAGGCGCGGATCAGCATCGCCTCGCAACTGGCCGCCGTCAACGCCGCCAGCTTCTCCGTCAATCCCAGCGTCACCCTCAGCAACAACGTCGCCCTGGTTTCCGGGGGCGCCCCGGTCAATGTGGCCTATGTCTGGATCAACGGCGTCGCCTACCCATTGACCTGGACCGGCTTGACCAACTGGACCGTCACCGTGCCGCTGGCCCAAGGCGCCAACAACTTGAGCGTCGTGGGCGTGACCCTCAACGGCCAGCCCGTCGCCGGGGCCAGCAACCAGTTGACTGTCAATTACAGCAAGACCGTCCCGCCGCCGTCCGGGCGCGTGGTCATCAATGAAATCATGTGGAACCCGGCCGTGCCCAACGCGCAGTACGTGGAACTGTTCAACAACTCCACCAACACCGCCTATGATCTGTCCGGCTGGCAGTTGCAGGGCCTCTCCTACACCTTCCCGTCCGGCGCGTTGCTGGAGCCGTTGGCTTTTCTGGTGCTGGCGGAAAACGCCCCGGCCTTCGCGGCGGCTTACGGGGCGACCAATCTTGTGTTTGACACTTTCAGCGGCGCCCTGGCGCCCGGCCAGTTGCTTTCCCTGGAACAGCCCGACGGCGCCAGCAACGCGGTCGTGGCCCAAGTACTCTTTGACGACGCGCCGCCCTGGCCCTCCAACGCCAGCATCCCCGGCGTCTCCCTCCAATTGATGGATCCCCGCCAGGACAACTGGCGCGCAGGCAACTGGAGCGCCGGACGCACCAATACCCCGGCCCTGGCCCTCTTCACCCCCGACGCCACCAACAGCGTCGCCGCCAGCCTCCCCCCCTTCCCGCCGCTCTGGATCAACGAAGTGGAGCCGGACAATCTGACGGGCATCACCAACAGCGCCGGGCAACACGCCCCCTGGGTGGAACTCTTCAATCCGGGCGCCGCCACCGTTGTCCTGACCAACCTCTACCTGAGCAGCGCTTACACCAACCTGACCCATTGGGCCTTCCCGCCCGGCGCGAGCATCGGCCCCGGCCAATTCCTGGTCATCTTCGCCGATGGCCAGACCAACCTCTCCACCTTGAGCCAGTTGCACACCAGCTTCGCCCTGGGCTCCTCCGGCTCGGTCGCCTTGAGCCGCCTCTATCTGGGCCAGCCCCAGGTGCTCGACTACGTCAATTATACCAATATCCAGCCCGACTGGTCCTACGGCTCCCTGCCCGACGGCCAGAGCTTTGTGCGCGCCGCCTTCTACTCCCCCACCCCCGGCGCCAGCAACGCCAACAGCGGCCCCCCGCCCGCCTCGTTCATCGCCTACAACGCCGGCGGTTCCATTTACACCCAAAACTTCGATTCCCTGCCCGATCCGGGCGCCAACTCGGTCAACACGGCCAATCCGGTGACCATCAACGGGGTGACCTATTCGCTGCCCAACCCCTTTGACTTCGCCTATCCCGTTTCAGCCGCCGGCTTCAACGGCGGACTGGGTCTGGCGGACATGGCCGGCTGGTACGGACTGGCCGATCCGACCGCCAGCGTGGGCGTGCGGTTCGGGGCCACCGACGGCGACCAGACCACCGGCGGCCAGATCAGTTTCGGGCCGGCCAACAGTTCCAATCGCGCGTTGGGATTGCTGGCCACCAAAACCACCGGCTACACCGCCTTGGGCGCCAAGTTCATCAACAACACCGGCACGGCCCTCAACTCCATCAACCTGCAAGTGACCGGGGAAATCTGGCGGCAATCCAACCTTCCCAAGACCCTGGAATGTTATTATTATATTGACACAACCGCCACGGCCCCGATGTCCACCCAGGCCACCGGCTTTCTGCCGGCCCTGAACGTCACTTTTCCCACAATGACCGTGGATGGCGGCGCGGGGGCGGTGGATGGAACCAACCCGACCAACGAAATCAGCCTCGCTGTGACCAACCAGGCCATCGCCAGTTGGCCGGCGGGAGCGGCCCTGTGGCTGGTTTGGGAAATGACCGATCCGACCGGCCAGGCGCAGGGCCTGGCCATCGACAACCTGAGCTTCTCCGCCAGCGCCCAAAGCACGACGACGAACTTGCCGGTGCTGAACATCCAGGGACCGGCCGCCGGCTCATTGGTAATATCGTGGCCATCGCCGGCGGCGGGATACCAACTCTACTCCGCCACCAACCTGGCGCCGCCGGCGGTGTGGAACCTGGTGACCAACGCGCCCCTGACGACCAACGCAACATCCACCTTGACACTGCCAACAACCAACGCCGCCCAATACTTCCAATTGATAGCCAACTGACATTTGTATTTTTTCCACGGCTGGCGCAGAATCAGGACAGTTTATGAAATACACTCTCTTTGCCAGCTTGTCTTTGGTCGTCATTTTTTCAGGCGCGGCCCCAATGCGGGCCCAGGACGCCGCGCCCGGCGCAGCGTCGGTCATCAAGGCGCAGGACACCAAGGGCACGCCTGATGAACGCGCCGATCAATTGGTTGCCGAAATGACCTTCGCGGAGAAAGTCTCGCTCATCGGCGGAGATGGCTTCACCACTCACGCGGTAGAGCGCCTGGGCATTCCGATTTTCACCATGTCCGACGGCCCAAACGGGGTGCGCAACGCGCCGGGACTCGACGCACCCCCCAATGCCTGCGCCTTCCCGGCCGGCGTGGCTCTGGCGGCGACTTGGGACCCGGAAATGGCCGCCGCCTACGGCAAGGCCATCGGACTGGAAGACCGCGCCCGCGGCACGCATTTTCAACTTGGCCCCGGAGTGAACATCTGCCGCGTGCCCGTCAACGGCCGCAACTTCGAGTATTTTGGCGAAGACCCTTATCTGGCCTCGATCATGGCCGTGAACTGGGTCAAGGCTTGCAGCGCCCAAGGCTCCGTGCCCACCATCAAACACTTTGCCGCCAACAACCAGGAAACGGACCGCAACTCCGTGGATTGCCAGGTGGATGAACGCACGATGCAGGAGATCTATCTCCCAGCCTTCAAAAAGGCCGCCACCGAGGGTGGCATCGTCGCCGTGATGTGCTCCTACAACCGGCTTAATGACTTCTACGCCAGCGCCAACGACTGGCTGCTCAACAAGGTCCTCAAATCCCAGTGGGGCTTTCAGGGGTTGGTCATGTCCGATTGGGGCGCTTCCCACGCCACCACCGATGTCGCGCGCGGCCTGGACCTCGAGATGCCGGTCAGCCTGAACCTCAATCTCCCAAATATCCAAAGGGCGATGGCCGATGGCTCGATTACCGAATCGAACATCAACCGCGCCGCGCACCGGATTCTTCGCACTGCCGCCGCGCAGGGGTGGCTTGACTCCGGCTGGCAGCAAAAGAACCCCGGCCTGCCGCTGGATTCGCCCGAGTCGGCAAAAACCGCGCTCGCGGTGGCGGAGAATGCGATCGTGCTCCTGAAAAATGACCGCCAAACCCTTCCGCTCGATCGCGCCAAAGTGAAAACGATCGTCGTCGTTGGGCCGAACGCTTCGGCCCCGGCCGGCACCATGCCCCGCAATATCGGCGGCGGCGGAAGCGGGGCGGTGACGACATTCCCTTCACGCTACACCGAAGCCAATTATCTGGATGGCATCACCAAGAGCGCGGGCGCCAATGTCAAAGTCCTCTACCTTCCCATGCCGGAGCCGCCTGCCGCATCGGCGTTCGTTTCGCTGGCCAACGCGTGGACCTCGGCCCAGGGACAACCAGGTCTTACGCTCAACGTGGTCGTGACGGGCGAAGGTCCGCCGGCTGAAATCCCGCCCACGGTGCAAACCGCTGTCAATACCAACTGGCAGGCGGGGCAATTGCCCTTTGGCGTGCCCGCCAACCGCGATGCGACGTTTACTTGGAACGGCGTCTTCATGGCGACGAATGACAGCGATTGGCAGATTGTCGCGGAGGGCAACCCCGTCATCACCGTTGACGGCCGGACCAACACCCCTGGCACGATCCTTCATCTTCAGGCCGGGAAGCCTTTGCCACTGAGCATTCAACTGCGCGCGCTGGCCAACGCTCCCGCCGGGCGCGGCGGATTCGGCGGCGGATTCGGCGGCGGGCGTGGCGGACGCGGCGGGCGGTTGGTGAGAGTGGCCCTGGTCCCTCCGGAGATTCCCGACCTTGCCGCAGCCACCGACGCCGATGCCGTCGTCGTTTGTGTCGGATTGAACAGCAGGGTCGAGAGCGAAGGCCGGGATCGTCCGTTCGAGTTGCCCGACGTTCAGCAGTATCTGATCAACGCGGTTTCCAAGCTCAATCGCCATGTCATCGTCATCAATAACAGCGGCGCGGGCGTGGGCATGAGCGCCTGGGAAGGCGGCGCGGCCTCCATTCTCCAAGCCTGGTATCTGGGCCAGGAAGGCGGAGTCGCCGTGGGGAAAGTGCTCTTTGGCGACGTGAATCCCAGCGGCCATCTCTGCTCGACGTTTGACAGGAGATTCGAGGACAATCCGGCCTTCGCATTTTACCCTGGCGCCAGGCAGGGCGGGGCAGCCTATCCGGTTGAGCCTTACACGGAGGGCCTATTCTACGGTTACCGCGGCTATGACAAGGCGGGCAAGGACCCGCTGTATCCGTTTGGCTTCGGCTTAAGTTACACCACGTTCCAATTGTCAAACATGAAGGTCAAAACGGCCGGGTCCGGCGTGGAAGTTACCCTGGACATTCGGAACACGGGCAGCCGGGCCGGCGCGGAGGTGGTGCAGGTTTATGTGGGTGAAGACCACTGCCCCGTGCCGCGGCCACGGCGCGAACTCAAAGGTTTCAACAAGGTGACACTGGCGCCCGGTGAATCCAGAAAAGTCCAAATAAACCTGCCACGCGAGTCCTTTGCCTACTGGAGTCCGGCCAGCAAGGATTGGACCGTGGATGCCGGAAACAAATTCACGATTGAGGCGGGAGTTTCCGAACGCGACATCAGGGCGAGGAAGACCCTGAGAATTGGCCGGTGACATTGATGGGCGGCCAGGGGCAGTTCGCGACTTTTTTGCGGTGTCTGCGGTCCGAGCGGTGACTAAAGAGAAAAGAGCGAGCATGAATGACGCTGAACTGTTGCGGAAATACGTCAAAGACCATTCGGAATCCGCCTTCGATGAATTGGTCAAACGGCATCTCAATCTGGTTTATTCCACCGCTTTGCGGATGGTTCGCCAAACGGCCCTGGCGGAGGACGTCGCCCAGTTGGTTTTCATTCAACTGGCGCGCAAAGCGCCGGAAATCCGTGAGGGCAATGCGCTGCCGGGATGGCTCTACCGCGTCACCCATTGTCAAGCGGCCAATGCCTTGCGCGCCGAGCGAAGCCGCCGCCAATATGAAGCGGAGGCCATGATGCAGGCGGAACTCGAAGTGCAAACCGCGTGGGAACATGTCGGCATCGGACTTGAGGACGCAATGAACACTTTGGACGCCGCCGAGCAGAACGCCGTCATCCTGCGGTTCTTCCAGGAGCGGAGCTGGCGGGAAGTCAGCGACGCGCTGGCGTTGAGCGAGGATACGGCGCAACGGCGGGTCGGTCGCGCGCTGGAAAAGTTGCGCGCGCATTTCGAAGGGCGCGGTGTTGCCGTGTCTTCAGCGGTGCTCGGCTCGACCATTGCCGCCCACGCCGTCCAGGCGGCGCCCGCCGGTTTGGCTGGCAAGGTGGCCATCGCTTCGCTGGCTGGCGAAGCTGGCGCCGGATCGTCCACTATCTTCGCAGCCCTCAAGGCCCTCCTTGTGAGAAGAACTGCCTGGGTCCTGTTGTCGGCGGCAACTGTTGGCGTTGTTTCCATTTCTCTGATCGCCGCGAAAGCCAGCCCAACTGACGCCCACATCACGGTGGACAGCCTTGCCAAAGGCCGGGTTTTGTACTTCACTTTTGACCGGGACGAGACGGGCCAGAACAAGGTTACAGACGCCAGCGGCCGGGGAAACGACGGCAAGCCTTTGGGCGTTCGCTGGACCGCTGACGGCAGGAAGGGCGGCGCGTATGAATTCACCGCCGACGGCAATGAGATCGTGGTCCCCAACAACGTCTCCCTAAATCCCATGGACCTGACCCTTGCCGCCTGGATCAAGACCACGAACAAGGATGCCGTTTGGCGGCGCATTTTCGACAAATCCTACACCAAAGGTTACGCCCTGAGCATCGCCGGCGACTGGAAGGAGAACAATTGGCGCGGTCGCGTCAGCCTGGAGATGGGACCCGGAACACACTTCATCCTCTCGAAAACCGACGTGGCCGACGGACGATGGCATCAGGCGGTCGCCACGTTCGGCGGGGCGGGAGAGGTGCTCTACGTCGATGGAAAGCCTGAAGCCAGTCTTCAATGGAAGAATCCCGGGTGGACGGGGGAAACCGACTTCGATCTGGTGATCGGCTGCAACCGGTCCAACCTGACGGAGGATGATCTGGGCAAATCGTTCCGCGGCGTCATTGACGAGCCGATGGTGTGGAACCGCGCCCTCTCCGCCAAGGAAGTCGCGTTTCTTTTCAAGTCACAACAGTAGAAGGCCAACTGCAAACTCATGAACGGAAAACCATTCCTTAGAAACTGTGCCCGCCTATGCCGTGTCGTGGCGATTGGCTTGCTCACACCCGGCAATTCACCCGCTGCCGAAACCGAAAGCCTCCAACCCGGCCAGGAAATCGAAATGCCCTTTGCCGACGCCGGTCTGCCGCCCACTTTGTATTCCATGATGAGCGGCACGGCGGCAACGCCTTGTGTGACCGTCCGGCTGCCCGATGATTACAATCCCACGAACACCTACCCGCTTTTGGTTTATGTGCCAGGCAACGACGGCGGACCCAAAGGCAATATCTACAACGCCGAGACTATCGCCGGCCCGCGCGGCTGGATCGCCGCCACCCTGCCGCTTTTCAAGAAATCCATTGATCGGAGCGAGCCGTCGGGCGGAGTTATCATCAGTTTCGAGGACTACCCGGTTCTATCCAAGGCTTATCGCGCGATGCTGGGCCGCCTCTTCGAGCGGGTTCCGAACATCGACCGCGAGAAGAGCGTGATGGCGGGATTTTCCAATGGCTCCATCGCCATCGCCGTATTGGTGGCGAATCATGACGAATTCATCCTGTCGAATTTCCGTAGTTTCTGTTTAGTTGACCAGGGCATGTTTCATCTGGGAGACCTTCACAAAAGCCGGGCGCGCGACTGCCGCTTTCTTATTTTGGTGGGAGACCAGGAGGACATGGGCCGCGACGTGAAGATACGCCAGGCTCAACTTCAACAGGACGCCTGGAAACTCCTCGGCGTTAACGTGACCTGCCAGATCATGAAGGACACCGGGCATGAATTCAACCAGCCGCAAATGGAGCTTGTCCGGGAGTGGTTGCGGTAGGGCCCTTGGGCCGCGTTGAAACGCGCGCGCTTTTTTTTGCGGTGTTTCTCTTGTGGACGGTGACTTAATGGAAAAGAGAAACTATGAAAACCCAAATATGCTTCCTATTGACTGTGGCCGTTGTCGCCACTGTTTCCAGTCCACTCCGCCATGCGAACGCCGCGCCAGCCAACGCGCCGGTCACGGCCGAGAGCCTTCGCAATGGCCTGGTCCTCGACTTGACGTTTGATCGGGATGAAACGGGGAACAACAAGGTCACCGACACCAGCGGCCAGGGAAACAACGGCAAGGCTTCGGGCGTTCGCTGGACGGCTGGCGCCAAGAGAGGTGGCGCCTATGAATTCACCGCCGACGGCGATGAGATCGTGGTCTCCAACAACGCCTCGCTGAATCCCAAACAACTGACGATGGCGGCCTGGATCAAAACCTCGACCAGGGACGACAAGTGGCGGCGCATCTTCGACAAATCCTACAGCCTGGGTTTCGCCTTGAGCGTTGCGGCCGATTGGCAGGGCAACCAGTGGAGCGGCCTGGCCTGCCTGGAGATGGGACCCGGAACGCACTGCTCTCTGACGAGAACCGTGGTGGCGGATGGACAATGGCATCAGGTGGTGGCCACCTTTGACGGGACCGAACAGGTGTTGTTCGTGGACGGCAAACCTCAAGGCTGGCCGCTCCGCTGGAACAGACTGGGACAAGCCGGCCCCACCGACTTCAACCTCGTCATCGGCTGCAATCGATCCAACTTGCATGAGGATGACCTGGGCGTGTCCTTCCGCGGCCTCATTGCCGAACCGATGATGTGGAATCGCGCGCTCTCGATCGGCGAGGTCGCGTTCCTCTTTGAGTCTCAGAAATAGACTCGAAAGGAATAAGTTATGAAAATGCTCAAGACAGTCAGTGCCATCGGTCTGATCCTTTTTTGGGCCGGAACACATCCGGTCGCGGGCGGCGATGAAAAACAAAACTCCAAACCGGACGGCTGCAGCTCCTCGTGTGGCGTTGCCGATGGCAAGACCGCCTCTAAGCTGCTCAAAAATGTGGTGCATTTCAGCGATGACGACGTTCGTTTCCGCACCGCCGATGGAATCAACGTCTTTGTGGACCCGGTCTCGTGGCCCATGGATGACTTGGTGGTCAAGTCGGGGATGGTCAAGCCGGACCTTATTCTCATCACACACTCCCACCAGGACCATTTCCAGCCGACGATCCTTCAGGAATACTTCAAGCTAAATCCCAGGGCGGTCCTGGCGGGTCCGCCCGATGTCGCGAAGGTAGTTAGGGAAAAAGGAATGGAAGCAAGCGAGATCAAACCGGGCCAGAGTTACACGATGGCGGGCGTCAAATTCAGCGCCGTCCCCGCCTACTTTCTCGAAGGCGACTCGCATCCCAAAGCAAATGGCTGGGTCGGCTATGTTCTTCAACTGGACGGAGCAAATTACTACGTCACCGGCGACACCCAGCCGCTGCCGGAAATGGCGGAACTCAAAGTGGATGTCCTGTTTCCGCTGCTGTACGGCTGCGGCGGCAATCTCGAACAGGCGCTCAAAATGGCAGACCTTACCAAGGCGCCCTTTGTTGTGCCGGTCCACACCGGCGGCCATGAGGAAGTGATCAAAAAGTATTTGACCGGATTGCCAAAGGGAGTCCAGGGCGCATATTACAAGGATGCCAAACTCGTCGTCAGCCCCTGATCACCGGCTTCAAATTCAGGGAGTGGTCAGCGGTCCTCGATTTGCAAGGCCGTCTTGAACGCAGCCAGAGTCTCCGGGCTGACGTGGTGCTCGATGCCCTCGGCGTCCATCTCCGCCGCCCGTTCGGAGATGCCAAGGGAACGAAGAAAGGCCACGACCGTTTCATGCCGGCTTTTGCACGTCGCCGCCAGATGACGCCCCCTGTCCGTTAAAAAGATGGCGCGATAAGGTTGGGAGGTGACAAAGCCAGCCTTTTGCAGCCGGACAATCGTGCGGTTGACAGTGGCGTGGGTAACCCCCAGCCGGCTGGCCAGGTCCACGACGCGCGCTTCGCCCGTTTCTTTCACCAAATCGGCGATGGCCTCGGCGTAGTCTTCGGCGATTTCACTGGCGTGTTCCCGGCGGGTTTGGGACAGGTATTCCGCCTGGCGCCTGGCGCCGCCGCCGGCGCGCGGTTTCCCGGACGATTCTCTTTTTGCCGATGCCATGTTCTTTGCCCGCAAGAAAATCACAAACGGGGTTGACAGTCCAGCGGAATCTTGTAGCTTAGGCTACATTCTGATACTTAAACAACAGAATAATGGTGTTGCTACATCAGGCCCGGCCGCCGCCTTTCGCGCGCGCTGGGCGCTGATGCTCTTGGCCGCCGGCGGCATCGCGGCCAGGGCGCAAGACTCATCCAGCGCCCCGCCAACCAACGTCGTCTCCAACATCGGCGCGCAGAGGTGGAACTGGCACGCTCAAAATACCGACATCGTTCAAGGTGATTTCGGATTTCCCGCCAAATACTCCGGTCCGGCCAGCCTGGACAGCGGAGGCGAGGTTCAGGAAACAATTACCGTGGACCTGTTTGCCGGCGCCCGCCTATGGCACGGCGCCGAGGCGCACATGGACGGGCTGATGTGGCAGGGCTTCGGCCTGACCCAGACGCATGGGGTCGAGGCGTTTCCCAACGGCGACGCCTACAAAGCTGGAGCCGAGAATGCCCAATTTAATTTTGCTCGCTTGTTTATCCGTCAAACCATCGGCTTGGGCGGCGAACAGGAGGACGTGCCCGACGGCCCGCTCACGCTTGCGGGCAAAGAGGACATTTCGCGGCTGACCGTCACCCTTGGCCGGTTCAGCCCCCTGGACATTTGCGACAACAACACTTACGCGAGCGATCCGCACACGCAGTTTATGAATTGGGCTATGATGGGCAACCTCGCTTGGGATTACGGGCAGGATACCATTGGATTCACCACCGGAATGACCGTGGAATTAAATCAGCCGAACTGGGCTTTGCGCTACGGATTTTTCGATATGCCGGCTGTCAAAAATGGTTTCTCGGGTGACGACCAGTTTCTCATGTCGCCGCAGAGCGGAAAATACGGCCCGTTTTCGACCTCCTGGGCCATGATGACAGAATTTGAGCGCCGTTACAGCATCAACGCTCATCCGGGGGTGATTCGGTTTCTGGCCTGGCTCAACGAAGCGGATATGGCCAGTTACACCGCGGCGACTGCCCTTCTGCTGGCCAACCCCAACAATGTGGCAGGGGACATCGCAGCGGCGCGCGCCTACCGCTACAAATACGGCCTTGGATTGAACTGGGAACAGGAAGTGGCGAAGAACATCGGCCTGTTTTCGAGACTCGGCTGGAATGACGGCCACGAAGAGGCCTGGACTTTTACCGATGTCAATTGGACGGCCTCGCTGGGCGTGAGTGTCAAAGGCGAAGAATGGCACCGGCCCGACGACACCTTCGGCCTTGCCGGCGTCGTGAGCGGGGCTTCGCGCCAGAACCAACAATTCCTGGCGGCAGGCGGCACGGACATGCTCGACGGCGACGGCGCGCTGAATTACGGCTGTGAGAAAGTCCTTGAAACTTACTACAATTTCAAAATCCACAAAAACCTCCATGCCACCTTGGATTACCAATTCATCACCGACCCCGCTTTCAACCGCGACCGCGGGCCGGTCTCGGTTTTTGGGGCGAGGTTACATTGGGAATTTTAGATGATTACCCCAATCCCAATCGAAACGGGGGCGTCCTTCACCGATCAGGTGAGGCCGGTAGGGCGACGCTCCTGCGGAGCCTTCTCCCTCGGAATCGGCTCGGCAGGAGCTTCGCTAACCCGGATATTTCCTGGGGCGGCGAATGCCGCCTCCAATTTGTCGGTGGGGCGGCGCTGCCGCGCCGCCCAAATATCAGGGCGAAGCAGCCCGCAAAGCCCGCGCGCAAGCGTCTGCCCAATAATTTGTTCACTTGTGCATCGACTATCCAGTTCCGTCTGCAGCGTCGCCCTGCCAAGTTATGAAATATGCGGGCTAAAGATTCGGGTGATTACTGAAAATGTGCCGCGACAAAATCCCAACCCAAACCAGGTATGAATCCAGACAACAAACCCGCTGATTCCAATGAACCGGCCAAGGACGCCGGCGCGGTAGTTTCGCCCCCCGGCTCCGTCTCGCTGGAAGGCATGCACGGCAGCGTCGCCGTGCCATCCTATCAAGCCGGCTTCTGGCGGAATTGGCGGGCCTTCGTCGGACCGGCCATCCTCATCAGCGTCGGATACATGGACCCCGGCAACTGGGGCACCGATCTGCAAGGCGGCGCGCAATTCAAATACGGACTTCTCTGGGTGGTCGGCCTGGCCAGTTTGATGGCCATCTTCCTGCAAGTCATCTCGGCCCGCCTGGGCGTCGCCACCGGCAAGGACCTCGCCCAGTGCTGCCGCGACTGGTATCCGCGCTGGACCCGCTGGCCAAACTGGCTGTCCATGGAAATTGCCATCGGCATGACCGACCTCGCCGAGGCGCTGGGCAGCGCCGTCGCCTTGAACCTCTTGTTTCACATCCCGATGACGTGGGCGATCATCATCACCGCCTTCGACGTGCTGTTGTTGCTGGCATTGCAAGGTTTTGGCATGAGGCTCATCGAGGCGGTGGTCGCAGTCTTCGTGTTGACAATCGGCGTTTGCTACGCCATCGAGATCTTCGGCTTGGCGCAGACCCGGCCTGATTTCATGGAAATGGGGCGCGCCATGATGCGGCCCGACTTCGCCCAGGCCGGCATGCTCGTCGTGGCCATTGGCATCATCGGGGCGACAGTCATGCCCCATAACCTGTACCTCCACACGGCCCTGGTGCAAACCCGACAGTTGCAGCAGAACGAAACGTCCATTCGCCGCGCCATCCGCTTCAACACCATTGACACGACCGTGGCCCTGGTCATCGCGTTTTTTGTCAACGCCGCCATCCTCGTCCTCGCGGCCATCGTGTTCTACGGCAAGACCAGCGTCACCGTGGCGGGCGGCCAGATCGTCCAATTCAGTCCGGACAGCGATTGGATTCGCATCGCCTATTACACTTTGGCGCCGCTGCTGGGGACGACGCTGGCGAGCACCTTGTTCGCCGTGGCGCTTCTGGCCAGCGGGCAAAGCAGCACCATCACCGGCACGCTCGCCGGACAGGTGGTGATGGAAGGATTCATGAAGTGGCGCATCCGCCCGTGGGTCCGCCGCCTGATCACCCGGATGCTCGCCATCATACCGGCCATCCTCATCATCAGCGTCCGCGGCAACGGCAGCGTGACCGATCTGGTCAACCTCAGCCAGGTCGTCCTCTGTCTGGAACTGCCCTTCGCCATGTTCCCGCTCCTGCACTTCACCAGTTCGCGCAAACGCATGGGCCAATGGCGCAACGGCTGGTTCCTGTTGATTACCGGCTGGGGGACTGCCATTCTCATCACGGTCATGGATCTCTACAGCCTGCCCGACGCCCTGCGTCAGGCATGGAAGGTGATCGCGGGCCACTGACGAACAATATCGCCGCCATGTACAACAAAATTCTTGTCACCCTCGACGCCACGCCAACCGACCGCGCGATTATCGAGCACGTCAAACCCCTCGCCAAGTGGGCGAACAGCCGGGTCGTCTTGCTCCATGTGGCCGACGGCTGGGCGGCGCGCACTTATGGCCCGGATGCCATCAGCGCCGAGATCACCGAGGATACGGCCTATCTGGAAAAAGTCCGCTCCGAGTTTCAAGCCGCCGGAATTCCCGCCGAGGCCGAACTGGCCTATGGCGAACCGGCCGGCGAGATCGTCAAGTGGGTCGAGAAAAAGGGCTGCGATCTGGTCGCCATGAGCACGCACGGACACCGCTTCCTGGCCGACCTGGTTCTCGGCACGACCGCCACCCGCGTCCAGCACAACATCCGCGTCCCCGTCCTCCTTCTCCGGGCGAAGTAAGACGGAACGATAGGGTTGACAAATCCGGCGATCTGACCAGTCTGCCCTCATGCCAAAGTGGCTGAAAATGTGCGCCGGGATTCTGCTCCTCCCGGTTTGCCTCGGCACCGCCAAGGCGGTTTGGCTGGAGATGGCCCGCGCCGGCGGCTTCGACCGGGTCTGGCTCCCTCTCCTGGCCGGGGCGTCCTGCTGGATCGTCGTCTTCCTGCTCCTGCCTAAACCGATGTGGCTTTATGTCCTGGGGCACGAATCGACGCACGCGATCTGGACGTGGATTTTCGGGGGCAAAGTTAAACATTTCAAAGCCGCCTCCACCGGCGGCCACGTCATCACCACCAAGAGCAATTTCCTCATCACGCTCGCCCCGTATTTCTTCCCGTTCTACGCCGTGCTCATCGTGCTGGTGTTTGTCCTTGGGGACCTGGTGTGGAATTGGCGGCACGCTTATGCGCCGTGGTTTCATTTGCTGCTGGGGGCCGCCTACGCCTTTCACGTCACTCTGACCTGTGAAATCTTGAAAACCCGCCAGACCGACATCACCAGCCAGGGCTGGCTATTCTCCGGCGTCATCATCTTCCTGGGCAACGCCCTGGTGCTGCTCGCCGCCGTCCCCCTGCTGACCGGACACGGCTTGCTGCAAGCCTTCAAGACGTGGGCGCAGTGCAACGCCCAAGTCTTCGTCAAACTGGCCAACCTTCTCTAACGGGAGCATGTTGAACGTATTTTCAACCAATCGAAAAAACACCCGCTCGGCAGGGCGACGCTCCCGCGGAGCCATCCCTTTCCCCAAAGAGACGCCCCCAGATCGGCAGGAGCCTCGCCCAACCACGATTTCGACAGGGTGAGCGTCACTGCCGCAGCCGGGCTGATGGCAGGGACGGGAATGGGGCGCGGCCGCGCGTGGCGCCGGGCGGCCCCAACACCGGCAATCTCTCTCCGGCCAGTTTGGGAAATCCAGCCGGCTGGCGCGCCAGGACCACCGCCAGATCATCGACATACACCGCCCGCCAGCCGTGTTGCTTTGACAGCGCCTCCGCCCCGGCCAGGTTCGCCGGAAGCAGCGCCAGGTCCGCCCGGTCGATGTCCAGTATATTCTTGTCCACCGGCCCGCCGTTGTACAGGTTCCAATGTTCCCGGATCAATTCCGCCGGGTAGCAGGTTTCCCGCCGGCCGTCGATTGACACGGCGCACTCCGGCAGCTCCCACAAGCACAGCTCGCCCCAGTCGAAGAAGACCAGCAAGTTGCCGCGCACCTCGCGCGCGCGCATGAAGGCGATCGCGCTCAAGGGATACTCGCTCCGGGGCGCCTCCATCGTCAGCGGATTCTCCTTGTGCAACGTGAACGTGGCAACGCCGATTCCCGCAGTAGCCAGGGCCAATAGAACCGCCGCCGCAGGATGGCGGGTCATTTCCTGCAAACGCGCGAAGGATTGGCGGCGTCGCGCCAGGATGTCCGCCAGATGCGGCGGAACAAACGCGAGCGCCGCGATGGCAAATAAGGGCGTGTGGCGCGCCGAGCGCAGCGCGAACACGGCCAACCCCGCGCAAACCGCCATCTCCCACAACGCGCGCCTGCGGTGGGTCCACACAAACGCGACCAGCGCCAGCGCCACTAAAATGAAGAGCGCTGCATGGTCCCAGCCCAGCTCGGGCGGGTTCCATTCCGTCAATTCCGGCCGATGATGCATCGCCGCCACGCCGCTGAACGTCCACCGGACGAACTCCCATCCGTAAGGGTTTGCCAGAAGAGCAGCGGGGCAAACCGCGCACGCCGCCCACAACGCGCCGGCCGACCGCGCCGACGCCGCCTCCACCGGCACTCGCGCGGCCAGGGCCGGAATTCTGTCCCAAAAATGCTGCGCCGTCAGCGCCGACGCCGACGCCAGCAACACGGCGATTCCGGCCAGGACGCCTCCGTGAGTGTTGAACCACAAGGCGAACAGCACCGGCAGCGCCGCCGCCCAGCGCGCTTCGTCCCGGGCAACGCGCCGCAGCAGCCACAGTTCAATTGACATTCCCAGCGCCGTGAAAATCTGCGGGCGCGGGGCGAATCCATAGGAAATCTCAACGACCGCGAGCGCGCCGACCGCCCAGGCGACGGCGCGGCGCGGCCAAGGCAAATCGTCGCAGCCCAGCCGCAGCGCGATGCCGAAAGTCGCCAGGCCCGCCAGGATTTTGAGCAGCAGGATTCCCGTTCCGCCCGCCAGCCTGTGAGCGGCTCCCAGCGCAACTTCGGCCAGCAGCTCGTGATTGATCCACGGCGTGCCGCGCGCTGTCCAGGAATAAGGCTCGACCGCCTGGATTTTGCCCGTCAGCAGCAGATGCTCGCCGAAGAGCGTATGCGCCCACAGATCAGGGTCGGCGGTATTTTCGGAGAATTGGTAAACCGCCAGCGCCAGCACAAAGGCGCACAAGAGCCATTTCAGGGCGGCGGAATTTCGTTCAACCACAGCCCCGCCAGTCCATCAGGTTTTACCGCCCTTCACAAGCCAGAAGACGCGCTTGATTTAAACGCGGAACGGGGAAATCTCTTGAAAAGGCGCCGGGCGCTGCTAATGTCTAATCATGAAACTTTCGGTTACGGTTGATCGCGATGAGGATGGGGTTTGGGTGGTTGAATGCCCGTCCATCCCGGGTTGTGTCAGCCAAGGGAAGACGAAGGCGCAAGCCATTAAGAATATTGAAGAGGCCATCGCGCTTTGTTTGGAGGTCAGGGCCGAGCGTGGGCTGCCGCTCACGATTGAAACGCGCCAAGTCGAAGTGCTCGTCTGATGCCTGCTCTCCCGGTATTAAGCGGGCGCAAGACCGTTCGGGCCTTTGAAAGGCTTGGTTGGCAGATCGCCCGCCAACGCGGCAGTCACCTCATCATGGTGCGAGGGGGTGAAATCACAACCCTCTCCATTCCCGACCACAAGGAAGTCGCCAAAGGGACATTGCGCAGTTTGATTCGCTCGGCGGGAATCACGGTGGATGAATTTACGGGCCAGCTTTGAATTCAACCGTAAATGAGAACCGACAAAGCAATTCGGGTTGGGTTGGTGAGCAAAGCCTTCATTCTTTTGATTCGGTTTGTCGATCTGATTCAGGGGAGCATCTTGAAGAACTATGCCGCGTTTTCTTTTATCGTCCGCTATGCTCCGCAGAAGCTCGGCGCGGACGCCTGCTATTACAGGGCGTTCAAAGAGTTCCTGATTGCTTGTCACCGCGTTCCCGCCTACGGCGATTTCCTGCGCAAGCGCGGTTGGTCCTGCGCGTCCACCGACCCGAAAGAGATTCTCCGGTCCCTGCCTCTGACGGATAAATCGGATTACATCCTGGCTTACAGCACTGAGGAAAGATGCCTGGACGGGAGTTTCTTTTCCAAAGGTGTTGTCGTGGATGAGTCCTCCGGGGCCACGGGGATTCCCTATAATTGGGTGCGGAGCGAAACCGAGCGCGAGATCGTCAAGAACCTGATCGGCGTTTACTTGAGGTATTGTTTCGGCGACAAAAGGTTCATCGTGCTGAACATGTTCAGCATGGGAGCCTGGGCTACGGGTTTCAACATGGCGTTGGCGGCCCAATCCTTGGGCGTCGTGAAATCCACAGGCCCTGATGTGGACAAAATCCTCCACACCCTTGAATTCCTCGGCAGCAAGTACCCGTATATTCTCAACGGTTATCCGCCCTTTTTAAAATACCTCTTCGACGAAGGAGAGCGGCGAGGGTTCAATTGGCGGGCCTACACGATCCATGGCCTCGTCGGCGGAGAGGGAATGTCAGAAGGACTGCGCGATTATCTGCTCAAGTACGCCAAGACCGTTTACTCCGGTTACGGCGCGTCGGACCTGGAAATTGGCATGGCGGGGGAGAATCCGTTGACGGTGATGATCCGAAAACTCTGCTTCAAGGATATGTCCTTGAGGAAAACCATCTTCGGAGACGAACACCGCCTGCCGATGCTCTTTCAGTACAACCCACTGGACCATCTGGTCGAAATCATAGACCACGAGGTGGTTGTGACCATCAGCAAGCCTTGGACCCTTTCCCCGCGCATTCGGTATAACATCAAGGACGAAGGCGGCATGCTCACTTTTGACGAGATGAAACAAAGGCTTGGGTTGCATGGCATCGATTTGGAGGAATTGGAACGAAAATGTGCCTACCCCCGCTGGTATCTGCCGTTTCTCTTTATCTACGGCAGGAAAGACAGCACGGTGTCGGTTATGGGAGCAAACATTTATCCCGAAGATGTGGAAAGCATCATTTACTCCGTTCCCCTTCTGGCCGGCAGCATCAATGGCTTCGCCATTTCGCTGGAGGAAGACGCGGGGGGCAATCCCCGCCCCTGCTTTGAATTCGAGTTGTTGGATTTGCGTCCGAAGCTCGAAGTTGAAGCGATGTTGCGCCAGGTATTATCCCCCGAATTGGCGAAACTGAGCCTGGATTACAAGAAGGCCAGGGAAGAATATCCCCAAGCGGTTGATCCAATCGTGAGGACTTTCGCTCTCAACGACGGCCCATTCAAAGCGAACCTCAACCGCATTAAGCGGCGGTATGTCAAGAATCCAGAAGCGCAGCGAGAGTCCGCCGGGTTGAAATAATACAGCCCGGAGAAGTCGTTTTCATGCTGTCAAACACTACCGGCTGACAGCGGCGAGTCGTTTCCATTTTCAAGCGCGGCGGCAGGCCTTGAGAGCCCTGACCAATTCGGGCAACACTACTCCCGCCACCCCAGCCAGAGCGAAATGCGCCTGCGGCGTGAATGGCGTGGGCTGCGGATTGATCTCCACCACGGTCGCTCCGCTTCGCAACGCTTCCGACGGCAGAGCCGCCGCGGGATAGACGACCGTGGACGTGCCGATGGAGAAGAAGAAGTCGCAATGCGTGCTCGCTGTCATCGCCTGTCGCATCTCCGGCGCGGGCATCGGTTCGCCGAACCAGACCACGTCGGGGCGCAACAGGGCGCCGCAGGCGGGACATTTCGGCGGAACATTGCCGGTGTCCTTCCAGGCCGAAACAATCGTGCCTTCATCGGAGCATTTCGTGCGCGTGATATTGCCATGCAGTTCGATCACGTTCCAGCTTCCAGCGCGTTGGTGCAGACCATCCACGTTCTGCGTTATGAGATGGAATCGCGGAAACAGAGTCGCCAACTCCGCCAACGCGAGGTGCGCCGGGTTTGGCTCCGCGCTGGCAACGAGCTTCCGCCGCCATTGATACCATTCCCAAACCAGGCGCGGGTTGCGCCGGAAAGCGTCCGGCGTGGCCAGTTCTTCGGGACTGAATTTCGCCCACAGCCCAGTCAGGGCATCGCGAAACGTGGGGACGCCGCTTTCGGCGGAAACGCCGGCGCCTGTCAGAACGGTCACGCTCTTGGCGCCGGCAAGCCGTTGCAGCAATTCAACCGGAATCGTCACGGCTGGATAGTCGCGCCTTTTGAAACAGCCGACAACGACGTTTTTCTTCCTCAGTGGACACCGATGAGTTGGTCGAGCGTTTGGTAGCGGTCCGGATGTTTCTCAGGAGCAGCCAGGCATTGGACATCGATCCGCATCACTTCCACCGGCTGGGCGGCGCTGGCGGCGGGCCACTCGGGCAGGCCGGGTCCGTTGGGGTTGCCGGTCTTGACGAAATTGGCAAAGTACTGCTGCATCGCCGCGGACACTTTGTAGTCGTCTGGCGTCCAGTCGTACACCTTGTTGCCGGGCAGGTTGCCGAGGGCGTATTCAATTTCCGCGGAATGAACGGCGCCGTGCGCTTGATTGCCGCCCGCCCCGCCGCTTTCAGCCGGGCGGGGACGGGCGAAGTAATAGCGATACACCGGTTTGCCGCCGGTCCGGCGCTGCAGGTCAAACCATTTCCACGTGCTGTAGGCGATGAACCGGTCGCCCGCCAAATCCGTCGCCACTTGCGCCGCGTCCTCCTCCGGCCCCGGCGCATAGACTTTGGCCAGCGCGTCGCCATTGTCGCCGTAAAGTCGGTGAATCGCTTTGCCTAAATTCTCCGCGGTGGGCGCATCCCGTCCCAGCACCGCCAAGCGGTTGGCCTCCTCGGAATTCCATCCCACCAGCAATGGAACATGGGCCTGTTCGCCCGCGGCAAAAATCGACACGGGATCTTTGGGTAGAAACCAGCCCTCGACCGCCAGGGACGTCCTGGAACCGCCCCGGCCGGCGGTCGCGGCCAGGATTTTTTCGGCCGACATCGCGCGCAATTCGGCCAGCGACCTGGCGCCAAGGCTTTCGGCGAATTTCACGCCGTTCTCCTCCGCTTTCGACAGCGGCACGGGCGTAAACGCGCCCATGAGAGAGCCGCTCTCGCCAATCGCGCGCGCAAACAATTTCTTTGACAATGGCGAGGCCATTTGGGCGGACACGGAGATTGATCCTGCCGACTCCCCGGCAATCGTCACCTTCCTGGGATCGCCGCCAAAGGCGCTTATATTGCGCCGCACCCATTCCAAGGCCGCGTGTTGATCCAGCAATCCATAATTGCCCGAAGCGTGATGGGGGGATTCCCTGGTCAATTCCGGATGGGCCAGGAATCCAAAAACGTTGAGCCGGTAATTGACTGTCACGGACACGATGCCCAGCTTCGCCATGCTTTCGCCGTCGTAGCGCAGCTCGGAACCGTCGCCCGCCAGGAAGCCGCCGCCGAAAAAGTAAACCAGCACCGGCAGCCCCTTCCCCCCCGGTTTGGCGGGCGTCCAGACATTCAGGTAAAGGCAGTCCTCGCTCACCCCGTCCGAGCGGAACCTCATGTCGCCGTAGATCGGACGTTGCATGGCGCGCGGTCCAAATCTAGCGGCCTGGCGCACGCCCTTCCAATTCTTGACCGGCTGCGGTTCCTTCCATCGCAGGCCGCCGACGGGCGGCGCCGCAAACGGAATGCCTTTGAAGGCGCGAATGCCAGTGGCGGCATCCATCACCCCCTGCACCACCCCGTTGGCGGTCTGGACAGAATCCGGCGGCAGAACAGCCGCGGAAAGGCAGGAGGCGCCCCCAAGAATGGCGAGCAAAAGGCTGAATCTCATGCCGTGCAGGGTCTCATAACCCCATTCTGTTTCAAGAGCGGAAAACTCCCTGGGTCCCGTTCCTGTTAGCGCGGCGTTTTTTGGTTCGTGTAGGCGTTGGCGGCGCCGATGAACCCTTTGAAAAGCGGGTGCGGCTGGTCAGGTTTGCTCTGAAATTCCGGATGGAACTGGCAGGCCAGGAAAAACGGATGGCCCGGCATTTCGATCATCTCCGCCAGCTTGCCGTCAGGCGACCAGCCGCTGAAGCGGAAGCCGGCCTTCTCGAAGGCGTCGCGGTATTCATTGTTGAACTCGTAGCGGTGGCGGTGGCGTTCATTGATGACGAAGGCCCCGTAAAGCCGGTTGGCCTGGCTGCCCACCGACAACTGGCAGGGCTGCCGCCCCAGCCGCATCGTGCCCCCTTTGGAGGTGATTTGCTTCTGTTCGTCCAGCAGCACGATGACCGGATGCGGGGTGGCGGCGTTGAATTCCGTCGAGTGCGCGTTGTCCAATTTGAGGACGTTGCGCGCGAATTCGATGGTCGCGATCTGCATCCCCAGGCACAGCCCCAGGTAGGGCACCTTGTTTTCTCGCGCGTAACGGGCGGCCTGGATTTTCCCCTCGATGCCCCGTTCGCCAAACCCGCCCGGAACAAGGATGCCGGCCAATCCTTTGAGCATTTTCTCCGCCCCAAATTTCTCAATCGCCTCCGCTTCCACCTTCTCGATTTCCACTCCGCAATCGTTGGCCACGCCGCCGTGCGTAATGGCCTCATAGACCGATTTGTAGGCGTCGTGCAATTCGATGTATTTGCCGACCACGGCGATGCGAACCCGATGCCGCGGGGCCAGCAGTTTGCGGATGATCTCCTGCCAGTGCGACATGTCCGCCGGCGGCGTGTCCAGGTGGAGCAGCCGGCAGACCAGTTCATCGACCCGCTCCCGCTGCAACATGAGCGGCAACTCGTAAATGCTGTGCTCGACATCGGTCTCCTCAATGACCGCCTCGTAAGGGACGTTGCAAAAGATGGAAATCTTCTCGCGCAATTCCCGGCCCAGCGGCATTTCGCACCGGCACACCAAAATGTGCGGGGTGATGCCGATTTCCCGCAGCTTGGCCACCGACTGCTGAGTGGGCTTGGTCTTCAACTCGCCCGCCGCCTTGATGAAGGGCACGTAGGTGACGTGCATGAATATGGCGTTGTTGTAGCCCACCCGCAGCGCGAATTCGCGGATGGCTTCCAGAAAGGGCAGCCCCTCAATGTCCCCCGTCGTCCCGCCAATTTCCGTGATCACCACGTCGCACTTGGTTTGGTCGGCAATGGCGTCGATGCGATGCTGAATCTCATCGGTGATGTGCGGGATGACCTGGACGGTCTTGCCCAGATAATCGCCGCGCCGCTCCTTGTCCAGGACGGTTTGGTACACCTGGCCGCTGGTCAGGTTGTTGATCCGGCCGAGTTTGACGTGAGTGAACCGCTCGTAATGGCCCAGGTCCAGGTCCGTTTCCGCCCCGTCGTCCAGCACGTACACTTCGCCATGCTGGTAGGGGTTCATCGTGCCGGGATCGACGTTGAGGTAGGGATCGAACTTTTGCAGGGTGATCTTCAGGCCCCGGTTCTCCAGCAATGTTCCCAGGGCGGCCGCCGTCAGGCCCTTGCCCAACGAACTGACCACCCCGCCAGTGACAAATATAAATTTCATTTTCTTAGCCGCCGCCTCTTCTCATCAGTTGCTCCACCCGTTTGACATCCGCCGGCACGTCCACGCCCGCGCTCCCGTGCCGGACGCGCACGACGGCGATCTGGATGCCGTTCTCCAAGGCCCGCAACTGTTCGAGCTTCTCGGCCCTCTCCAGAGGCGACACCGGAAACTTCACCAGCCGCAAGAGCGTCTGGCGCCGGTATCCGTATATGCCGACGTGTTTCAAAAACGGAAACGCCGCCAACTGCTCTGCGCCGGTGGCGGCGTCACGGACGTGCGGAATGGCACGACGCGAAAAATATAGAGCCTGGCCCGCTCCGTTGACAACGACTTTTACAACATTGGGGCTTTCCCATTCCCGCAGCTCCTCCAGCGGCGCGGCGGCGGTGGACATTTCCGCCCCGGCCAGCGCCCCCGCCACCGCGTCGATCACTTTCGGATCAATCAGCGGTTCGTCGCCCTGGATGTTGAGCACGCCGTCGCAGGCCAGGTTGCGCGCCACTTCCGCGATGCGGTCGGTTCCGCTGGCATGATCCGGCCCGGTCATTTCCGCGCGGCAAAAACCCTGCGCCACCTCCCAGATGCGCGTGTCGTCGGTCGCCACGATGACCTCGCTCAACGAACGCGCCTTCTGGCATTGCTCGACGACGTGTTGCACGAGCGGCTTGCCCGCAATGAGGGCCAGCGGTTTTCCGGGAAAGCGCGTCGAACCGTAACGGGCGGGGATGATGCCAATGATTTTCATGTGGGTTGCAGAATCCATCGCGCCGCCGCCGCCAGGTCATCGACCACCAGCGCCGCGCCCAGACGGCCCTGGTTGGCCTCTTCCACTTTTTTCCCGAAGCCCGTCCGGACAAGGATGCTTCGGCCCGCGCCCGCGTTCCAGCCGCATTCAAGGTCGCTCAATTTGTCGCCAATGACGTAGCTGGCCGGCAGGTCGAGGCTGAACTGATCGCGCGCCTCCAACAGGAACCCCGGCGCGGGTTTGCGTCCGCGGCTGGGTTGATCGGGAGCTTCCGGCGCGATATAAATCTTGTCAAACCGCACGCCCTCCGCCGCAAACATCTCCGTCATCCGTTCGTTGACGCGGACGACGTCTTCCAGCGAAAAATAGCCGCGGCCGACGCCCGACTGATTGGAAACGACGAACAATTTGAAACCGGCCTCACGCAGAGAGCGCAAAGCGGGGCCGGCCCCGGGCAACGGCGCCACCCCTTCGGGGCGGGAAAGATATTCCCTCTCCTCGATCAGCGTCCCGTCACGATCCAGAAAAACTGCGCGCGACATATTCACCGGCTGCGAGTATCACCCATCGCCCGCCCGATTTCAATTTGCAAAAGTCCCCTTCCCTCTTGCGGCATGCGGGCCGTGATGGCACTTATGGGCTGCGGGCAACAACGATGAAAGAATATGCGGTCTTGACAGTTATCGGGCGCGACAGGACAGGGGTGGTCGCGCGCATCACCAATTTCCTCTTCGAGCAACACGCCAATATCGAGGCCCTCGAAGAACAGGTCACGCGCGGCCAGTTCAGCATGACCCTTCAGGCATCCTGGTCCGGCCCCGCCGTCCATCACGCCGGCCTGGCCTCCGGCCTTGCCAATCTGGCGCAGAGCCTGGGCATGGAAATCAAAGTCCGCTGGTTCGATCCCCGCCGCCGCCAGCGCCTGGCCCTGATGGTCACGGCCGAGACGCATTGCGCCCAAGCCCTGCTGGAGGCGTGGAAGTCCGGCCGGCTCGGGGCCGATCCGGCCATCCTCCTTTCCAACCGGCGCGACTTGGCGGGGTTGGCGCGCCAGCACAAGCTGCCGTATGTTTTCATTCCCTGGGAAAACCGGGCGGCGGCGGAAACGCAGGCGCTGGAATTGATCGAGAAGCACCAGGCGGATTTCATCGTCCTGGCCCGCTTCATGAAAATTCTCTCGCCCAATTTCGTCTGGCGCTACAAAAACAAGATCATCAACATTCACCCCTCGCTCCTCCCCAGTTTCCCCGGCCCCCAGGCCTATCGCCAAGCCTATGAATACGGCGTCAAACTCATCGGCGTCACCGCCCATTTCGTCAGCATGCGTCTGGATGAAGGTCCCATCATCGCCCAGGCCAGCGCGCCCATACCTTCCAACGCCACCCTCAAGCAGATCGTCGCCGTCGGCCAGCGCCTGGAATCCAGAACCCTTCTCAAAGCCGTCCGCCTCTATCTTTCCAAGCGCCTGGACGTCCATTGGGGAGTGGTCAAGGCAGTGTGAATTTGCCCCTTGCGCCCATCGCCGGCGCAAGTAACTTTCTGGCGTGAGCGATCTATTAGCCGGCCTCTTGAGCGCCGCCCTTTCGACCAATTCTCCGCAAGCCGTGAGCAATTTCGTGGCCGAAAAGACCGGCATCGCCATTCCGGTCATCAACACCAATGACCCGGCCGAAAACGACTATTACAAAGTCCTCCTGGCGGACGACGCGGCGGAAAAGGACATCCTCGCATGGACAGACGACGTCCAGTCCTTTGTACAGGCCGGCGGGGATGCGCAAAGGCTGACCCTGCGCGCCCGCATCCGCCAGCGGCTTGAGGGCGTCCGCCAGCAATACGACCAGTTCCTCCAACGTCACCCCGGCCATGTCAACGCCCGCCTCGCCTTCGGCAGCTTCCTCAATGACACCGGCGACCCTGCCGGCGCCATGGCGCAATGGGAGGCGGCCCGCAAGCTGGCGCCCGACAACCCCGCGGCCTGGAACAACCTGGCCAACTTGTACGGCCAAAGCGGCCCGGTCACAAACGCCTTCGCCTATTATGCCAAAGCGATCGAACTGAATCCGCGCCAATCGGTCTATTACCACAATCTGGCCGTGGCCGTTTATCTGTTCCGCGCCGACGCCCGCGACTACTACCACCTGACCGAGCACGAGGTCTTTGACAAAGCCCTGGCCCTCTATCGCAAGGCCATCGAGCTGGCCCCGGATGATTTTGTGCTTTACAGCGATTACGCCCAATGCTTCTACGGCACCAACCCGCCCCGCTGGAAGGAGGGCCTCCAAGCCTGGACGGACGCCCTGAAAATCGCCCACGACGATGTCGAGCGCCAGGGCGTCTTCATCCATCTGGCGCGCATCAACCTCAAACTGGGAAACTTCGACGCCGCCCGCGACCGTCTCAACGCCGTGACCGACGCCACCTACGCCGCCGTCAAAAAGACCATCACGCGCAACTTGAACCAGGCCATCGCCAACGCCGCCACCAACGCGGCCCCACCCTTGATTCCTAGAAATGGCTCGGAAAATATCCGATCACCCGGTCCAGTTGGCTCGCAGCGCCCGGATTCCGCGCCCCCAAATTGATCTGGCAAAGTATCCCCACGCTTTGCCCGCCACGTCCGTTCGACCGGATCGCCTCGAATCCGTAGCCGTATGTTGCCGCCACCTGCCACACGCCATTGCGTGAACGGTAGCCGGCTTCCAGCCCGATGCCGGAATTGAAATGCCCCGGCTGATCCAATCCCTCCACATAATCCAGCACCGCGGCCGAACCGACCGGGCTGAGACTCCATGTTTTGGCGTCGTTGAGCGGCACCGTGTAGCGCGCCGTCAGCGCGGCAAAACTGCTCGCGCTCAGTTCCTGGTAAAAATACCCCGGAATGGCCAGCGGAAATTCCGATGCCAGCGGCAAATCCCCCCCCAGCCGATAAGCGCTGAACCGGTCCGCGTTCACGCTGGCGCCCCCGGTCACTGACACGTCCATACTCTGCTTTGATTTCGGCAGCGTGTATATCAGCAGCGCCCTCCCCCAAAACAAATCCGACCGCGCCTCCAACTCCCGGTCGTCCTCCAGCCCATACGCGCCCGACTCGGTGCGAAACTGTCCTTCGTACCACGCCGAAACTTCCATCGCCAGGTCCGGCCAAAGCAACGGTTCCCGCCCCCCCAGCCGCAAGCCCACCCGCCATCCCAGAGTCCAATGGTTTGGCGGCAGCTCAAACCCGGGCGCCAGTTCATCGTTCCCTTGATACATGGATAGCCGGGCCTTCACCCGCACCAATCCAGAGAGCGGAATCAGTTGCCCCGGATTGAACAGGTGATACACCGAAATGGACCCTTCCGCCCCGTCGCCGGTGAACGATTCGGACGGCACATACTTCCCCTGGCGAACCTCGTAATAGTTGTCCGCGAATCCACCTCCCGCCAGCCCCACGCCCAAGTCCGTGTTGGGGCCCAGCAGATGGGCGAATCCGATCTCCGAGTCCAGGTAAACGGGCGCCAGCGCCAGACGCAGGGTGATGTTCGTGCCAAAAAAATTCGGCTCGTTCAGATAATAATAGGCGTAGGCCCCCACCGGCGAGGCCCCTTGGACCGCCTGCGAAAACCCCAATTGGACAAGCTCCCGCTGCTGGGGATCGATCTGTCCCAGCGCGGCATTGGCCACCACAGAAAATGCCAAGGCGAGCCACAGCCCGCGTTCCTTCTGCATAAGTCCTTCTATGTCAAAGCCCCCCGCAACGCAAGTCCGCGATGCGTCATGGGCGCAAATCTGCTTTTGTGAAGGGATCGCCCTCATCCTAACCTTCTCCCCCTGGGAGAAGGAACAGCAATCGCACGGCCCTGGTTTTGCGTGGTGCGTCCGGCCAACGCAGTCGCTGGAATTTCAAGTTGGCTGCCAATGATTCTCCCTCTCCCGCTGGCGCGGGAGAGGGCCGGGGTGAGGGTGGCCCGCAAGGATGGATTTGGCCAAAAACAGATTTGCGCCGATGCGTCATGGGAAGGCGTCCTCGATCTTGAAAAATGGGCTGAATGGCCGTACAATAGGCCCATGATCGGTTCGAAGTTAATATGGATTGGCGCGCTGGCGGCAACCGTCGTCGGATGCGGCGCCCAACCCACCGCGGGCACGCCACCCGCCAAGCCTCCCTCCACCAACCAAATCTCTATGGTCCAAGTACGCTTTCTGGATGACAAAGGACTCCCCGGCCCGCTGGTGTCAACGCCCAAAGTCGCCAAGACCGACGCCGAGTGGCGCCGCCAGTTGACGGCCGACCAGTATCAGATCGCCCGCGGCAAAGGGACGGAGCCGGCGTTTTGCGGCGCCTTTTACGATCAACACAAGCCGGGCATCTATTATTGCGTTTGTTGCGGACTGCCGTTGTTCACATCCGAAGCCAAGTTCGATTCAGGCACCGGCTGGCCGAGTTTTTTCCAGCCCGTGGCGGCGGAAAACGTGGCCACGAACGAAGACCACGCTTTCGGCATGAGGCGCGTGGAAATACTCTGCGCCCGCTGCGACGCGCACCTGGGCCACGTCTTCGAGGACGGACCCCACCCGACCGGCCTGCGATATTGCCTCAATTCGGCCTCCCTGACCTTCCAGCAGAACACCAATCTGACAGACGCGACTCATCATTAACCCGCATATTTCTTAGCTCGGCAAAAGCCGCTTCCAATTTGTCGGTAGGGCGAAGCAGCCCGCAAAGCCCGCGCGCAAGCGTCTGCCCAAAAATTTGTTCACTCGTGCATCGACTATCCAGTCCCGTCTGCAGCTTCGCCCTGCCAAGCTATGAAATATCCGCTCTAAGCCTAATGCCTTTCGGAAATTCCCGTGGGTTTTGACGGCCTGACGGCGCTTCACGGCCGATCAAGGTCATTTCCTGCAAAAAAAGCACCGGAATTAAAATTCGCTTGTGTGTATGATTTAACATAGATATATTCCCGGTATGCCGTATCCGACAACAGTTCAACTGATCCAGCGCCGACGTTCCCAACAGTGGTATGTAAACTTCCCGGCGGCCGTCGCCAACGCCTTGGACTTCGCCAAAGGCGAGACGGTCGAGTGGACGGTCTTGGACCGTCGCCGACTTCTGTTGGCCCGTCGGCGAGTGCCCCAAGCTCCCGCCATCTCCCCCCCCAAAAAACCTTCACCGCCAAAGTCACATGAATAAAAAAACGCCTGCCACCAAGAACCCTCCTTAGAACATAGGGGACCAACAAAAAACATAGGGGTCAAACCGTACTATTGGCTTGACATAGGGGTCAAACCGTACTATTGGCTTGTTCATGTTCTTTTCTCCATAGATATAACGCTGCGTTGAGTGTTTGGCGCGTGCCCATGTGCAAGCGCGTCGCAAGCCAGCGGATCGGGACGGTGGTCTCCCGCCGTATTCGAGCGGCCAGCGCCACTTTAA
>Ga0224555_1001009_pt1 | contig 41647 bp, 22 predicted proteins | sample 714S23034metaG_FD_180687 | JGI IMG/M metagenome (GOLD analysis project Ga0224555, IMG submission 180687) | Peat soil microbial communities from Stordalen Mire, Sweden - 717 S2 30-34 | ecosystem: Environmental > Terrestrial > Soil > Wetlands > Peat | place: Sweden: Norrbotten County, Stordalen... | reverse complement strand
AAAGATCAACCGCTTCACTGAAAACTACAACCAACACTGCCGCCCCTTCGCATGGACAGCCACGGCAGACTCGATCTTCCAAAAACTCTCACGACTATGTAATCGTATTTCTGGGACACTACACTAGGACATCCCCTAAGATAATCACGCGATTCTTTCGGTAGCTGGATACTCATTGCACTCTCTCCTCGTCAACCGCGTTCCCGTTTTTCTCTGAGTGGAACCGTTGAAAGAACGCCAAGTCCTCGCTCACCTGCGTCATGGTGGTACACTGCTCCCCGGCAGTCGAGAGGCATCAATGAAAGGCGCGAAGGTTTTCGCAGCCGTCGTCCCTGCGACCGCGGCTTTCTCGGTAAATCGCGATCGCGCACCCAATGGGAATGGGGGGACCTGCCGATCCCAAGCTGCTCTGGCCGAAGGTTTCGCGAGACAGGACGCCCATCCGATCGAGTTTGCCGTGAACCGTTTCTAGACTGCAGCTTCCTCGAATTGTGGGCAGGATTGCACGAACGTAGGTTGCATAAACGCAAAAGCTACGAGAGCGGATATTAAGCTCCGGTTGGGAAGTAAATGGAGTAAGGGGAGTATGAAACGCAGAGATTTCTTGACCAAAGGCACGCTCGCCGCTGGACTAGCGGCTTCTCCCGGTTTGCTCACGCCAATTCTGGAGAGCGAAACTAGTTCCGCTCAATCAACCAAGTCTTCTGCACAACCCGCGAAGGCGCCCGAGGAGATTCGTTCCGCGGAGTATCTTCGCCGTGCGCGCGAAGACAAGTTTTTGCCCAAAATGCCGGCATACGCCGACTCGCACCTGTCCGGGGTGAAAATCGTGCCAATGCCGCTCGAAGAGCGGATGCGGCGCGGGGTTGTGCCGCGGCGGGGCTTCTGTAGTATCGCCCCCGGCAGTGATGCTCTTCTCATTTCCGGCAATGGACCGATCAATATCGACACGCCATGCGACCCATACTCGGAGCAGATCAGTTTCCGTCACGAAAGCCTGTTCATGCCCCGTAAGCCCTTCGCGGCGCCCAACATCGCAGGTATTTTCCCGCAGGTGCGGCAGATGCTGCTGGACGGAAAATATCACGAGGCTGCTCAATTCGCTCACGACGAATGGCACAAGACTCCCAGCAACTCGGCGGGAGGGGGGTTCGGCGGAGCCCTGGCATTCTCGATGCGTCTGGATTTTCCGAAAACCGCGTCGGTCAAGGACTATCTGCGCACGGTCGATTTCGAAAGCACCGAGTTGAAGGTTCACTGGACAGACGAGCGCGGCGAATGGGTTCGGCGGACCTTCACGTCCCGGCCCGACAGCGTCGTAGTGCAATGGCTCACCGCCCCGAGAGGACAGTCGGTGAATGTCCGCATCGCGCTGCAAAGGGCCGTGGGAGGGATTCGCGGCGGGCTGGGAGCCGCGCCGGCAGGCGGACTTGGCGCACTGGCAGGAGGCGCACCGGCAGGCGGCGTAGTCAGGCGCGCAGCAGGCGGCGCACTGGGCGAATTCCACCAGGACTACAACGAGCAGCGGCTGATCTTCAAAGGCATTCTGGATCCCTCGGTGAACAACCGCGGCTATGCCGGCGTCACCCGCGTGGTTCGCGAGGGTGGCTCGGCCCACATGGATGGCGACACGCTGGTGATCGAGAATGCGATGTCCGTGATGCTGCTGACGCGCATTGAACCTTTCTCCGACTACAGCGAGCAGCAGGTGGAAGCGCTGCGGCAGGCGGTGGAGCAACTCACACCGGACTATCCGGCGCTGCTGGAACGGGCGCGCAAGATCCAGTCGGAGATGCTCAACCGCGTCACCGTGGATTTTGGAGGTGCCTCGCACTATGCAAAATCCTCCGAGGAGCTTCTGGCCGAGCAGCGGTCGAGCCCCGGCTATTCGGGCGCGTTCCTCGAGAAGCTATTCGAGATGTGCCGCTACTGGTTCATCCTTACCAGCGGCAAGTATTGCAGCATGCAGGCCGAGACCAATGCCAATATCAACCTGCAGATCGCTCCGGGGGTGCAGGGCGATCACCGGGAAGGCATGGAGGCCTACTTCAATTGGATGGAAAGCCTGGCCCCGGATTACCGGACCAACGCCAAGAACATTTTCGGGATGCGCGGCACCCACTATGCCCTCACGCCGACCAAAGAGTCGGGCGTCGATACTATGTTCGACTACGCTGGCTCGACCGGGGAGATATGGCCGCATCCCTATTGGCTTTCCGCCGGCGGCTGGTGTGTGCGCCCGTTCTGGGACCACTATCTGGTCACCGGCGACCTGGATTTCCTGCGCAACCGCGCGGTGCCGGCCTATAAAGACCTGGCGCTCTTTTACGAGGATTTCCTCACGGTCACGGACACCAATGGGAATTACATCTTCGTCCCCTCCTTCTCGCCGGAGAACAATCCCGGCAACTTGAACCCTGGATGCATGGCGGTGATTAACACCAGCATGGACATTTCCGTGTGCCGGGAAGTCCTGTCCAACCTGGTGGAGGCATGCGAGCTGCTGGGCATCGAGGCCGACAACGTGCCGAAATGGAAGGCGATGCTGGCGAAGTTGCCGCCCCACCTGATCCAACCCGACGGCTCCATGAACGAGTGGTCCTGGCCCACGCTGCGAGAGCGTTATGTCCATCGCCACATCTCTCATCTCTACGGCGCTTGGCCAGGCGACGAGATCGATCCGGATCGCATGCCGCAACTGGCCAGGGCTGCGCTGATCGCCGACCGACACCGAATTCCGGAGAGGCTGGCCGCTCATGGCCGCTGCCATCGCGCTTTGGTTGGGGCTCGGCTCAAAGACAGCTACCTGGTGGACTCCGAACTCCGGCAACTGATTGAAGAAGGCAACGTCGGCCCGACGCTTCGCTGTTCTCACGACCCCTACGCCGGACCGATGCCGGATGCGCAAGGCGGGATTCCAACAATCATGATGGAAATGCTGGCCTACTCGCGCCCCGGCGTCATCGAGGTGCTTCCGGCCCTTCCTCCGTCGCTGGTGAAAGGCTCGATCAACGGGATGTTGCTTCGCACTTTTGCGAGGCTCGACAAACTGGCCTGGGATATGAACGCTCGGACCGTGGACCTGACGATTACCGCGCTGAGAAAGCAGGATGTCACCTTGATTGCGCGGCAAGGGATCGAAGCGGTTTCCGCCTCTCCCGGAGCTTTGGTGACGAAGCCACCGTCAGACCAGTCCGTTTGCGAGCTGCACTTACCGGAAGGAAAACCGGTCGAGGTTCATTTGAAACTCGGACAACGCAACCCGCTGGATTGGGTCAACTGGGTCGCTTGATCAACTGGGTCGCCAGATATGCGCAGAACAATAGACCACGAGAGGAAATTATGAAGCGCAGAGATTTTCTGAAGACAAGCGCGGTCGCTGCCGGACTGGTGGGGGCTCTCACGGTATCGCCGGCGCTGGCTGCGGCAGAAGGTGATTCCCAAAAGCCCTCGGAGCACAGCGACAACCGTCCGGCTGAATATCTTCACCGCGTGCAAGCAGATCGGTTCCTGCCCAAGCCGCCGGCGCCCGCGCGATCCTATCCCATCGCACCCCTGCCGTTGGCGCAGCGGGTCAGCCGCAAGATTGTCCCGCGGCGTGGCTTTTGCAGCATCGCGCCCGGCGAGCTAGTCAGCGAAAGCCTCACCTCCGGCAATGGAGCGATGACCATCGAGCTGATGGGCGATCCCTACTCGGAGCAGGTCCTCTTTCACCACGAAAGCCTGCTGATGCCGTGGAAGAAGCCCCTGGAGGCTCCCCAGGTCGCCGACATCTTTCCCCAGGTGCGGCAAATGGTGCTGGCTGGAAAAGACCGCGAAGCCATGGCGCTCGCTCTCCGGCACATGAATGACGGCCCGATCAGGCAGGATACCAACCCGCACCTCACCATTCCGGCATTCCTCATGCATCTCGATCTGCCCAAAACCGCGTCGGTCAAAGACTATCTCCGCACCGTCGACTTCGAGACCGGCGAGGCCAAAGTTCATTGGACCGACGAGCACGGAGACTGGGTGCGTCAAGCCTTCACCTCCCGGCCCGACGATGTTGTGGTTCAGTGGCTCACCGCCCCCGCGGGCCAGTTGGTCGATGTGCGCATCGCATTGCAGCGGTCCGCGCAGTGGAGCATGGTTTCCGGAATGGACTGGGGCAGTCACCCAGGAATCGGCAACACCGCGCCTGACTGGGAAGCATTCGCCCCGGCATCAAGACCCAAAGCGGCCGCCCCGAAAGGTGTCGAAGCCGGCGACGTTCGCCAGGATTTCAACGAGCAGCGGCTGATTTATAAGTGCATTTTGGACCCCTCGGTGGACAACAGCGGTTATGCCGGGGTGGTTCGCGTGGTGCGCAATGGCGGATCTGCCCGCATGGATGGCGACGCGCTCGTGGTCGAGAATGCGTCATCAGTTATGCTGCTCACGCGCATTGCATACTTCCCCGACTTCAGCGACCAGCAAGTGGAATCGCTGCGTCAGTCGGTCGAAGCGCTCACCCCGGATTATCCGGCATTGCTTGACCGCCACCAAAAAGTTCAGTCGGAAGCCCTCAACCGCGTCACTGTAGATTTCGGGGGCGCCGCGCAATATGGATTGTCGACGGAGGAACTTCTGACCGATCAGCGGTCGAGGCCGGATTACTCGCCCGCATTCCTGGAGAAGCTCTTCGAAATGGGCCGGCATTGGTTCATCCTCAACAGTGGCAAGTATCCCAGCATCGCAGCCGAGGTCAACTCCACCATCGACCTGCAAACCGCGGGTGCGGTGCAGGGTGATCTGCGGGAAGGCATGGAGGCTTACTTCAAGTGGATGGAGAGCCTGGCCCTGGATTACCGGACCAATGCCAAGAACATCTTCGGATTTCGCGGCGCTTCCTATCCACTCTTTCCAGACAAGGGTATCGGCGCCAACTTCTATTACACCGGCACCTCCGATATCGGAATCTGGCCCTACTGGATCTCCGCCGGAGGCTGGGTCGCGCGCCAGTTTTGGAACCATTACCTGGTCACTGGAGACCAGGAATTTCTCCGTAATCGGGTTGCGCCGGCGTATAAAGACCTGGCGCTGTTCTACGAGGATTTCCTGACGCCCACTGACGAAAACGGAAACTACATGTTCGTCCCATCCATTTCGCCCGAGAATGTGCCCCGCAGTACCGACCCGTCCTCGCCCGTGCTGATCAATGCCACCATGGATATCACGGTGTGCCGGGAGGTACTGACCAATTTAATCCGAGCTTCTGAGATTCTGGGCACCGATGCCAGCAGCTTGCCGAAATGGAAGGCGATGCTGGCCAAGATGCCGCCCTACCTGATCGAGCCGGACGGCACGCTCAAGGAATGGGCCTGGCCCACACTGCAGGAGCATTACATCCATCGTCATGTTTCTCATCTATATGGCGCGTGGCCGGGCGATGAGATCGATCCGGACCGCACGCCGCAACTGGCTCGAGCCGCGCAGGCCGCCAATCGCAGGCGCACGTTTGACGCGTTAGCGACCTCGGTAGCGGGCGAAACTTTGCCTGCGTATACCCGCTGCCATCGCGCTCTGGTTGGGGCACGACTCAAAGACAACGTCATCGTTGACATTCAACTGCGGCAATTGATGGAGCAGGGCTACATCAGCAACGCGCTACGCAGTTCGCGCGAGCCCTATGGCGTGCCGGTACCGGATGCGCACGGAGGAATTCCCGCGATCATCATGGAGATGCTTCTGTATTCACGTCCTGGCGTAATCGAAGTGCTTCCCGCCCTTCCGCAGATGCTGGTCAAGGGTTCAATCAACGGAATGCTGGCCCGGACCTTTGCCCGCATCGACAAACTGGCGTGGAACATGCAGATCAGGATCGCGGAGTTGACCGTGACCTCCTTCCGCAAGCAGGACATCACCCTGATCGCTCGCTACGGAATCGAAAACATCACTGCGCCGGCAGGCGTGCTGGCTGCGCCTCTCAAGCGCGGCACCGCCAACTGCGATCTGCATCTACCCGAAGGAAAGCCTGTGACCATCCACCTCAAGCTGGGCTCCCACCAGCCGAATGAGTGGGTCGATCATGGGGCGGTCTGATGCTCGAGTGCCCGGCGTCTTTGTGCCACTTCGGTCAGGGATTGAGCGAACCACGACATTTGAAACTGGGCACAATTATGCTATTTGGGGAACTCCGGAAAGTACCGTGAATAATACCTTAACCTTCGGCAAGATCACATCCCAGGCAAACAGCCCACGTTTGCTACAACTCTCTGCGATAATAACCTTCTGAGCCCATGACCTCGTATGGGTCGGACCCAGACCCTTTTTGTGTTCCCGGTCTGAAGCAGAAAGTTTGATCATTCGAAAACTGCACATCCAGATGATGGAGATTTGAATTGATGAATCGCAGGATATTTCTGGCCAGTGGGATATCTACAATCGCGTTATCTCGGATGGCGAAGGCAATTGATCCTCAAACGTTTGAGGCCAAAACCGCCAAACTCATTGGTGGGGCGACAAAGATGGCCGATGCCGATGCTTCTGCGGGATATCTGGTCAGTTTGACCCAGCCCGGCCAGGGCGTCACATTCACCCGTGTGCGGGCCGGCAGCAAATTGGCGATTCGCTATGCATCGATGTCGGTGGGCACGATCAGCGTCGCTGTGAATGACGAGCCGGCTGGCAAGGTTAATGTTCATTCTTCGGGAGCACTCACCAGCTCCTACCTCAATGCCATCGTAGATCTGACGATTCCGGCCAATGCCACGGTGACCATCAGTCTGGCGCCTAACGACGTCGGAGTGAACATCGACCGGATCATGGTTGGCGCCGGGGACCTGGGTTTGACGCCAGACATCTGGAATCTGCCGCCGTTACCGGTTGCGTCCGGTCCTTATTCGCCCGATTGGAAGGCTCTCGGACGGGCCTATACCGTTCCGGCGTGGTGGCGCGATGCCAAGTTCGGCGCATGGGCGCACTGGGACCCGCAATCCATGCCCGAGCAGGGCGATTGGTATGCACGTGGAATGTATATGGAGGGCAGACCGCAATATGAGTTCAACCTCAAACACTTCGGCCATCCGTCCGAATATGGTTACAAGGACATCTGCCACAACTGGGTGATTGACCGATGGAACCCTGAAGAGTTGATGAATCTATATGTTGAAATGGGCGCCCGTTACTTCATGGCAATGGGCTGTCATCACGATAACTTCGACTGCTTCGATTCGAAATACCAGCCGTGGAATTCGGTGCGAGTCGGTCCTAAGACCGACATCGTCGGCACCTGGGAGAAGCGGGCGCGGGGGCATGGGATGCGTTTCGGCATCGGTTTTCATGACACTCCAGCCCGTACCTGGGGCCAGTTTATGCCGGTACGTTACACCAGCGACAAGACGGGGCCGATGAAAGGCGTGCCCTATGATGCCCTTCAAACGGTTCGGGACGGAAAAGGAAAATGGTGGGAGGGCATGGACCCGGTGAACTTTTATGGCTCGGTCCACACTGCGCAGGACCCATTGCATTCGCCGTTCGCCAACCAATTTATGAGGCGGGTGGATGACGCCATTACCAAGTACCATCCCGACGTGATCTATTTCGACGAGCACGCGGGCGATTCCCAAGTGGATATGGGCGTGCATATGGGACTGGGTTTTCTCGCTCCGCAGTTGGTTGCGAATTACTACAACAAGTCCTTGCAATGGAACCACGGGAAGATGGAAGCGGTCGTCAATCTCAAGGGCGTGGGCGGGCGATACAACAGCTTCCAAGACCACCCTGAACTGCTTCACGATGTTGACCGTTCCCTGGTCAAGAGCACCGAAGCCGTCATCGAACCGGATATTATGGCGTATCCGTTCCAGACTGAAACCAGCATCGCGGATTGGCACTACAAAACCGGACAAAAATACATGGACGCCCCAAGCGTCATCCATTCGTTGATGCAGAACGTGTGCCGCAACGGAACCATGTTGCTCAACCTCACCCAGCACGGTCGCGGCGACCTCGACCCTGAAGTGATCCGCATGGCCAAAGACGTTGGCGCGTGGTTGAAGATGAACGGCGAAGCGGTCTATAGCTCCCGTCCGTTCGAGGTCTATGGCGAAAGTGGGGTTTGCTACACGCGCAACAACCGCAATGTATATGCCACGCTCCTGGAATGGAACGGCGGCTCGGTCACACTCAAAGCTCTCCACGCTGGCGGAGCGACCTTGGGTAAAGTCTCCAAAATCGAACTGCTCGGCTCCGAAATTCCGCTGACGTTTGTTCAAGATGATCAAGGGTTGACGATCACCCCTGGCGCACCCGCGCAACCGCAGCCGGGAATCAGCAACCAATCGCTGGCATCTGGGTGCCGGGTGCTACGGATCACCCACGACAAGGGCTGGATCAACGATGACGATCTGGACGTGGTGTCTCACGGATGGCTTCGCCGCTGCAACCTGGGAACCGGCGACTACAACAACGACCTCACCACCAGCGACACGCCCGGTGATGTTTGGAGTTGTTCCTTTACCGGCAGCAGCGTCTCGGTCATCGCCCCGAAAGAAGCTGGAACGGGAAAGATCGAGGTCCAGATTGACGGCCAAACCCGGGCCACGGCAGACCTGTCAACGACGGGCGCACGTCAAGCCCAACAGAGAGTTTGTGAAGTGACCGATCTGAGTCTGGGCAAACACTTCATCGCCATCATCAATAGGGGGCCCGGGTCGGTGGCTGTGGATGCCCTGGTCGTCCATTGACCCGGCCAAGTCATGAATATTGACACGCCACAGGCAAATTTTATCGAGGTGTTGATTTTGGAACGCTGCCGTCGGAGCAAGTTGGGTCTGCAGTTCGACATAGAGAACGTTGAGGTGCAGGTATGATTGTCCCGCTGGTTAGCCAGCAAGAATCGTGGTTTGGTGCATCCCCTACCTCAGATTCCGAGGTTCTTTTACAATGCCAAATTCTATTGCAAAATATCGGGCGGAAAGCAGGAGTAAGTCTTTGTGTTCAACTGGTCGAGTATGCCTAACCACAAAGACATCCAGAAATTGCTATTACGGATGGTTCAGTTGATAGTAGACCACCCCGAGAAAGTTGCGATTGAAGCTGTCAACGAAGATGAAGATAGAACCACGACATTCCGAATCAGAGTGAACCCTCGGATGTCGGAAAGGTCATCGGCAGACAGGCCCGAAACGCCCGATCTCTACGCATTCTCGCGGGCGCAATGGGGATGAAGGCCCGGTGGCGCTATCTTGTCGAGATTGAAGAGGATAGCTATGTATCAGAATTTGAGGTCGTGCGTACCTATTGCATAGACATCACCGAGCGCGAGCAGGTCGAGCAGGCTCTGGTCGACGCGTTGGAAGCTGACCTCGGCCAGATCGAAGGCCTCCGTAGCCAGTGGCAGCAGATGCTCCTTCTCAGCCAGCAGCCGTGCCCCGACACACTCGGTCTGGCCCGACACAATCCGGCTCTCATCGGCACGGCAGTCCTCCAGCAGCTTGCGGTTCAACGTCGCAAGACCCGCCGCCACCGGCACCGGAACCCAGTGGTTGCGGCGGAAGTAGCCAACTTCCCCTTCCACGCCGCCCTTCTCATGTCCCTCGCTCGGCGTGCAGAACTCGGCCTGATACTGCCAGTGCGAGCGAAACGCGATGAACCGCGCCGTCAGCTCGCGCTGCTGGCCGCGCAGGATCTTCTTCACCGCGCTCGACAGGTTATCGTAGCGAAGTCGCCGGAAGACGCCCTCGAAGTACGCGAAGGCAAGTTCGTGCGCCTCTAAAAACGCCTGCTGCGTCGACGACAGATACGCCCTATGAAAGGCTGCGCCGCTGGCCATCGAACGCATCGAGAAGACCTGTAGCCTGACGCGCTCGCCATCCAGATCGGCGTACGCCTCGTACCAATCGACCTGCGCCTCGACGCCCCAGTCGTAGCTCTGCGGGACGAACGTCTCGTGCTCGGCCAGACCCAGAATGTGCTTGCGCCGCTCCACATACTGCCGCACCGTCCGCTCCGCAGGCGTGCATCCCGGAATCTCGGCGCGAATGCGATCGAAGATCCGCCGCGCCGTATGACGCTGCTTGCGCGGAGCCTTGCGGTCCAACTCCAGAATCGAATCGATCAACGACACCGCAGGTGCCATCTTTACTACCGGACGTTCCGTCTTCTTGCGCTGCGCCGGAACGGCGTTCCGAACCGCCTCCCGCACCATGCGCCGATGTACGCCCAGCTTCCGTGCCACGCCGATAATCGACCCAACTCCAAACTCATACTCCCGACGAATCTGCTCGTATAACTCCACCTTGGTTCTCCAGTCCAACTCGCCCTCCGTCCCTCAGATCCATTGAGAAACAGGGTAGAGTCCGCTCTGCCCAAGGGGGGGCCAACTTAAACCGCCATACTGGGCCAAATCAGAATGCCAGAATCAATTCCTTGCCTCAATTCAGGACAGTAGTTTGTATAGTCAGATAAAAGCCGATGTAGCCTCCTGAACGGAAGGTCTCAATTTCGGCTGATCAGACTCAACCGTGATTGATGCAGCTTCCGGCACGAGGCTGTATGCATTCGCCGCTTAGAAACATTTGGATATTCATTGCTAGCATGACGGCCGTCGCATCAGCCGGATGCGGAATGATAGTTGAGCAAGTCTCGGAGAGTGTACAGCCCGCTATTACTGCATTATCAATTACACCTCAGTCACCAAGCATTCTTATAAATCAGAACGCGCAACTCAAAGCGGTAGCGAGCTATGCGAACGAAAGCACAACGGATATTACCTCAACGGCAGAATGGACGAGCAGCGCGCCTGCCGTTGCCAGCGTAGATGGCCCTGGTCTTCTGACCTGCCAGGGTGCGGGAATTTCCCTGGTCTCGGCGCTCTTAGGAGGAGTTACCGCAGAGACCTCATTGACGTGCTCCACCCCACAGATTACTGACATTCATCTGAGTTCGACGACTACAGTCATTCGCTCTGAATCTCCCTACCAGTATCAGATGCTGGCTGACTACCCCAATGGAGTGACGACGGATGTGTCGGCAAACACCTCCTGGGTAACAGACCCTTCTATCGCGAGCATCTCCGCCAATGGCCTGGTGCTTTGTAATCATCCGGGAGATACAACAGTGTCTGGTACTTATTCTGGAATGACTGCCCAATCTTCCTTTACCTGCGTCCTACATTCCATCACCCCGAATCCAGGATTTGTCGAATCAGCGAAGACCTTCGATGGCCCGTTCGCGTCATGGACTGATGTCAAAGCAGTTTTTGGGGCCAAAGGGGATGGCGTTACGGACGATACAGCTGCGCTCCAGGCAGCGCTTAACTCACTTAGCAATTCCACGCCCGTATTGTGGATCCCACATGGAACCTATTTAATCACTGGGACTCTTAATGCTATAGGTAATACAAACATCACAATCCTCGGCGAAGATCCGCTCACTACTACTATAGTGTGGGACGGGCCTCAGGGGGGTACCATGTTTGTACTGAACGGCGTTGACGGCCTGAACCTCGGACGGATCACTTGGGATGGACGTGGTGCCACTGGCATCGATCTTGAAATCCTGTGGGACGGAGTTAACTACAGTTATCCGACAAGAAACCTGATTCATGACAGCCGCTTTTACAATAGCGCCGTTGGTTTCCTGACAGGATGGGGTGGCGGTGAAAGTGGCGAACTGACACTGGATCGGGTCCATTTCGATCACAACTCCGCTGCAGGCATCAACAATCAAGGCACGTTGAATTTCAACGTGATCGATTCTTTGTTTACCGATAATGCTATAGGCATGGTGAACGCGGATGCACAATCCACCATTACGAATAGTGTATTTGTGAGATCAACAATAACCGATATCGGGGCAGGTAGCATCTCGATTAGAAACAACCTATCCGTCGATTCACAGCAGTTTTATTCGCATGGGGCAACCGGCGCAGTCGGTAATAATATCGTACAGGGGAATACAATTATTCACCCAGGTTCCGACCCAATGGTTAATGGCATGCCTGGCGCTCTGATACTGGCGGATAATCAGTTCGTGGACGTCGATCCGAGTTTCCATATCATGGGTATCAGCGGGGCCCCGCGTTACTTCCTCTCGGTTGGCAATTCCTATTCGGTTCCACAGCCATATGGCCCCTTTGACGGGCAATGCAATGGCGTTGGAGTTTACACAAGCGTCGATGAAGCCACCAGAACCACTGATCCGTTATTATCCTTGACCATCCCAACCGAGATATATATTCCCCCTTTTAGCCACAGACCAGTCTTTGAGGTACCCGCTCCAGTCCCCGGCGTAAGCGGTTCATCAGATGGCGATGTGATTCAAAAGGCCATTAATGCTGCAGTAGCAGTGGGTGGAATTGTTCATCTTCCTGTGGGGAACTTCAATATTTATCAAACACTGACAATTCCTCCGAACGCGAGTGTCGGCATCCTTGGTGACGGTCTACTCAGTCAACTCCAGGCCTCCACTAGTTTGCAAGGCCCAATTCTAAGCATTTATGGCAAATCGGTTCAGCTGGAGGACCTGGGCTTTTACACATACTCATCATCGTCCTCGACCGATCAGATTGAATTGCACGAGTCCGATACACCAAATACACGCATCATCTGTGATGAGTGTTCGGGTGGTAGCACAAACGGTCTTGAAGTAGATGGAATAGATGACGCTGCCATCGAGTTTACAGCTGCCAACACGGGCGGCACGACCGCCCCCGCCGGTACGTATTCGTGGCCCCAGCTCATTCATGGCGGAATCGCACGGCAAAATGGGATTCAGACCTTGGGAAGTGTTGTGGAGTATATGTCGGGTACTGGGGGATACCAGGTAGATCTCGGCGGTCATTTGCTGATCGAGGATGGCAGGGATGAAGATCACGACTCTGGCCTAGGCCACACAATGTTTGTACTCGCGGGCGACGGAAGCGTGACTCATCAGGGAGGGTCTATTTCTAATCCGTTACAAGGATCCCCCCCTGTAATGGTACTCAACGGTTACAAGGGCCGGCTTAGTCTGCTTGGCCTCTCAATAGACAGTTATGTCTCTGTCGATGCGGCGTCCACTGCAAATGTGTTTCTTGGCGCAGTTACTCAAGACAATCAAATAAACCCAATAAACCCTGTTTCGAGTTCAGGAACAGGCGCAAGTATTACTGATATCTCCGTATCTACGTCAAATGGGAGCTATGGCACACTGATTAACTTGCCTGACACACCTACCACGCCCAGCTATATCGAACAAATGATGGCAATGTCCCGCACTCAATTCCTCTTCCCTCGGAAGCCTATCAGCTTCGATTCAACAAACGTAAAGATGACGCGCATCATTAACCAAGTCAACTATGGCGGTGTTGGCATCCGGATTATGGATAGTGTTGCTTCCAGAATTGTCGGCAGCTATTTGATCGGGGCAGCGAACGGAGGGGTTACACCTCTTCAGCTGGCCTGTGGATCTGGAGAGATCTCAATGGCTGGCACCTGGACATTGCAGGACGGAGGGGATGGTTTCTACGGGTTATTGAGCATGGGGACCATTTTGTCTGAAGAAGTTACTGCACATGGCAATGGCGATGGCGTGGCAATGGTCAGTGCCATGAGCAGCGCACGCGATCGGTGGATTATTACACAAATTGGGGACGGTTCTGTAAAGATTAAAAACCGTGCAACAGGCAATGTATTGACGCAATCGAACACAGGATGTGCGTATGCCGCAAGCGATACTGGAGCGTTAAATCAGCAGTGGCTGGTCGGTGGAACGAGTGCGGCGTCGTCTCCTATACAACAATATGTTCCCACCGTTACTTCCATTTCTCCCGCCGCCGGCGGCACCCCGGGTGGGACGAGTGTCACCATCACCGGCTGGGGCTTTACCGGGGCTACCGCCGTTGCCTTCGGCTTGACGCCCGCGGGATCATTCACGGTGGTGAGCGATACTTCGATCACCGCGGTCTCTCCCGCGGGAACAATAGGGACGACGGTCGACGTGACGGTTACGAACTCCCTCGGCACGAGCGCCACCGGTACGTTTGACAAATTTATCTATAACAGTAACAGTTGGAACAACACGAGTTGGCCACTGGGCCAACAGATCACCATCAACCCTGCCCTCGTCGGCGGCGGGATAGAAGACGAGACCAACTTCCCCGTCCTCATCTCCCTCTCCGGCCTCTCGAACATCAACGCCAACGGTAGCGATATCCGATTCACTGCATCGGACGGCGTCACACTGCTCCCGAGAGAGATAGAGTCTTATGCGGGCGGCACCCTTACCGCATGGGTGAATATCCCCACGATCTCCCATACCACAAGCACGTCCATCTATATGTATTATGGCAACCCCGCCGCCACCGAACCGGCGGCGGATTCGACCTACGGTTCGCAGAATGTCTGGACCAACGGTTATGCCGGCGTATGGCATACGAATGATAACAACGGAACGTTGAACATAAATGATTCGACGGCAAATGAAAACAACGGGAGAAATAATGGAAGTGTAGCGACGACAACGGGACCGATAGACGGGGCGGCAGCGTTTATTAACCAAACTGGATCGGCAGTAATTAGTACAAGCCTCGACGCACAGCCGAGCGCGATTCCTCAGACCACATGGAGCGCATGGGTATATTTTAACTCCAATAGTGGCAATGCCAGCATCATGTCTGATGATGTGGGGGGATACGGCAGGGACATCGAATCAACTCGTGGCGGAGACGGGAATTATCACATATTTTATGGCGCCAATAATTGGGCGCCGACCAGCGCGCCGTTGAATCAATGGCAACTTATCTCCCTCGTTTACGCATCCAATAATGTATATTTCTACCGCGATGGGGTCCAATATACCCTTGGCATAGCTCCCACCAGTCCTCCCTCCAATACCGATTTCAACTTCGGTGGCGGTGCCACCGGAGTTATTAACGGCCTTATCACCGAGATCCATGTTTCTTCTGTTGTCCGGTCAGCCGGCTGGAATTCAACTGAATATCAGAACCAGAGTTCTCCTTCTACGTTCTACACGGTTTCGCCTACTATGGCCCAAAGGATCGCGACTTCTTCTCCAACCGTTAGTTCTATATCTCCGACCGTCGGCAACATTTTGGGCGGGACGAGCGTGACCATCACCGGCACCGGCTTCACGAGAACGACCGCTGTCAATTTCGGCGCAACACCGGCAGTATCATTTATCGTGGCAAGCGATATCTCTATCACGGCGATTGCTCCTGTAGGAACGGGAACGGTGGACGTGACAGTCGTTAATTCCCTCGGCACGAGCGCCACGAGCTCAACCGATCAGTTCACGTATTATGCTACGCCGGTCATTACTGGGCTTTCCGCGGTTTCCGGTAGCACGCTCGGTGGGACGAGCGTGACCATCACCGGCAGCGGATTTACCGGAACGACCGCCGTCGACTTCGGTTCGACACCCGCCGCATCCTCCACGGCTAGCGGTAACACGTCGATCACCGCGGTATCTCCCGCGGGAACGGCGGGGATAGTGGATATTACCGTCATCAATCCCGTCGGCACAAGCGTCACGGGCCTCGCCGACCTGTTTACCTATTCGGCCGTGTCGAGCACTCCGGCGTTCACTGCGAGTAGCAGCCAAATCATTGGGGTAAATGCGATAAGCTCAATGGGATTCAGCACCCTCCCGTACTTCAAGGCCGACGGCACGGATTATTATGATTCCTCAAGTCACGATCCGACCGGCGACAACGGCGATTTTGGGCACGACTTATATCAAGATCCTAGCAATGGCGATAATGTGCTGCTAGATGTAAAAGGTCCTGGGGAAATAGACGGCATATGGTTCACAAATTATTCGCCTACTGCCCCACTGTACATATATTTCGACGGCTCATCAACCCCGGCAGTCAATACGACCCTGGGGAATCTTCTTGACGGCGCAAACGCACCTTTTGTGCAGCCGTTGGTGGGATATTCCAATGCTTCGGACACGGATGACGGGATGGGACGATCCGGATATTTTATGGATCTTCCGATGGAATTCGCGAAATCAGTAAAGGTTGAGATGACCGGAGGGGTTGGATATTATAATATTTATTATCGTACTTTTGCGACGAGTACGGGGGTGACCACGTTCGACCCCACCGCCACCGATTCGAACTACCAGAGTCCCTCTGCCGCTGCGGCGCTGTGGAGCAACACGACGGTCGATCCCAAGAGCACCGCCGGGAACATCGGCTTTTCGGGTACCGCGAGTATTGGCGTGTGGGCATCCTCCACGATAGCGAACATCACCGGAGTCGGTTCCGTGAACAGCATCAAGTTCCAGATTGCCTCAAGCAGTAACAATGACGCCACCCTGGACAATGTATGGGTCGAGATGTATTTCGACGGCCAGGCGACCCCGAGCTATGCTCCCTTCGATATGTTCTTTGCCGAGAGCGAGTACGGCACCACCCATGCCCTACCCGTCGGTAAGGATGCCTCGGGCACCTACTACTGCTACTTCCCGATGCCCTATGATCAGTCGGCCAAGATCGTCCTCGTAAACCAGAACGGCTATGCCGTCAACTTGGCCTATCAGGTGCAATACAATACCGCACCGTATCTCGGCTTAGGAAATAGCGCAGGATACTTCAACGCTTACTACAACGACAGCTCGATTACCCCATTAGTGGCCGGACAAAACTACGAGATTCTGAATGTCACCAGTACCAAGGGGCAGTATGTCGGGATGGTGTATAGCGCACCGTACGGCAGCTATCTGGAAGGTAACACAGAGGTCTACGTCGATGGTAGCCTGACTCCCCAGATCCAGGGCACGGGGACGGAGGACTGGTTCGACGGCGCCTACTATTTTCAGGATGGACCCTTCACCCAGGCGACGCACGGAGTTACTATCTTTCCCGCTAGTAGTTCTATCTACGCCTACCGGTTCGATCTGAACGATCCCATCTCATTTAACAACTCGATAACATTGGGGATGCTACACGGTCCCGTCAACAACACTGGAGGAACTGTTTCCAGTCTCGCCTACTACTATGCCCTCCCCAGCTCGGGTATCACCCTCACCGATACTCTTGCCGTCGGCATCTCCACCGCGCGGACGAGCCATGAATATACCGTGAACGGCGAGGTGAGCACCCCCACGAACTCCTACTACTATGAGGGCGAAGCCGACGGCTACTACGGCCCCCTGATCACGGACACCGGGGACACGATGACCAGGAACACTCAGTTCACCATGGCCGTCAATCCCGCGAACAATGGCGTCAAGCTCCGAAGGAGGATGGATTACAGCGTCTTGAACCAGAAAGCCGAGGTCTATGTAAACGGCGCCCTTGTGGGGACTTGGTATGACGCGGGACAGAATACGACCTTGAGCTGGCGCGATTCCGACTTCGAGATTCCTGCGATTCTCACCCAAGGCCAAAGTTCCCTCAATATCAATATCGACTACGACAATACCGGCGGGACGGCATGGACCGAATATGACTACTGGGCGTATTCCTACCTCGATATCGACGACACTCCGTCCACGACCACCGCGTCTCCGGGTGGGGGATCTTCCAACTTTTCCCGGACCTGTGGCTCGCCAAAATGCTATCCCTGGGAAAAAACCGGACCTGGTGGATGGTCTCAGAGTCAGGCTTTGCAGTAATTATCGACTGGAGACGAGAGGCAAGTGGCCCACATGCACCCTTGCCAACAAGATCGGCAATGACCCAGTGCTCCTCCCTCTGCTGGATGTCCTCAACGCGTAAAGCAGTCAATTCCGCCCGGCGTAGCCCACAGCCCAGTAGAATCGCCAGTGTGGCATAGTCGCGCTTGTCTCGAAGACTCGAGCCGTCCGCCGTTAGTAAAAGGCGCTTGCCTTGCTCCACAGTAAGCCAATTGCCAACAGGAACCCCCAATCGCTTGGCACCCTTCACCCGTCGAATCCCAGCAGCCAGGTCTGCACTGAGCAGACCGCAATCGGCAGCCTCGTACGCCAATCTCCGAACTGCAGCCAGCCGCAGGTTGATGGTGGTTGAAGCGTAGTACCGCTGTTCCAAAGATATTCGGTACCGGGTGACCACAGTCTTGTTGAAAGCGAGCCTCGGTTCCGAGCAATACCATTCGATGAATTCCCGGATCGCATGATCGTAGGTTCGTTGCGAACTTAGTGACATCAGGCTGTTCAGAACTGCTGCCTTGGATTGCTCAAGATCGGGGAGCCTCAGAATCGATTTAGGGGTTCGTTTGCACTTCAACTTGCTCTTTGCCATCGATACGGTCTCCAATTGCCGTGGCAAACAGCATGATCCAGATTGCCAACTCGGTCTATCAAACCCTGGGGTGTTTGTGGTTACTCATTCCGACAACAGGCATTCAACTTCTCATTTTCTGTCACTCGAAACAACCTAAGATCGAAGGGCTGGACAAGTCATCCCGCTCGAATGGATGCTCAACGACGTCCGCAGTTACGTGAATTGGCCGCACTCCCTTACCCTGGCAGAATCTTTCGCAACTCCCGCTCGCGCAGCCAGGTGAAGATCACCGGGGTCACAATCAGCACATGAACCAGCGAGCTGAGCATTCCTCCCAGCACCGGAGCGGCGAGTGGACGCATGAACTCCGCGCCGGTGCGCGTGGACCACATCAGCGGCAACAGGCCGGCCACCACTGTTGCAACGGTCATCACCTTGGGGCGAAGGCGCAGTAGTGCGCCCTCCATCACCGCCGCGTGCAGGCCGTCGATTGTAAGTTGGCCGTCGGCGGCTGTATGGCGTGCGACCGCCTCTTTGAGATAGATGACCATCACGACCGCGGTCTGCACCGCAGTTCCAAAGAGCGCGATAAAGCCGACCCACACCGCGACCGAGAAGTTCAGCCCCAGCAGCTTGACCAGAAAGACTCCGCCGCTGAGAGCAAACGGAACGGCCAGCAGAACGTGCGCAGCCTCCTTCGCGGAGTTGTAGGTGCGATAGAGCAGGGCGAAGATCACAAGCAGAACCATGGGGATCACCAACTCCAGTCGCTTGCGCGCGCTGATCTGGTTCTCATACTGGCCGCTCCACTCGACGAAGTAGCCCGGCGGCATCTGGACCTGCTGGGCCACAGCGCGCTTGGCCTGATCGACAAAGCCGCCAACGTCGCGGCCGCGCACATTCAGCAGCACAGCTCCGCGCAACAGGCCATTTTCGCTGCTGATCATCGACGGCCCCATTGTGGTATTGATCTTCACCACTTCGCTGAGCGGTACCTGCGCGCCATTACTGCCGGTAACGAGAACTTCGCCTAGTTGCTGCGGGTTCTCACGGAAGTCGCGCGCGTAGCGAACGCGCACGGGGAAGCGCTGACGGCCCTCGATGGTGGTGGTCAGGTTCTTTCCGCCGATCGCGGTTTCGATCACGTCCTCCACATCGGCCACATTCAGGCCGTAGCGGTCCGCCGCCGCGCGGTCCACCGTCATCTCCAGATACGGCGCGCCCGTTGTGCGTTCGGCGTATAGATCGACCGCCCCAGGAATTTGCTGCACGACCCCCTTGATCTCCTCAGACTTCTGCTCGATCACGCGCAGGTCGGGGCCGAAGACCTTGATGCCGATCTGCGTGCGAATGCCGGTGGAGAGCATGTCGATGCGATTGCGAATAGGCTGCGTCCAGATATTCGTCACGCCGGGGATCTGTAGCTCGTCGTCCAATCGCGCGAGGATCGCGTCCTTCGTCAGTCCCTTCGGCCACTGGTCCTTCGGCTTGAAAGTGATGGTGGTCTCGCTCATGTTGACGGGCGCGGGATCAGTGGATGTCTCGGCGCGTCCCACCTTGCCGACCACCATAGCAACCTGTGGGTCGGCGGAGATGATCGCGTCCTGCTGGCGAAGAATCTCTGTCGCCTTGGTCAGCGAGATGCGCGGATCGGTGATGGGCATGAACAGCGCCGTCTCCTCATCGAGCGGAGGCATGAACTCCGAGCCGATCGTCGTCGCCGTGTAGAGCGCGGCACAGAAGAGGGCCAACGCGATCGTCAGCGTGATCGCCCGATGACGCAGCGCCCAGCTCAATGTGGGCCGGTAGATGGCGCGCAGCGCGCGCATGATCGGGTTCTCCTCCTCGTGATGCAGCTTGCCGCGAATCAGGAATGTGCAGAGTACCGGAACCAGCGTGATGGCCATAATAGTGGAGCACAGCATGGCGAATGTCTTGGTGAAGGCCAGCGGGTGAAACATCTTGCCTTCCATTCCGGTGAGCGCAAAGACCGGAACGAAGGCCAGAATGATAATGACCATGGCGAAGGAGATGGGTCGGCCCACCAGGCGCGCGGCGTTCAGCGTGATCTCCCAGATGTGCTCGCGATAGTTGCCGTGCTCATGCTCATATTGTTCGGCCTGGCGGATGACGTTCTCCGTCATAACAATGCCCGCGTCCACCAGCACTCCTATGGCGATGGCGATGCCGCCCAACGACATGATGTTCGATGAGATGTCCATGCCCCTCATGAACAAAAATGCGCCAAGCACAGCCAACGGCAAAGGAATCGTCACCACTAGAATGCTGCGGAAGTGCCAGAGAAAGAGAATGTGCGCCAGCGTTACCAGCAGGATCTCTTCGATCAGGGCGTGTCGCAGCGTGTCTACCGCGTGGTCGATGAGGATGCCGCGGTCATAGAAGGGGACGATCTTGACGCCCGCGGGAAGACCGGGCTGGATCTCGTCGATCTTCACTTTGATGGCCGCGATCACCTCGCGCGCGTTGGCCCCGTAGCGGATGATGACGACTCCGCCGACCGCCTCCTTGCCATCTTTATCGAGCACGCCGCGGCGGAACTCCGGCCCAAGTTGCACGCTGGCGACATTACCCACCGTGACGGGCGTGCCGTTATAGGCGCCAAGAGAAATGTCTTCGATGTCCTTTAGACCGCCGATCAGGCCGATACCACGCACCATGTCTTCGGTGCTACCCACCTCCATCACCTTCGCGCCCACGTTGTTGTTGCTGCGCTCCACCGCGCCAACCACGTCCTTCAGCGCAATGTTGTAGGCGCGCAGCTTCATCGGATCGAGGTCGATCTGATACTGCTTCACAAAGCCGCCGACGCTGGCCACCTCCGCAACCCCGGGCACGGAGTTGAGCTGGTACTTGATGAACCAGTCCTGAAGCGAATGCAGCGTTCCGCTGTCGTATGGGCCTTCGACTGTGTACCAGAAGACCTGGCCCACGCCGGTCGCGTCCGGCCCCATCATCGGCGTCACGCCTGCAGGCAGAAAGCTGCCGGCAAGGCTCAGCCGCTCCAGCACACGGGTGCGCGCGAAATAAATGTCCACCGAATCCTCGAAGATGACGTTGACCATCGAGAAGCCGAAGGACGATTCCGAGCGCACCGTACGTACATGCGGGAGACCCTGCAGATTAACCGTGAGCGGGTAGGTGATCTGGTCCTCGACCTCCTGCGGGCTGCGTCCTGCCCAGTCGGTGAAGACGATCACCTGGTTCTCGCTGAGGTCGGGGATCGCGTCGATGGGCGTGCGCAGCAGCGCCCAGTAGCCGCAGCCCGCCAGCACAGCATAGGCGACCAATACCATCCAGCGGTTCTTTAGCGAGAACTCGATCAGTCGGTTAATCATTGGCAGCTCCTACTTTGCGCTGAGGTGTGTGCGGAACGTTGCGATGACCGCGCCGTTCTTGCGCGCTTCGACGGTCACGCTCCACGAGCCCGACATTCCCGGCTGCCCCTTGCCCACATACATCTGCTTGCTGGCCGACCACGGCAGCTCAAACGTGCGCCTCATCTCCGGCATGCCCATCGCAGGCATCGCAGGCATCACCAGCGTGACCGTGACGTGTCCGTCAGTGATTGGCTTTCCATCTGGACCGGATACCGTGGCGTTGAAGAGGTTGTCGACGCCAGCCTTCAGCGGAGTGTCGGTTTGGAGGTTGATCTTTGCAGTAGTCGCGGCGCTGCTTCCGGATGCCAGAGTTGGCGCGGAGGAGCTTGCTGCGCTCGCCGCGAACTCCTTTGACCCTCCATACATTCCCGACATGCCACTGCTGAGATGTGCCTGCGAATCGATCAGGAAGTTTCCGCTGAGCACAACTTTGTCGCCGCGTACGAGCCCGCTTGTCACCGGAAACAAATCTTCGGAGGGTGCGCCAATCGCCACTTCGCGCGCTTCAAAGATTCCGTTGGGCCGTGCGAGATAGACGATCTTCCGTGTCCCCGTGTCGAGCACGGCAGAGCGTGGCACAACGATCGATTCGGTTGAGGCGCGGCTGATAAATGTCGCGTTGATAAACATGCCGGGCAACAACCTCATGCCCGGATTGGCAACATGCACATGGACGGGGACGGTGCGTGTCTGCGGGTTGGCCTGCGGTTCGATGAAATCCACATGCCCGTGCAGCGTGCGATTGGGCAGTGCCTCGGAGGTGATCTCCACCTCCTGCCCGCGACGAATCTGCGGCAGTTGGTCCTCGTAGATATCGGCCTTGATCCACACCTGACTGAGGTCGGCGACGGTGAACAACGTGTCGCCCGCGTTGACGTACTGCCCCTGCGTCACTTTGCGTTCCACCACGCTTCCCGACGCAGACGCATAGAGCGTCGTGTGTGGCACGCCGCCCGTCTCCGGCGCGTCGATCTGCTCCTTGTTGACGCCCCACAGCTCCAGCTTGCGTTGACTCGCAGTCACCAGCGCATCAGCCTGCGCGCGTGCACCGGCATCGTCTGAGTCTCGCAGTTGCTTACGGTTCTCCTGTGCCAGCCGGTAGTCCTCGACCGCCGTCGCCACCTCCGGGCTGTAGACATCCGCCACCGCCTGGCCGCGCCGCACACTCTCGCCCGTGTACTGCACGTAGAGCTTGTCCACTCGGCCACCGATGCGCGCGCTCACCGCGGCAAGTTGCGCCTCCGGCTGCTCCACGCGCCCAAACGCGTCGATGTCCGTCTTCAACGCCGCCGTGCGGACCTCGGCCACCTGGACTCCTGCGGCCGTAATCTCCGCCGGAGTCAACTCCAGCGTTGTGCCCGGCTGCGTGCCTTGGTCTGTACTTGGTTGCGCTGTTGCCGCAGGCTGCTTTATCGCCGACGAAGTCGTTTCCGCAGCGTAGGTGTGGTGTCCACTGACGATCAGGATGGCAACAGCGAGTGCGGCAACAACAAGCCCAGTGCCGGTTCCCATCGCGAATAATTTCTTTTCATTGGCAGTCATTTGCTTGTCCTCTCGATGTTGAAGTTGGGAATGTCAGTGTTGGATTGAGCTGGATGGACGTCGGGCAAAGCCGCGCCAATCGCGCGCTCTAGTTGTGCGCTACCCGCGTCTTCTTCCGAGAGCGCCTTATAGGTTTTGCCGCGAATGTCGAGCAACAGATTCTGGCTGTCGATCAGGTTCGTGAACTCGCCGCGGTTGTTCTGGTACGCGGCCGTCGACGCTTTGAAGGCAGCCTCGGCCTGCGGCAGCAGCGTGTCGCGATAGAGCTTCACACGACGTTGCGCGGATTGCACAGCAATCTCTGCCTGGCGAATTTCAAGAAAGACGGAAGACGTACGCGCATCGAGTTCAGCCTGAACTACATCGGTCGCCGCATCGGCCTGTTTTGCCTCGCCATCATGGCGTGCTCGGTTCAGCGACGGAAGGTTCATTGTCAGCTCGGCCATGTACGCGCTGCGGGAGAATGAGCCCGTCGGCATCAGCATGTATCCTGCGGCAATGGTAAGGTCGGGCTTCATCGCAAGCCGAGCCAAACGTCCCTCGTCGCTGGATTTCGTGATCTGTTTGCGCAGAGCAGCAAGCTCCGGGCGGTGCTCGATGGCCAGCCGCTCCAGCTCCTCGATGGGAGGCAGCGTCTCGGAGCTTCGATAGCTGCCCGCGATCTCCACCGACTCATCCGGCGAGCGGCCCATCAGCTCATTCAACTGCGCACGCGAGCCATCGCGCTGCTCTTCCAGTTCGATCAGATGTTCGCTCAGCCGGGTCAGGGCCATCTGCGCGCGCAATACATCGGCCTGCGGGACCTTGCCGGTGGTGTACTCCGCCAGCACCGCAGAAAGTGCCTGATTCAACATCGCGGCCTGCTCGTTGTGCAGCTTCATCTCATCGGCGTTGCGCAGCAACGCGGCACAGGCTTCGCGCACACTGGCCGCAACCTCCTGCCGCAAGCTCTCCAACTCATCCGAGGCAACCTCCACGTCGTCCCCGGCAATCTTCCCACGCAACTCTCGCTTTTCCTTGCCGGGAATGGTCTGCTGCAACGAGACCATCAACTGCGCCTGATTCAGGTCCCATGGCTTGCTGATCGGCGTGTCCCAATCGCGCACCATCAGCATGGGATCGTCCAGGCTGCGCGCAGTCGTAGTCTTCATCTGCGCCAGCGACAAGCGTCGCACCGCGGCGTGAATCTCGGGATTGTCTGCGAGCGCATCCTCAACCGCCTGCTCGACAGTGAGCTGTTCCGCCACAGGCGCAGCATCCGGAACACGATCAGAAACGGCAGGCAGAACAGGACTGGAACCGAGAGCTGAAGTAGCCTGACCCCGGCATCCGATAGACGATGCAATCGACAGCGCCAGCACAGCCGGCGCCAACACATAGATATTCTTCACTCTTCAACTCCGGTAAACAGACAGGAGGAGATGGCCCGGGACGCACCAATGCGCACACCGGAGGACCACGGAGAAGAATGAAGTTTTAGATTCTTAAGTTGAAGATGCCAGGAGGGGGAGACTGCGAAGGAAGGACAATCGCAAACACGCCCACGCGTGACACGGAGCTGTCACTGGCTGGCAGAGACACCTGCGTGGCGGCCATCTGTGTAATACCAGAGAACGTCGCAGTCACAACCGCAGGAGGAACCTGCGGGCTGGCCGTGCAGCAGCTTGCTTTGGCCGGTGCGCAAGGCATACTCATTTGCGAACAGCAACAATGCGTCGCGTGCTGTGCCGGAAGCATGCACGTCCCAACCGAGAACAGCAGCACGCCCATCAGGGCGACTACAACCGCTGTCCGTTGGCTGAGTCCACGCAACATGCTATCAGCTTACCATCTACGCAAATTCCCGTCGTGACCTACATCACAGGCTGCTATTAGGAGGGCTGCACTGGAGATTGTGGGAGAGTAACGAGCAATGCGGACTGAACCCTTGATGAACATTTCCATCTCAAACTTTGTGGACGGCAAGAAGCTTCGTTCGTTGGGATAGGAATTCGGTAACCATAACAAAACAATTTGTTAGTTTCAATATGATGAGATCGGTAACTGGAAGTCGGCCAGTGTCTAGCGATGCGTCCCCTCCGGATCAGAGCCGGATCTCAGTTGACGCAGCAGGCATTGCGCAAACTGAGTCACTCAAGGGTTCTGCCTTTAGTGATGGAGAGTTCTCGGTTACAGAAAAATCCGAAAGTAATTGTAATTCAAACAGATAGATCGAGTGGAAGGTAGACCCTTCTAGGCGTCACAATGAGATAACCCGCGACCGAGTGGTTTCATCGCTACCCACCGGTATATGACACGGCTGAGAATTCTGTAAAGGATCTCCTAGCTTTACTGCTCAGGACAGGTGCCAGCCCGCCTGAGCTTGGTTACGGTTTAGGGTCACCACCCGCCGTCTCTCCCTAAACGAGGGCACAAACGAGGGCACAATAAGGAATCCGATCGTTCCTTTATGTGCCCATTCATTCCCTTAGCTGCTCAGTAACTACAAGATTCTAATATAGTTGACATCTTGAAACGGTAGAGGTCAGGAGTTCGAGTCTCCTCGTGTCTACCATATTTTCAATCACTTGCAGGCCAATCCTGGGTCCAATAAGAAAAGCGTGGGTCCATAAAGGTCCAATCGCCTTTATGCGGCCTTCGCTCCGAGCGATCAGCAGATGCGGGGTAGCTGCTCGCCGAACATCACGTCGAGCACGCGCGTGCCGCCGATCTCAGTCTTCATCAGGACCATGCCGGGGTGAGTGTCAACCGCCTCGCCGATGACGGCGGCGTTCGAGCCAAGCGGATGCTGCCGCATTCGATGGAGTACGGCTTCCGCCATCTCTGGCACAACGAAAGCAAGCAACTTCCCTTCGTTGGCGACATATAGCGGATCGAGGCCGAGAACTTCGCAGGCGCCTTTAACAGACTCCCGTATGGGGATGGAACGCTGGTCAATGACGATGCCAACATTGGCGCGACTGGCGATCTCATTGAGGGTGGTTGCGACGCCGCCGCGGGTGGGGTCGCGCATGGTGTGGATGAAATCGCGACGCTGAGTTGAGGTTGAGGTGGAGAGCATCGTAATGACAAGCTCGTTGAGCGAAGCACAGTCGCTCTCAATTGCACCCTCAAACTCGAGACCTTCCCGCTGCGACATGATCGTCATGCCGTGGTCGCCGATGGTGCCGCTAAGAATGATCTTGTCACCCGGACTGGCCTGGTCGGCGGAGATGTTGACATCATTCTCGATGATGCCGATCCCCGTCGTGGTAATGAATATCTGATCGCCCTTGCCCCGGTTGACCACCTTGGTGTCGCCCGTGACGAGTTGGACGCCGGCCTCGGCGGCGGCGGCGCGCATCGACTCGACCACACGGCGAAGATCGTCCACCGCGAGACCTTCTTCGAGGATAAATGCGGCCGAGAGATATAGCGGCCTTGCGCCACTCATCGCCAGATCGTTCACTGTTCCGTGGATTGCGAGCCTGCCAATGTCCCCGCCGGGAAAGAAGATGGGCGTGACCACAAACGAGTCCGTGGTGAAGGCAAGACGCAGGTCCCCGATTTTGAGTACGGCCTGGTCGTCCATTTTGTCGAGCGTGGGATTGCGGAAGGCGGGCAGAAAGATTTTCTCGATGAGGTCGGCGGTCAGCTTGCCCCCGCTGCCGTGGCCCAGCACAATCCGCTTGTGGTCGAAGATGGGGATTGGGCAGGAACCGAACGGCGCAGATGCTGGAACGATCTCCGGACCACTAGCTCCCAGGATTTTGGAGGTTTCATCAGCGGTTGGCATGGACATTTTCCGTTTCACTGTTCGCTGGGCGTAACGGATCGGACCCGTGGGGACTTAGGTGACGACCATAAGTGTAGTAGGCGGCGCATGCTCCTTCGGCTGAGACCATGGTGGCGCCGAGCGGGCGTTGCGGTGTGCAAAGGGTTGCAAAGGCCGGGCAATCATGCGGCTTCTTGAGGCCGCGAAGGATCTCGCCACTGATGCAGATCTCTGGCTCGTGCGGCGCAATCGCGGCCACGTCGAAGAGCTTCTCCGCGTCGTGGCGCGAGAACTCGTCGCGCAGATGGTAGCCGCTCATGGGAATCGTGCCGATGCCGCGCCACTTGCGGTCGCCGACCTCGAAGACTGTGCCGATAAGCCTCTGCGCGGCCCGGTTCCCCTCACAATTGAGAATGCGGGAGTATTGATTCTCGACGGTCGCGCGGCCCGACTCCAGTTGCCGGATCGTCATCAGCGTGCCTTGCAGGATGTCGAGCGGTTCAAAGCCGGTGATCACAATGGGAACGTGGTAGCGGGCGCTGATGGGATCGTACTCCCGGTATCCCATGACGGCGCAGACGTGGCCAGGACCAAGAAAGCCCTGGACACGGTTGCCGGGTGCCTCGAGGATGGCTTCGAGCGCAGGCGGGACCAGCACGTGGGAGACGAGCAGCGAGAGATTGTTCAGGGATTCTTCGCGGGCCCGCCAGGCGAGCATGGCGTTAGCCGGAGCGGTTGTCTCAAAGCCAATAGCGAAAAAGACGACGTGCTTCTCCGGGTTGGCGCGGGCAATCTTGAGACACTCAAGCGGCGAATACACGACGCGAACATCGCCGCCAAGCGACTTGATGGTGAAAAGGTCCCCTTCGGAGCCGGGCACGCGCAACATGTCTCCGAACGAACAGAAGATGACATCAGGCAAGCGTGCGATGGCGTGCGCTTTGTCGATCATCTCCAGCGGCGTAACGCAGACGGGACAGCCCGGCCCGTGAACCAGTTCCACCCCGGCAGGCAGCAAGTAGTCGATGCCATGCTTGACGATGGAGTGGGTCTGGCCGCCGCAGACCTCCATCACGACCCAGGGACGCGTCAGGGTTCGCCGTATCTCGTCGACGATCTGGGCCGCAATTGCTCCGTCGCGATATTCGTCGACATATTTCATCCGTCAGTTGCCCCCAGGGTCAACTTTGACCGGTACGAACTGGGTCCGCTCATCAAGTTCATCGTCCACGGGAGCTTCCAGTTCTGTCAGTTGGCCGAGCTCCCGCAGAGCCTGGTACGTGCGTTCCGCCTCAGCTTCGTCGATCCGGCTCAGGGCGAAGCCGACATGAACCAGTACGTACTCACCGGCCTGGACCTCGGGAACGTATTCGAGGCAAGCTTCGCGGACGACACCGCCGAACTGGACCTTTGCCATGTGAAGGCCATGCTGGTCGAACGTGCTGAGAACCTTGCCGGGAATGGCGAGACACATGCTGGACTCCTCTTAACTGCGAACGATCACCCTAAAAGTCAGCCTCCGGTATGGAGGAGTTCATCGACGATGACGGCCTGTCCAAGCGAGATTCCGCCGTCGTTTGCGGGCACCGCAGCATGAAGAAATACTTCAAAGTCGCGGAGCCGTAACTCTACCACTGTTCGACGCAACAGGTACAGGTTCTGGAAGGTCCCGCCGCTGAGGCATACGCGACGCAGACCGTTAGACAATCTGATTCGCGAGCAACCCTCTACGATGGCTGCGCTCAGCGTATTGTGGAAGCGCGCGGCGATCTCTGAAGTGGGGCGCCCCGCGGTGATTGCTTTGACGATAGCGACGATCGTGGCACGCAGATCAACAATCATGATGTCGCTTGACGGCCCGCCTGCTTGCAGATCGAAGGGATAGCTGCCGGCAATGTCCGGTGCGGCGGCCGTTTCCAGCGCGATGGCTGCCTGAGCTTCAAAGGTAACCTCCGAGGCCAGACCGAGCAGCGCGGCCACCGCGTCGAAGAGCCGGCCTGCGGAGGATGTTTCGACAGTCTGGATGCGCTTGGCGAGCATCGCATCGACAAGCTCGAACTGCCTGGACGGGATCGAATCGAAACACGTCAGGTGCGGAAGGCTCCCTGCGCCGAATGCGTCGCGCAGATAGCTCAGGGCCATGCGCCAGGGCTGGCGAACCGCCGCGTCCCCGCCCTGCAGCGCGACGTAACGCAGATGCGCGCGCCGGGTGAATTGCGAGAGGCTTGCGACAAGGAATTCGCCGCCCCAGATGCACCCGTCGCTGCCGTAGCCGGTGCCGTCGAAGGCGACGCCAATCACCTCCCCGCCCAGGTGATTCTCGGCCATGCAACTGGCGATGTGGGCGTGATGATGCTGAATGGCGAACCTGCGTTCAATCCCCGAGGCGAGCGCCATGCGCGTACTCCTGTATCCAGGGTGAAGATCATGGGCCACTGCGCATGGCTCTACCCTGAAAAGGCTCTGCATCCGCGCGAGCGTTTCCTGGAAGAACTCCTCGGTCTCGAAGTTCTGAAGGTCGCCGATGTGCTGGCTCAGAATGGCATGGCGTCCTTTCGTGAGGCAAAACGTGTTCTTCAACTCACCCCCGAATGCGACCAGTTCCGACACGGTGCGACCGAGGTCGATCGCGTGGGGGACGTATCCGCGCGAGCGCCGCAGAACGCGTTCACGACCCTCGAAGGTGCGAACCACCGAATCGTCGACACGCATGGCGATGTCGCGATTATGAAGAAGAAACCAATCGGCAACGCTGTCGAGCTGTTGCATCGCCCGGCTGTTCGAGACCACGATAGGCTCTTCGCCCCGGTTGCCGCTGGTCATGACAAGAGCCGGGAACTCCGAAGCCTGGTCTGGCGAGTCGCTGAACAATAGGTAGTGCAGCGGAGTGTACGGAAGCATGATGCCGACCGTATTGTTGCCGGGAGCGATTCCAGCGGCTATCGGTGCTGTTGGGATGCGCGGCATGATGACAATGGGCCGCCGCAGATGAAGCAGAGCGGCCTCATCGCCGGAAGAGACTTCGCAGAGCAATTTAACCGCGGCAAGGTCCCGGACCATGAGGGCGAATGGCTTGGGGGGTCGCTGCTTGCGCCTGCGCAGCTCGGCGACGGCTGCCTCGTTGGCCGCATCGCAGGCGAGCAGGAAGCCGCCCAGACCTTTGATTGCCAGGATTTCGCCTTCATGCAGAAGCACCCTTGCCTTGTGCAAAGTCTCAAGTGAGTTGCGTCCGGTAAATAAGTCTGCTCCGAGAGGTTCGCCACGACCCACCAGTGCAAGCGAAGGCCCGCACACAGGACACGCATTGGGTTGGGCGTGAAAGCGGCGGTCCGCAGGGTCGGCGTACTCCGCCGCGCACGCCGGGCACATCGTGAAGCTGGCCATGGTGGTGGAGGCGCGGTCATAGGGAACGTCACGGATAATTGTGTAGCGCGGGCCACAGTGAGTGCAGTTGGTGAATGGGTAGCCGTAGCGGCGGTTGAGTGGATCGCCCACGTCGCTCCAACATGCATCGCAGGTACCCGCGTCGGGCGAGACCAGGGCAAATTCGCCAAGCTGTCCATTGCTGGGCAGGATGGAGAAGACGGCGTCACCACGAGGTTCGATCTCGCAGACGGAAACTCCAGCAAGTTCGGCTAGATGCGGGGGATTTGCGCTCAATTCCCTCAGAAAAAGATCGACTGCGGCGAGTTCGCCTTCGATTTCGATGGTGACCCCGGCCGATGTGTTGAACACGGCACCGGTAAGCGACAGCGACTGCGCCAGTGCGTACACAAATGGCCGAAAACCTACGCCCTGCACAATCCCCTTCACATGAATGAGTCTGCGTACTGCCGGCGCGATGGGGAGTGTGGCCATGGTGGGGGTCAGTGCAACTGAAGCGGAACCGGCGCATCCTGCCGCGCTTGGGCCATACGATGTTTCATCCAGGCGAGCCATGCATCCAGCCCTCCTTCGGCCGTCGAGGACGTGCGCACGATCTCGATGCCGGGATGCACCAGCCGCGCATTCGCCTCAACCACCTCCGCACTGAAGGGCACATAGGGCAGCAGGTCAATCTTGGTGAGGATGAAGAGGTCCGACTTGAAAAATATGGATGGATACTTGAGCGGTTTGTCGTCGCCCTCGGTCACGCTCAGCAGCACAATCTTCGAGGCCTCGCCCAAATCGTAGCTCGAGGGGCAGACAAGATTGCCGACATTTTCGATGAACAGCAGATCGATCTCATCCAGGTCCCACGCTGCCAGATGCTTTTCAATCATGCGGCCGTCAAGATGGCAGGTACCGCCGGTCGTGATTTGCTGCACGGGAAAGTCGTACTGCGCCAGCCGGCGCGCATCGTTATCTGTCTGTATATCTCCCGTGAGTACGCAGACACGCGTCGCTGGATCGAAGCTGGCCAGCGTGCGCTCCAGCAGTGCCGTCTTGCCCGACCCTGGTCCGCTGATCAGGTTCAGGCAAAGCACGCCGTGTGAGCGGAATCGTTCCCGAAGAGATTCGGCAATAATCTGATTCTCACTCAGCACCTTTGACTTCAATGGCAGGCGTTCCACTGGTCTCTACCTCCAGATAATCGAAATCCAGTTCGTCCCCGCTACTCAGCGTGGTGTTGCACCCTGCACACCTCGGGCAGTGCGCATTGTATTCCACAACTGCAAACTCTTTGCCGCAGTCGTTGCAGATGCGGCGCTGCGGACAGACCTGCGCATCCAGTTGCAGGCCCTCCCATTCCGTACCTCGTACCACCGACTCGAAACAGAAGCTGAGTGAATCCACATCGACCGCCGCCAGTTCTCCAATGCGCAGGCCTACGCGCGTTGGCCGCGCCCCGGGATAACTCACCAACTCCTTGCGTACGGCCTCCAGAATCGATTCCGCGATGGAGAGCTCATGCATGACTAGACCCCGTGCCGCTCTTACTGCGATGCCGTGTCAGCAATCGTCTCATGACGCCACTGCTCACGTACCTTGCGCGGATTCTCGCGCATGCTCTATCTGCGACGAGAGTAGTGGATACCAGCCGATGTTAATGTGATGTACATCACAATTACATTCTTCGTCACATTGCACCAATCGAATGTGACGGCGGTCACATTCACCGGTTGCTCGCGTGGAGTAGCTTCGCGGCATTCGCCGGCGGGTTCGCCGGGTGCGAGGCCAACATCGCGCCGTGGCCCAAACGCATCTCACCGGTGCATGCATGAGCGAGCGAGGTCGGCATGGGTCAATCTATTTGGCAATCGATGCAGCAGAAGGGTTACAACCGCAGAGACTTTTTACAGTTCTGCGCTGCGGCCGCAACCGTAGCTGGTCTGGGGCGCACTGGCGTGAGCCAGGTCGCAGCGGCCTTCGAGAAGGCGGAGAAGCCCGCCGTGGTGTGGCTGCACTTTCAGGAGTGTACCTGCTGCAGCGAGTCGTTCCTCAGGGCCTCGCACCCCATCGTCCTCGACGTGCTGCTCGACGTGCTCTCGCTCAACTACACCGAGACGCTCCAGGCAGCCGCGGGATTCCAGGCGGAGAAGTGCCTCACCGATACCATCCGCGATCACAAGGGCAAGTACATCGTCCTGGTCGAAGGCGCGGTGCCCACCGGCAAGGACGGCGTCTACTGCATGATTGGCGGCAAGACCGCTGAATCGATCCTGCAAACCGTCGCCAAGGATGCAGCCGCTATTGTGGCGTGGGGCAGTTGCGCCTCCAACGGATGCGTGCAGGCCGCAAAACCGAATCCGACCGGCGCGACGCCGATCTACAAGTTGGTGGACAAGCCGGTGATCAATGTGCCCGGCTGTCCGCCGATCGCCGACGTGATGATGGGCGTGGTGACGCATCTGTTGGTGCTGGGCCAGATCCCCGCGCTGGACGATCTGGGCCGCCCCAAGGAGTTCTACGGTCGCCGCGTCCACGACACCTGCTACCGCCGCGCCAACTACGACGCCGGCCTCTTCGTCGAGGCCTTCGACGACGAGAACGCGCGCAAGGGCTACTGCCTTTATAAGATGGGATGCCGCGGTCCGGTCACCTACAACGCCTGCTCGGTGCTCAAGTGGAACGAGGGCACCAGCTATCCCATCCAGTCCGGCCACGGATGCATCGGCTGCAGCGAGGCGGGCTTCTGGGACAACGGGCCGTTCTACCAGCATCTGCCCTCGTTCCCCGGCTTCGGTGTGGAGAGCACCGCAGATACGGTAGGCACGGTGGTAGGACTCGCCACGCTGGCCGGAGTTGCGGCCCACGCGGTGGTGACCAACATACGCAAGCGGCGCGTGATTGCGGAAGTACACGCTGAAGACCAGAAGGAGTCCTGAGCCATGGCACGCGTCATCGTCGATCCGGTAACTCGCATTGAAGGCCATCTGCGCATCGAGGCAGTGGTGGAGAACGGCGTCATCACCGACGCATTCAGCGCCGGCACCATGGTTCGCGGCCTGGAAAAGATACTCATCGGTCGCGATCCGCGCGACGCCTGGGCCATCACCGAGCGCGTCTGCGGCGTCTGCACCACTGTGCACGCGCTCACCAGCGTGCGCGCCGTGGAGAGCGCTCTGGGCATCACGGTCCCGCCCACGGCCGAGCTGATCCGCAACATCATGATGACCACGCAGTATGTGCAGGACCACGTGATTCACTTTTATCACCTGCACGCGCTCGACTGGGTGGACATCGTCAACGCGTTGAAGGCCGATCCCAAGAAGGCCGCCGAGCTGGCGCAGTCCTTCTCCAAGTGGGATAAAAATACAGCCGCGCATTTCTCCGACGTGCAGGACAAGATCAAGTCCTTCGCCGCCAACGGGCTGGGCATCTTCGCCAACGGCTACTGGGGCCATCCGGCCTACGTGCTGCCGCCGGAGGTCAACCTCATCGCCGTCTCCCACTACCTCGACGCACTGGTCTGGCAGAAGGAGATCATCAAGATTCACACGGTCTTCGGCGGCAAGAACCCGCACCCAAACTATCTGGTCGGCGGCGTGCCCTGCTCCATCGACATGAACGAAGTGGCCGCCATCAACTCCGACCGGCTCAACCTGGTCTCCCGCCTCATCGACCAGGCCGATGAGTTCATCAACCAGGTCTACATCCCCGACGTGCTTGCCGTCGCCTCGTTCTACAAGGACTGGGCGAAGTACGGCGGGGGCCTGACCAACTACCTCAGCTACGGCGAGTTCCCCACCAAGGGCTACAGCCAGATCGATTCGTTCAAGTATCCGCGTGGCGTGGTGCTCGGTCGTGACCTCAGCACCGTACACCCGGTCAATGCGACCGACACGCAGGAGATCAAGGAGTACATCGCGCACTCCTGGTACAGCTACGATGGTGGAGACAACCAAGGCCTTCACCCGTGGGCTGGCGAAACGAACCTCAATTACACTGGCCCCAAGCCTCCCTTCGAGACGCTCGAAGGCTACGAAAAATACTCCTTCCTGAAGACGCCACGCTGGAAGGAGCAGGCGATGGAGGTTGGTCCGCTGGCGCGGCTGATCGTCGCCTACGCCTCCGGTCGCACGGACGTGAAGGACCTGGTGGGCGCGACGTTGGGCAAGCTCAACGTGCCGGTCGGCGCGCTCTACTCCACGCTGGGCCGCGTCGCGGCGCGTGCGCTCGATGCAGCGTTGGCGATGGGCTGGCTCAAGGAGTTCTACGCGGAACTCATGGCCCGCGTGAAGATCAACGAGGTCTCCACCTTCAACGGCCAGCTCTGGGAGCCGAAGACCTGGCCGGAGGATGCAGAGGGAGTTGGCCTGACCGAGGCACCGCGCGGTGCGCTGGCGCACTACATCAAGATTCACAATGGGGCCATCGCGAACTATCAGCTCGTAGTGCCGACCACCTGGAACGGTTCGCCGCGCGACGCCAAACAGCAGCGCTCGTCCTTTGAGCAGGCGCTGATCGGCACGCCCGTAGCCAAGATTGACGAGCCGCTCGAAATCCTCCGCACCATCCATTCCTTTGACCCGTGCCTGGCCTGCGCCGTGCATCTGTACGATCCGCAGGGACGGCACCTCCACCAGGTCTCCTTCGAGTGAGATTGCCATGAGCGCTCCAGACATCGGAATCGGCGCAAGCAGCGGGTCAACGGTCGCACTCCAGCAGCCAGTCGAGTATCGGCGCATCTATGTGTGGGAACTTCCGGTGCGTCTCTATCACGGCATCAACGCAGTCTGCTTGGTTGGTCTCTGCGTCACCGGCTACCTGATCGGCGCGCCCCTCAACGCCATTCACTCGACCGAGGCCTACCAGCAATACTGGTTCGGCTGGGTGCGCTTCCTCCACTTCGCCTGCGCCTTCGTCTGGATCTTCAACTTCGCTGCGCGCATCTACTGGGGGTTTGCCGGCAACAAGTACGCGCGCTGGACCTCCTTCTTCCCGCTCAAGCCCTCGCAGCGGCAGGAGATCGTCGACGTCATCAAGGCCGACGTGCTCGAGACCAAGCTGCACGGCCCCATCTCCACCGGCCACAACGCGCTTGCCGGCCTCATATACTTCTTTACCTTCCTCGCCTTTGTCGCGCAGACCATCACCGGCTTCGCGCTCTACTCCAGCATGAGCAACTCCTGGCTCCCGCGCATGTTCACCTGGATCGTGCCTCTGATGGGCGGCGAGTTCCGCGTCCGCTTCTGGCACCACCTCTTCCTCTGGTTCTTCGTCATCTTTGTCATCGTCCACGTCTACCTCGCCTTCTATCACGACTACATCGAGGGCCGCGGCACGGTATCCTCCATCATCGGCGGATGGAAGTTCGAGCGGGATAAGCGTGACAAATCAGAAAAAGCCTGACGAAGCGAGAGATGCGTGACCGATAGTAATCCGAATAGAACTCCGAAAATCCTCGTGCTCGGACTGGGCAACGTCCTCATGGCCGATGAGGGCGTAGGCGTCCACGTCGTCCGCGCCCTTGAATCGCACGCGCTTCCGCCCAACGTCGAGTGTCTCGACGGAGGCACCGGAGGCTTCATTCTGCTGGAGCCGATGCAGCAGGCCGACCGCATCCTCATGATCGACGCCGCAGCCGACGGAAATCCCATCGGAACCGTCACCCGCACCGTGCCTCGCTTCTCGCGCGACTACCCACCCACACTCACCGCCCACGACGTCGGCATCAAAGACCTGCTCGACCTCTTTTACATGCTCGACGGTGGCCGCGAGGTAATCCTTTACGCCATCTCGATCAATCCAATTCAGCAGATATCGCTGGAGCTTTCTTCAGTGATCAAGAAGGCTGCAAACGAGGCGATTGAGCGAATACTTGGGGAATTGGAGCCGCCGGGAGGTTGCTGCCAAATACGGACCAATTGTCGAGAAGAACTTCATTCGTCATGAAGGCATCCACCGGAACATCTCCTTTCAAGCGGACGGGCCCAACTCCCTGCCGATCGGCCACCATCCCAAAAAGCTCTCGATCACAACGAGAAACAGATGGACGAGTTCTGTTGTCGCCCGAGCTCGCCGATATAGAGCAAATCCGCGCCGTCAGCGGCTTCGCACAACAATCATACAGGCTGCGAGTATTTCATATGCGGGGGGTCCGACACTGGCGAGCGGGCGCGGAGACGGCGCGGAGGGATGCAATTTGCGCGCGAGCGATGGCGATGCTTCCGAGTGCCGCAGCGATTCATTGCGCGAACGTCGCGCTTGAGCGAGCGCATCCAGATGGTTTCCTGTTGCAAAAATAATTTCGCGGAAGTAACGATTTTTCTTGACACTGAATTTCATCAAAACTATACATTCGTTAGCTGCATGTTAAGGTCTTGCAGCATCGTTGTCTTATCGATAGGGAGAATAGACACATGGCAACCAAGAAAGCAGCTAAGAAAGTCGTCAAGAAGGCAGCCAAGAAAGCCGCCAAGAAGAAGTAATCCAACCCAAAGGCAAATGCAGAACGGGGGACGCGATGAGCGTCCCCCGTTCTGCATTTGTGCGTTGCCTGTGCGGTGAAGGCCGCGCCGGCGTTGCTTATTGCGCGGTCTTGGGCATGGAGAGATAGCCGGAAACCTTGTTCTTCTCGATGCTGTTGACGACGATCTCGAAGAGGGCGGGGTCCTTGCCGGAGTAGAACTGCACCGGCTCGTCGATGGTCTTGTCCTTCTTCTCGATGTTGCGATCGTCGGAGCTGACGACGAGGCTGAAGCGCGCGCGCTTGTTGTCCACCTTCTCGAGTTTCAGCTTGATGGGGGAGAGCAGCGTCGGTGGCGCGCCCTTCTGCAGGGTGAACTCGACGTAGTTGCGGTCGCCCTTGTGCTTCAGCACTTCGAGCTGATCGTGGTTGGTGGCGATCAGGCCGCTCATCTTGCCTTCGTCTCCCATCATGCTCTGCATCTGGGCCTTGGCGGCGTCGAGGTCGCTTCGAGTGGTGGCGACATCGGTCTTGACTCCGCCGACATCGGTCTTCACGCTGGCGACGTCGCTGGAGACGGCTCCGATCTGCTGCTCGGAGGCCTGCTGCTGCTGCGCCAGTTTGGCAGTCTCTGCGTTCTGAGACTTTTGCGCCGCGATGATGACCGCAGTTCGCGCGTCGATCTGCTTCTGCGTGGCGCCGACGTTCTGGCCGAGGGTGTCGGCGGTGGCGCGCAGCCGCGCGTTGGTGGCGTCGAGACGATCGGTGAGCAGCATATTCGTCTTCTCAGCGGCGGCAAGCCTCTGCTCGGTCGCGTGCTCGGTCGTGGAAAGGTGACCCTGCAGGACGAAGCACCATACCAGTCCGCCGACGCCCAACATAACTGCAACGACGATCGCTGCGATGAATGCTTCCGAGGCGGACCGCTCGGCTACGACGATTGGTTCTGAATCGCTCATGACTGTTTTCCTCTCGCTGTGCTTCCTATTGGACGCTGGGGCGCTGCCGAAGGTTGTACAGCAAAATCGCACCGCGGATGCGCAAGGCCCTAAAGAAACTATAGCTCACGTAACGCCGCCGCCCGAGGCACAGAGAGAAAAGAGGCAGGAGGGTATCTATCTTCGCAAGCCGGAGCTGGGTGCGCGTTCTGCGGCGTGCCTGGCGGTCGGTGGCGGATGGCCTTCCCGATTTCGTGACAAGCGTTTCGCCGCTGCGATATAACCGTACTGAACCTCCATTCCGATTTGCGAAGGTGCGCCTATGTCCGCAGTTCTCCCGTTGAAGGGTCTTGAAGGCATCATTGCCACGAAGTCGTCGATCTGCTGGATCGACGGAGACGAGGGCGTACTGTCCTATCGCGGTATCGACATCCACCAGTTGGCCGAGCACTCGAACTTCGAGGAGACGACCTATCTTCTGTGGTTCGGCGTGCTTCCGACCGCCTCGCAGCTTGCCGAGTTCCGCAAGGAACTGGCTTTTTCACGCGCGCTGAACTGGCGTATCTATGAGTTCCTGCGCAACGTGCCCACCGATGCAACGCCGATGGAAGTGCTGCGCACGGCGGTGAGCCTGCTGTCGCTCTACGACCCGGACGAGAAAGATTCGTCGCATGAGAGCAATGTGCGCAAGAGCTACCGGCTGACCTCGCAGATCGCGATGATCGTGGCCATCTTCGACCGCATCCGCAAGGGCAAGACGATCATCGACCCGGACCGCGGGCTATCGCACTCGGCCAACTTCCTGCGCATGTTGAACGGGGTGAACCCGACGGAGACGGCGACCCGCGCGCTGGACGTTGCGCTGATCCTGCAGGCCGACCACGAGCTGAATGCGAGCACGTTTGCGGCTCGCGTGATTGCATCGACGCTCTCCGACATCCACTCAGCGATCGTGGGAGCGATCGGCGCGCTGAAGGGCCCGCTGCATGGCGGCGCAAACGCTGAGACGATGAAGATACTGAATGCTATCGACGAGACGGGCGCCGACCCAGTGGAGTACGTGAAGCAGATGTTCGAGGAGAAGAAGAAGATCTCCGGCTTCGGCCATCGCGTGTACCGCACGGAAGACCCGCGCGCGACCCACCTGCGGCGAATGTCGGAGGACCTGGGCCGTTCGGCCGGCAATACCAAGTGGTTCGATATGTCGCGCAAGATCGAGCTGTTTGTGAACGCGGAGAAGAAGCTGAACGCCAACGTGGACTTCTATTCGGCCTCGACCTACACCACGCTTGGGGTGGAGATCGATCTATTCACGCCGATCTTCGCCATCAGCCGCATCGCCGGCTGGACCGCGCATGTGATCGAGCAACTCGACGACAACCGGCTGATCCGTCCGCGCGCGGACTACATCGGCCCGCCCTATCCGCAGCCCTACACCCTGATAGAGAAGCGCTAGGGCGCGTTTGCGCGGCGTTGGATGCTGGCCTTGCGGACAAATTGTCTGCCCATGCGCGTGCCCTGCCGGGTTGTTCTCCCTGCACTCCCGCCCTGCTGTAACGGGATGGCCTGCGGTTCTTGGTTCGTGTAGATTATTTGTGTTCCTCAGAGGAGTTTCTCCTTGACCATCTCACGGGCTGGTCTCTGTCAGTTTTCGTCACTCTCCGCCGGTCTCTTCTTCTTTGCATCTCTCGTATTCTTTGCAGCCGTCGTTCCTGCGGGCCGGGCGCAGGTGACCCATGAGCAGGTGGCCGAGGCAAGCGATCTGAACGAATTGGGCGGCCTCAGCGCCGCTGCGATGACCAACGACAGCGGGCCAGCGGGCATCATCCCCGTGGCAAAGGGCTTCAATGTTTCGATGGGCACGACTTCGCAGCATGATTCAAGCAGTGGATGGTCTTCGCTGCTGACTCCGAACGTCGCCTACCGGCTGAACCAGTACATCAGCGTGGACGCGGGCGTCCCGATGTACATGTACATCAACATCGACGCAAACATCGGCACCAGGCCAAGCCGGTGTATGCCTACACGACAAAGAACAATGTCTTCGGGGACACGTCGCTCTCCTTCCACGGCGATGCGAGCGCGTTGACGGTCGATTACAACGGGACCGTTTCGCTGGGCCTGCCTTCGGGCAATACGGACTATGGCCTGGGAGCGGGACAGGTGACGTACAACATTAACAATCATTTCGAGAGGAACTTCGACCTGTTCACGCCCAATATCGAGTTCGGGTTCGGCGACACCAGCGCCTTGGTGAACCAGCGCGTTCTAAAGAGCTATGTCGCGGTGGGACCGATGGCGCACTTCCAGGCCGGGACGGCGGTCAATCTGCCGTTGCGCATGAGCTTCGAGGCGGATGCGTACGAGGAACTGCCGCTGGACAAGAACCTCGTGTATTCGACCACCGGCAGTGGAAAGAAGCAGGTGACGACTGCGACCAACAAGGATCCTGCCGAGGACAACGGCTTCATCACGTCGCTGGACGTCCCGCTGAGCCGTCACGTCACAATGTCGTGGTTCTACAGCAGAAGCCTGCGCGACCACGATGATGTTGGCGGGTTCTCGTTTACGTTTCTGCTGAAGGCCCCGCCGCAGCCGCCCGAGATCCCGTTCTAGAGCGCTTGCGAGGGAATGCGGCTACATTCTGGGCCTGCCTTCGCTGGCGGGCCGCTCCGTATTGGTCAGAAGGCGAGACCGCCAAGTAAACTTAGGGGATGCGGCGCATTTACATGGACGCCAACGCCACAACGCCTGTGCTGCCAGAGGTGGTGGAGGCGATGCGGCCATTCTGGACGGAGCAGTTCGGCAACGCCAGCTCCATCCACCAGCAGGGCCAGCAGGCGCGCGCCGCGGTGGAGCGGGCGCGCGAGTCGGTGGCCGGGCTGCTGGGCTGCCGCGCGGCGGAGGTGGTCTTTACGTCGGGCGGCACGGAGAGCGACAATCTGGCGCTGTTTGGAACTCTTGCGCCGGGCGACCATCTGATCACCAGCAGCATGGAGCACTCGGCTGTGATGCAGGCAGCCGAGGCGCTGGCCGGGCGCGGCATCGAGGTCAGCTTCCTGCCCGCTACACGGCAAGGGGTGGTCGAGCCGAGTGCGCTCGTGTCCGCGCTGCGGCCCAACACGCGGCTGGTGAGCGTGATGCTGGCCAACAACGAGACGGGCGTGATTCAGCCGGTGCGGGAGCTTGCGGAGATGACCCACGCGGCGGGCGCGCTCTTTCATGCCGACGCGGTGCAGGCGGCGGGCAAGCTGGCGATCGACGGGAAGGCCCTGGGCTGCGATCTGCTGAGCATCTCCGGGCACAAGATGTATGCGCCGCAGGGTGTGGGCGCGCTTTTTGTCCGGCGCAACGTGCGGCTGCGGCCGATCTTCTTCGGCGGCAACCACGAGCGCGGGCGGCGTGCCGGGACGGAAAATGTGGCCGGGATCGTGGGGCTGGGCAAGGCCGCGGAGCTGGCGCGCGAGTGGCTTGCGAACGAAGCTGCAAACGGCATCCCGCAGGGGGCAGTCAGCCCGCAGGCGCTTGCGGCGTTGCGCGACCGCCTGGAGCAGGGAATCCTGGCGCAGGTGGAGGAGGCGGGCGTCAACGGCGCGGGTGCGGAGCGCGTGGCGAACACAAGCAATCTCTACTTCGACCATGTGGAGGCCGAGGCTCTGGTGATTGCGCTGGACCTGAAGGGGCTGGCGGTATCGGGCGGTTCGGCGTGCCAGTCGGGCTCGACCGAGCCGTCGCATGTATTGCGGGCAATGGGGCTGAGCGTGGCGCGCGCGCGGGCCAGCGTGCGGATCTCACTGAGCCGGTTGACGACCGAGGATGAGGTGGAGTGCGCTCTGGCGCTGCTGCCTGCCGCCGTGGCGCGGCTGCGCAAGTTAAGTCCGGCCTGGCGCAAGGCCGCCGCTCTCCACGCGTGACAACCTTTGCCTCATAGGTACCAGGGGATGTTGACGACGATGATGCGCTGTTTTCCCTTGAGCAGAAGAAGCAGCTTGAGCATCTGCACGCGCT
>Ga0224555_1001006_pt1 | contig 41713 bp, 34 predicted proteins | sample 714S23034metaG_FD_180687 | JGI IMG/M metagenome (GOLD analysis project Ga0224555, IMG submission 180687) | Peat soil microbial communities from Stordalen Mire, Sweden - 717 S2 30-34 | ecosystem: Environmental > Terrestrial > Soil > Wetlands > Peat | place: Sweden: Norrbotten County, Stordalen... | reverse complement strand
GAAGCGATCGGAAGAGGCCCATGCGGGCAGGTTGGCGATCTGGTCGGGCGTCAGGATGTCGTAGGACTCGATGATGAGCGTCTGGACTGTGGCGCCGGTCATGGAAATGCCGTCTGGCGACCATCTCGACCAGAAATCGAGACCTGCGCTGGGTTTGCTCGGTTTCACCGTAATAACGTCGTATGCGGACGCTTTGTCGCTCGTTTTCGGTGGAGTTGCGGCAGCCGCCTGGGCAGACGCTGAAGCTGCCATGGCTATGCCCCCGGCGGCGCAGAGCAGCAAGGCTCTCATGCAGGAGTTCATTGAACGGGAAAGACGCCGGTCCATGGGGCGGACCTTCCTTTCGCAAGCGGGCTCTCCCTATTGTCTCTCCGCGGCCAGATAGACGGCCAACCCGGCGAGCAGGGCGAGCGTTGCCGCGACGGGAATCAACACCATCGGGCTCCAACCCGAGTCAAGCAGGCCGGTTGGGCGCAGGCTCTCAAGATGCAGCGAGGCGGCTTGAGGAAGCTGTTGCAGCCAGTTGAGCCAGGCGACGCCGTGGCGGGCCTCAATGCCTACAAAACCGATTGCGACGATGAGGTTGACCACCAGCGCGAAGATCTGCGCGCTCACCAGGGGCCTGCCGATGCTCTCGACGGCGGCATTGCGACGCCTGAGTTGCGCGCGCCACCAGAGCGCGCCTGCGGAACCGAGCTTGGCTGAGCCGGCCTGGGCCGCGGCAATGGTTTCAGTCCGCGCTCTCTGGAATGCACCGGCCACCAGCGCCAGGTCGGCACAGGCGCGGCAGGTGCTCACATGATCGCGTAGCTCCGGCGCGCAGGCCTGCGGCCACTGGCCGCGTTCCACCAGATCGCTCACTTCCTTCTCGCGCGGGCAACTTCGCAACATTGCAGAATTGAGGGTCATAGCACCCTCCCGCCGCGCGCGTCCTGCACGCGCAGGAGCTTGGCAATTTTGCGCCGCGCCCGGAAGAGCAGCAGCCGGATGCTGGGCGCGGCCAGACCCATGACCACCGCGATGTCGCGATGGGAATAGCCCTCGGCGTGGGCCAGCCAGAGCAGTTGCCGCTCGCGCGCCTTCATTTGCTTGAGCGCGGGGCCAAGCACGGCACGGGAATCGGACTGCGCTTCGGTGCCGGGAACAGCGAAAAACTCTTCGGGGATTTCGTCGATGGAGGCGGCACGCGGCCTGCGCCAATGGTCGCGCAACAGGTTGGTGGCAATGCGAAAAAGATAGAGCCGCGCGGCCACTTCACCTTCGGCGGCAAGCGACGGCGCGTGGGCCGCGCAGAGGAAGCGTACGTAGCTTTCCTGCATGAGGTCCTCGGCCAGCGGCGGATCGCCCGAGGCGCGCACGAGATAGGCCCACAGCGGACGCGAAGAGCGCTCGTAGAATCCGGCGAACGCCTCACTATCCATGGGCGGGAAGGCGGCCCGCGACGCGGCGATCTGCGTTTCGCGGGCCAGCGCGTCCGGAATTGCAAATTCCCAGGGCATGCGTCTCCTTGCCACGGCCGGATCCCCTCCGGCTCACAGTCTCTCTCGCGGGCCGACCGGCTCAGAATCAGCCTGCTCCGGCATCAAGCCCAGGCGACGGGCCAGCACCCACGTGACCCCTGCCGAAAGGATAAACCCGATTCCCGGCATCAGCGCCAAGGTGCCCAATACAAGCATAGGTACGTTCATATCCGGCTCCACGTTCCTGAGCAGCAGGAGCCCGACGCCCAGCAGGACCAGAACAATCCCGATCTGCAGGGGCGTAAGCACTCGCGCCACGGCATTTGGCATGCGCCGGGTGGACTCAATGCCGATTGGAATCGGCGCCGCTTCAAGGAAGCGCTTGCCGGCCTCCGTCTCCATATACGCGGCCAGTTCCTGGCTGGAACTGAACTTGTCAATCAGCCGGGCGTGGACTTCGCTCTGCTGTTTGAAGGTGCGTCCCCAGCGCCGGTTCTCGACAATCAGGCGAATGATCCACACCAGCGCGCCGAAGAAGAAAATTGCCACGATCATGGGCGCAACTTTATCCATGACAGCGTCCAACCCGCCACTCGGATGACCCGGTTCCGCAAACTCGGGCCAGATTGCGCGCTGCAACTCCTGGTCGCGCTGCCCGGTGTTTCCGGGCAGCCGGCTGAAGAGATAAAAGTCGGGATTTTGCGCAACGTAAGGATGCGCGGCCAGAAACTGCGCCAGTTCAGGATTGTTCCGGCTCACATAGGCCTGATCGGCAAGCAACGAAGGGTCGTGGGCCACCACGGTGGTCAGTGTGGGACTCATGCGCAGCAGCTTGAGCAGTTGGGTCTGCGCGTCGGCTACTTCCTGGTCGGTAAGCGCAGCCTCCGAGGCTGCGGGTTTCGGCTCCGCCGGCCGCGTCTGCGCAATCGCCTGCGCTCCCGCGCCTGCCGTCAACACTCCCAATAGAATCCAGCTTCCCATCCGTTCAAAGTTCTTCATCTCGATCCCCTTTTGTCTATCAATATCTGAATGCGCTTCTGGCCATACAACGAAGCGGGAGGGCAATCGGTTAACAGATTTCGGGATAATTGCGGGCCTGTGAGCGAATGGGGGAATCTTCGGCGGTGGTTGGGGAATCAAAGAGAGCGCATCTGAGATTTTGAGGAGCACTTATTTCATGACTTTAACTGCTAGTGAAACCAATGAGTTGAAGCTGCCGCCGATCATGGAAGGCGTGTTGCCGGTCATTCACCAGCGCTGGAGCCCGCGCTCGTTTACGGATCGCGACGTGGACCAGGCGGACTTGGCGCGCGTTTTTGAGGCTGCCCGCTGGGCTGCGTCTTCAAGCAACGAGCAGCCCTGGAGCTTCCTGGTTGGCACCCACAACTCGTCAACTCACAAGAAGATATTTGAGGCGCTGGTTCCGTTCAACCAGACTTGGGCGGGGAAAGCGCCGGTGCTGATTCTGGGCCTGGCGAGGAACAAATCTGGCCGCAACGGAGCGCCTAACCTCTACGCGATGTATGATTTGGGAGCAGCCAGCTCATATCTGACGTTGCAGGCCGCAGCACTCGGCCTGAGCACTCACCAGATGGCGGGATTCGACAAGGACAAGGCGCGCACACTGCTTGAGATTCCAGGAGATTACGACTTCGGGTCAGTCATCGCTCTTGGCTACCAGGGTGAGCCGGAGGCGCTGCCCAACGACCAGCTGATCGAGCGCGAAACAGCGCCGCGGGAGCGGAAAGCGTTGAGTGAGTTTGTTTTTTCCGCGTGGGGAGAACCGCTGGAATTGGGCTGAAATTGGCGGAAAGCGCCTTTCCGGGGCTAAAGCCCCATTGATTTTGCTGGCTTTATGCGGGGGTTGAAACCCCCGCCTCCCTCCGGGCTGAGTTTTTCCGGAGCCTGTAAGGCCCTGACTTACCGGCCCTGACCTAACAGCGGCGCCCTTTCAAAAGCAATTTGGAAGGTGAGTGCCGAATCTGGCGAATTGAGGCCGGTTGGGACCTCGGGGTAGAGTGGAGGCTGGAGGCATTTCCGCATTGAGCCCCGCAACTACCCGCAGACGTACGGTTGGGCGCCGGCCGACCCACCGGACTGCAAAGGGGCGGAAGCGGGGATTGGGCTGGCGATCGCGCCTCATTCTTTCGGGCATCCTGGTTATTTTTGGGCTATTCATGTGGGGATACCTGGCGCGAAGGATGGCGCCAAAGTCCAACACTTCCCTCACCCGTTTTGACGCCATCATCGTTCTGGGCTCTCCCGCGGACACGGACGGGAACCCCTCGCCGACCGAACTCACGCGGGTAACGGAAGCGGTTCACGAGTACGAGAGAGGCGTGGCGCCACGCCTGATTCTCACCGGGGGAGCAGTGGGCAACCGGTTTGTGGAGGCGCGGGTGATGGCCCATACGGCCGAGGCGCAAGGGATACCGGAATCAGCCATTTACGTGGAGCCGGAGGCCAGAGACACGATCCAGAATGCGTGCTATGCGGAGCGGATCATGAAGACACATGGCTGGCGGTCGGCGGAAGTGGTGTCGGACGGCTGGCACCTGGAGCGCGCGGGACTTATTTTCAGCCATCTTCCGTTGCAATGGAGTGCGCATGCCGCACCGCCGCTGGAGCCCGAATCGGGGTTCGACAAGGAGTCGGCGGCGCTGGGCGAGACGTTGAAGACAGTGCGCGATCTGCTGTGGGGCCGTCCAATAGAGCGATGCGAACCCTGACTGGAATGAATTCGGGCGCTGCCCGCGTTGTCCCTCGCTGGTATGGTCTTGTAAGCTGGTTGGTGATGCGCCTTCCAGTAAGATTGTCCGCCTCCTTGATTGCCGCTGCCGCTTTGGCGCTTTGCGCCGGAGCCCAGGCGCAAGCCCAGAACTCCTCCTCATCTCAGAGCCCTGCCGTCCAGGCAAGCAATTCTCAGACGGCGGAAACCAACCCCTACATCACCACCGATCCGTTGGCGAATGTGCGGTACAACAACCGGTTCGACGTATCGCTGGGGTTTGCCTACCAGCACGTCAAGGCGGGGCCGAACGTGCTGCAGGGCGCGAACCTGGGCGGATTGGATGTGTCGGGCTCGTTCTGGCTGAGCAAGCACTGGGGCATAGAGGGCAGCGAGCGGAGCGTAGTGGGTACCAGCGGCGTGGGCCAGCCGAATTCGCTCAATATCAAAGGACCGTTCATCAGCGAGTACATCTTTGCCGGCGGCCCGGAGTGGCTGGGACCGCACAACAAGCATGGGGCGCTGATTGCGCACGTGCTGGTGGGCGGGACTTACGGGGACTTTACCAAGGACCTGCTGGGCCAGGGCGCCAGCTACGTGGCGTTTTACAACAACCAGATTGCGCCGGCGGCTATCATGGGCGGACACTTCGATCTGAACCGTTCGGAGCACTGGGTCTTCAGGGTGACGCCGGACGCGGTACTGACGCGCTACGGGATTAACTACGGGAACAAGATGACACAGACGGATATCAACTTCGCCATCTCAGTGGGGATGGAATACAAGTTCAGCAAGAAGCGCTAGGGCCTCGAATCAACCGAGGGGCGGGAAGCAGAATGGTCTCGCTATGCGGCCAGAAGGGGAAGGCGGTCTACGCCCGAATCCCCAGGGCGGCTGATTGAAGCCAACCATCTTCGATACAACATCATCGACAGGGCGACGTGTGCAGCCAAGTTGGCCTGCATGTGGTATTCTCCAGCGTTCGATGGCGCTTGTGGAAAAGTGTCGCCAGAGAATATGCTGTTTCGGATGGTGGCACTTTTCAACGGCAAACGGGGCGTTGGGAAGAGAAGCCAGAGCGGAGTGCAATGGACATGAAAGACACAGTTGGAGTATTGCTCGCCGGCGGAGCAGGAGAACGTCTTTTTCCACTCACCCGGGACCGGGCCAAACCGGCGGTGCCCTTTGGCGGGCATTACCGCATTATCGATATCACGCTTTCCAACTGCATCAATTCGGGATTGCGCCGGGTTTATGTGCTGACGCAGTACAAGGCGCTGAGCTTGAACCGGCACATCCGCGAAGGCTGGACGGGAATTGTGGCCCAGGAGCTGGGCGAGTTTTTCGAGCTGATGCCGCCCATGCAGCGGACCGGAGCCAACTGGTACATGGGGACGGCCGACGCTGTGTATCAGAATATTTACTCGATCGGCAGCGAGCAGCCGAAGCATGTAATCATTCTTTCCGGCGATCACATCTACAAGATGGACTATAGCCGGATGCTGGCGCACCACCGGGACACCAATGCGGAGGTGACGCTGGCAACGCTGCCGATTGCGCCCGATGAAGTTTCGCGATTCGGGGTGGTGGAAGTGGCCAAGAGCGGAGAAGTGCTGGGCTTTCAGGAAAAGCCGGCCACGACCAGCGTCCGCTCGCCGTTCAACCCCAGCGCCGTTGATGCCTCGATGGGCATTTACATTTTCAACACCGAGACGCTGCTGAAGGCGCTGATTGCCGATGCCGACGATCCGGACTCGAAGCACGACTTTGGCCACAACATTCTGCCCAACATGCTGGGCAAGAAAAAGATGGTGGCCTACAGCTTTGTTGACGAGAACAAGAAGCAGGCGCTTTACTGGCGGGATGTGGGCACGCTGGACGCCTATTACGACGCCAACATGGACCTGTGCTCGGTGTCGCCAATCTTCAACCTGTACGACAAGAGCTGGCCGATCCGGACGCGGGTGCGGCAATATCCTCCGGCGAAGTTTGTGTTTGGCGAGCCGGGACGGTCGGGCATGGCGGTCAACTCGGTCATCACGGCGGGCGTGATCATCTCGGGCGCGTCGGTTTCAAACTCCGTGCTGTCGCAGGACGTGCGCGTGAATTCCTACTCCGACGTGGATTCGAGCATCATTTTTTCGCACGTGAACATCGGGCGTCATTGCCGCATCAAGCGCGCCATCATCGACCGCGACGTGCACATCCCGGAAGGCACGGTGATCGGCTACGATCCGGTGGAAGACAAGCGGCGGTATTTCGTGACGCCGTCGGGGCTGACGATTGTTACACGCGATGCTTCGCTGTTTGAGAATCCAGTGGATCCGGAGTTTCTGGAGCGGTACTGAGCGGCTTGAATCACAACGCGTTCAGGAAATTCTCGAGATCGAGCGTTTGCTGCGGAGTCAGGTTCATCTGGAAGCGCGAGTTATAGAACGTCACCACTTCCTGGATGGTTGCGGCCGATCCATTATGAAAGTATGGAGCGCGAGCGGAGAGCCCACGCAGCGGCGGCGCGATGACGCGATTCACATCGGCGCACTGTCCCGTAAATAATGCCGTGCCCGGGTCGGTGGTTACGTAGACTACCGGATTGCCATTTGCGCCGGTGCAGCCGGTGATCTGATAGATGGGCAGATTGGGCGCGGATAGCTGCTGGAGGCCGGCGATGATGCCGGCATCGGTCTCGCTGGCTACCAGGCGGCTGGCGCCGATATCCATCGCCAATGGAAGCGAGTGGTTGCCGATGTTGGGCGTGTCGTGACAGGTGCCGCAGGTTCCATTGACCACTGCCGGGCTGCCCAGTGCGGCATTATCGTTGAGGCCGCGCACGCTGGTGATCTGGATGGGCGCGGTGTTGAAAAGAACCTCGCCGCGGGCAATGCTGGCCTGGGCTGGAGTGGTGCTGCCGGCCCACGCCTGGAACAGCGTGAACACCGCGGGGTTGAAGGCCGCACCCTTTGGGTCCTGGCCGAATGCGTCGTTGATGCCGGGATAATAATTTTGCGAGGCAACCGCCGCGGCTCCGCCGGTTGCGCCGCTGCTGCTCAGCGATCCGGCCTGGGTGTCAGTTGCCTGGGCGGTATAGAGGCCCTCCTCGAACGCGGCAATTTGAGCCAGTTGTGCCGAGGTAGGAGCCGTGCTGCCCTGCTCGTGCGTGGCAATTGCATTGGCTGCCTGCGCGGCCAGATCGGTATCGAGATTGGCGCTGAGTGTGGCCTCGGAGTTCAGCGGCGAGACCGTCTCCCGCGTATCCCACATGACGTTACTGAGAAATGTAAGGTCGGAGGCAGGCAGCGGGCGCCGGTAAACAGAGTACGTCTGCTGTCCGGTTGAGGAATTGGCAGTGACCGCGCACCCGTATGGATCCTGGTTGACGGCAATCTGGAACTGCACGTTCGCGGGCAGCACCTCGGCGATACGGATCAAGCCGTTGTTCAGCACTAAGCTGTGGCCGGCGCTGTCGCCGGTGGCCGCGGTGGGACAATTTGCGCCATCCACGGCAAGGAACAGGGGGTCAGTTCCGCTGGTGCTGGTGAACAAAGCCTGGGTACTGGCAGCGCTGATCGACATCCCCTGGTTCAACTGGTGACAACTGTCGCAGGCGCGGGCATTCGTGCCCAGCTTCTGGAAGAAGATGCCGTTGGAATCGATGCTGCCGGTCGCGCTGAAAGTGGATACCGTTCCGGTGGGCGTTGGGTAGGGCTGCAGGCTGGGAATCAGGGTGCCGGTGGTGGTGGTCGTGGTGGAGCTGCTACCGCAGCCGGCGAGGATGAGAGCCACCGCGAGGAAGAGTGATGCGCGTTGCCTGTCTTTATTTAACCGGCCGCCGCACACGTTCACGAGCGCGGAGTGCGAGCTACGGGTTTTTCTCAGCCGGATCACCGGATTGATTCTCCGTTATCGGAGGAAACAACCGAATGATAGCACGCATGCGGATAGGGCAGTTCCGTACGACCGAGGACGGTTGGATGGCAGGTTTATTTTCTCAGCGAATAAACGGTACGCCGCGCTAGATGGAATATGTGGCTGAGGGCACGGTGCATTGGCAACCAGGCTCGGGCCGTGTTCCAGCTTCGTCTTCAGGCGACTCAATCAGCGTGTTGAAGACGGCCTGATACATGCCGTTGCGGCTGGTCACTTTCCTGCGGCGCGCATCAAGAAACCCGAAGCGGAACGGGGACGAGCTCTCCATCTCGGCGAGAAACCCGGGAGAGAAAAACTCGCGCGCATTGGCAACTGCCCCGACGATGAGCGATCGCCAACTGGTTCGCAACAGGTCCTTGAGGGTCGCGGAGCCGTTGGGGAAGCGATTCATTTCGGCGCCCACGCACTCGCTGAAGTTGAGCAACTGGATTACGAGGCTATCCAGCGGCCGGCCCGCGGCGGCGGCGCGCGTAAACAGCGTGGCCGAGCCGCGGCGCAGGTCTTCCGCAACGTCCTGCAGATCGTCTCCCAATTGCAGCAGTGCGCCCCAATCGAAGGCCAGCCGGCTTTCTTCCGCACTGAGCCAGCCGCGCGCGAGGCAGGCATCGGCGAGCACCGAGCTGCCGCCCTTGGCGCAACTGATGCGCAATACCTCGGCATTGGAGCAAAAGCCGTCGCTGCCCAGTTGCGCGATGCTTTCTTCCTGGGCCTGATGAATTGCGAGCAGGGAGTCGAAGACCTGTGGATAGCGGTCGCGGGGATACTGCCCTTCAATCAGCCCGACCAAGGCCCATACCGGGACCTCGCGGTCATCTTCGGCCGGAAGCGGGCCATCGCGCAGCCGCTCCCGGAAGCGAGCGCAGAAGCGCCGCTTGGCCGCGCCGGATTCATCGTGGCTGTCGAGATAGTTGTCGGTATATGGATACAAGAGGCTGTATCCGACGATCGACGGCGTGATTTCGAAATGTTCGCCAAGCAGGGGCTGCAATCCGCAGACGGTCCAGGCATTGCGGCAGGCCTGAATGATGGAGGCCATGCTCAATTGGGCATCAAAGCGGCGCGCCCAGCGGGCAAATTCGATGCCGGCGGGCAGAAAATCGCTGGTGATGAGCTCGACCGCCTGGTCTTCGAGGCCCAGTGCGGCGACGGCAAACTGGCCGAACAGGGCTACGAGCCGATTGCGCGTGGCGAGGCGCCCGATTACCGTTTGCGGAGCCTTCCTGATCTCCCGCTGAACGGCGCGCATTGCGTTGTCATAAGCTTTTTCGCGGTTGCGCTGCTCATGCGGACCGTAGTGCAGCCCGCGCGGGAGCGGCATTGCGGCGCATGATCGCCAGGCTTCGGCGGTGCGAACGGCCTCGGCTTCAACCCACGGCCAGCTGTAGATTTCCTGCATTTCTCAGTGGATTACGAAACGGCGGGCGAAATGGTTCCCCGCGGTCCGGTTTACGCGCGCATCCGAGGATCGATTCGGCGGAATCAAAATCCCAGGGAACCAATCGGACAAAACCTCCGTATTAGACCCGTATGCAGTGCGCGGGTACATTAAGCTTGAGCATGTTGGGGGCGCCGGCGGCGAGGCAGACGCATTCGGCGCGGACCCTTGCGGTGAGGCCAACAACGCCCGCGGCGCGGAACCGCTCCGCCGACGCTCAGCCCGCGACGCCCGGGGTTCCTGGAATACGCATGGAGGTGAGTCCGCTGGAGACCGACTGGTCCCAAGTCGTCCGCCGTTGCATGGATGGAGATTCCGGCGCATGGGCTGAGATGGTCCGCACGCATCACAAGCGTGTGTACGGCCTCTGCTACCGTTTTACCGGCAACCCAACAGACGCCGAGGACCTGACCCAGGATGTGTTCCTGAAGATTTACATGAATCTGGCCAGCTTCGATGCCAACCGGGGCAGCCTGCCGGTGTGGATAGCGACCATGACGCGCAACCTGCTGGTGGACAACTTCAGGCGGAGCCGCAATCAACGCGCAACCTCTTCACTGGATGAAGGTTGGGATTCGGTCGAAGAGTTGAAGCCGGTTGACCGGCTGACAGCCAAAGGCCATTCTGCGCATGAACTGGTGGCGCAGCAGGAACTGGCGAAGATGGTGCAAGAGGCTTTGGCGCGGGTGTCTGTGGAGCTGCGCGAGGCGGTGATTCTAAGAGATTTGCAGGATATGGACTACAAGGAGATCGCCCAGGTGCTGGGCATTCCCGAAGGGACGGTCAAGTCCCGCATCAGCAGAGGCCGCGCGGAACTTGCACGGCTTCTGGAACGTACTAGACGAGAGGTGATGTAACCATGGCAGAGCGCACACACATTCCGAGTTCTCCGGCCTGCGGGCAGTGGGAGACATTATTGGCGGATGCGCTTGACGGGCTGTTGAAGCCCGAGGACGAGGCGGAGTTTACCGCGCATATGGCTGCCTGCCCAGCCTGCACGGCCCTGTTCGAGGAGTCGCGCAGAGGCCGGGAGTGGCTGGAGTTTCTCTCGCCGGAGCCTGAGGTTCCGGCGGGACTTTTGGAGAAGATACTGGCCAGGACTGGCCCCGGACAGGCAGCCGGGCTGGGACTGGCAACCGGCAGCGGCGTGCTGGATATGCCGTATGGCCCGATTCCGGCGTGGCAGAAGCCAGGATTCATGGGCTTCGTTCGCCGGTTTGCCGAGCCGCGCTTGCTCATGACGGCGGCGATGGCGTTCTTTTCGATCGCGCTGACGCTGAATATGACGGGCGTTCGCTTGAGCAGCCTGCGGGCTTCGGATTTGCGGCCCACGGCGGTTCGGTCGTTCATGGAGCGGCGGCTGAACACGGCCTCGGTTCCGATTATCCGCTATTACGACCACCTGCGTTTTGTGTACGAGTTTGAATCGAAGATGCGGGAGCTTCGCGGGAACGGCCCGGAGGGCCAGCAGAACGAGACCCAGCCGGCGGCGCCGGGCGAGTCAAGACAGAACGGCACTCACAAAGACGGGGGCTCTCACGTGGACCCCCCGCAGCAGTCGGTAGATCCGGCGAGCGATCGATCGAATGACATTTTAGAGACTTCCCTGACATGGACGGGACCGGCCAATAACTCGAGCGGCAAGGATTTGCCGCAGTTGGATCGGGCCCGCGCAATCCAGCGGCTCCACAACAGCAATACGGGAAGAGAAGCACGGGAAAGGGGCACGGTATGGACTGCGTAAACCATAGCGGAGTAAGCGCGACGGCATATTGCCAGAACTGCGGCAAGGCACTTTGCGCCAACTGCGCGAAAAATGCGGCAGGCGGACAGATTCTCTGCGAGCCCTGCTGGGTGGGCTGGCACAGCGTTCAACAGCCCTTCGCGAGCCCTTATCCGGGCGGACCGAATCCGGTCACGGCCGCGATACTTGGAGTGATTCCCGGCGTGGGGGCGATGTACAACGGCCAGTTCGTGAAGGGCCTGATCCATGTTTTCATCTTCGCGGTACTGGTGAGCACGGCGACCCACTTTGGAATTTTCGGCCTGTTCATCGCCGGGTGGATTTTCTACCAGTCGTTTGAGGCCTACCATGTGGCGAAGGCGCGCCGCGACGGCCAGCCGCTGCCCGATCCTCTGGGCCTGAACGAGGTGTCCAATTGGATCAATCCCGGCGGGCGCACACAGAACACGGGACAGCCGGGCTTTGGAACGACCCCGGCAAATCCGAATCCGGGTCAGAGTCCGGCGGGGCAGTACCAGGCTCCGTATCAGACTCCTTACCAGCCGCCGCCCTACCAAGGGACTTACCAGGGTTTCGCAGCGCCGCCGGAAGGGGACTATACGAATCAGGGAATTCCGCCGATTCCGCCCATACCACCGGTGCCGCCGGTTGGCTCGTGGTGCTGGGGACGCAAGGAACCGATCGGAGCCATCGTTCTGATTGCCCTGGGGGTGTTGTTTCTGCTGGGGCAGCTGGATCTCTTCTCCGGACGCCTGTTTGAGTACTTCTGGCCGATGCTGCTGATCGGACTGGGCGTCTGGCTGATTGTTCGCCGCGTACAAGATTCGCAAGGAGGGTCAAAATGAACCGTTATATCCTAATTCGCCGTCTGCGCGGCCCTGCATTTCTTCTATTGGTGGGTGTGATTGCCCTCCTGGCTCAGTTTGGCATCCTTAGCTGGGGCCGGAGCTGGCCGCTCTATCTCATCCTGGCTGGCGTGTTGTTGCTGGCCGAGCGCGCCGCACTGTCTGGCGAAAATAGCTATCCGCCCGCTCCGTATCCCGGCGCGCCTTATGGGGGCACTGTGAATCCGAATGCACCTGCACAGCCGCAGCCGGGCTCCGCGATCGTCCCTGCACAAACGCATGACTTCGGGAATGATCCCAATGGAGGCCAATCATGAGCAGCGTACCTCCCAACATTCCTCCGGGCGGCGGAGCGCCGCCCATACCTCCCTACGATTCAAGAGCCCAGTGGCGCGTGTACCGCGAGCAGCAGAAGGCTGCATGGCGGGCGCAGCGTGAGGCCTGGAAGGCCCAGCGCTATGCATGGAGGGCCGGCTATGTGGGCTCTTACGGCCCGCGCGTTCCTTCGATGGTAGGTCCGCTGATTCTGATTGGGATCGGCATCGTGGCTATGTTAGTGATAACGGGCCACATCGGCGCCGGAGAATTCTGGGCGTGGTATGCGCGCTGGTGGCCGTTGCTGCTGATTGGCGCCGGCCTGGCATTGCTGGCCGAGTGGGGACTGGACATGCGCCGGCAAACTCCGGTGCGCCGCAGCGGGAACTTTGTGGGCATCCTGATTCTGCTGGCATTCCTGGGCTTTGGATCGTCTGGATGGCGCCACATGGGCCCCTGGTTTTCGCAATGGAACGGCAACGGCGCCGATTTCTTCAACTCCTTTGGCCAGCCGGAGCACGATAACGACCAGCAGGTGCTGAACTCTCAGGTTCCGGCCAACGCGACGATCGACATCGAAAATCCGCGCGGCGATGTGAGCGTGACGGCGGTGGATGGATCGAATGTCGAGGTGCAGGCCCACGAAGTGGCCTTTGCCGACTCCGACAACGACGCCAGAAACATCTGGAAAGCGGAAGCGCCGAACATCACGGTCAGCGGAAGCGCGGTGCTCGTGAAGTCGGAAGGGAACAACAAAGGGCGGCTCAACCTGACGGTGACCGTTCCCCTGAACGCGAAGGTGCAGGTGAACGCCGGCAGGGGCGACCTGACCGCGGCGGGACTGGGCGCCGGAATCGTAGTGAACGTGCCGAACGGAGACACGCATCTGAACACCATCACGGGCCCGGTGGAGGCGCATATCTCCAACGGCAAGCATGATTTTTCAGCCCACGAGATCACGGGCGACCTGACCGCCGACGGAGATTTCAACGACCTGACTCTCTCCGAACTCAAGGGGCGGGTCACTATTAACGGAGAGATCTTCGGAGAAGTGCACATGGAGAGCGTCTCCGGTGCTATCAAACTGCACACGTCGGTGACGGACCTTGAAGTAGCGGCGCTACCGGGCGACCTGACTCTTGATTCCGACGACCTGCGCGTAACCGAGGCCGAGGGCGGGGTGCATGTGGTGACGCATGCCAAAGACGTTGACCTGAGCCAGATTTACGGTGACAGCTACGTGGAAAACCGCGACGGCCGCATCTCCGTTGAGCCGGCGGGCTCTTATAACGTCGAGGCGAAGAACAGCAAGGGCGATGTGGAGCTGACATTGCCGCCGAATGCCTCGGGCACCGTGGATGGCCAAGCTCACAACGGGGACATTCAAACGGAATTTGGCCTGACGGTAAGCGGCGACGAGAATAAGACGGTGAGCGGGAAGATCGGATCGGGAGGACCCAGAATTTACCTGAGTTCCGATAACGGCGACCTGAACATCAAAAAGGGGCCGGCCTTCCCATCGGCTCCGCCGGTTGCTGCCGCGGCCAGCGCGCCGAAGACGCCGGCCCAGCCCAATGCGCCTCATTTAAAGGCTCCGAAGGCGCTGCCCGCGCAGCCGGTCACGCAATAGGCACGGCATACGGTCGAAGGAACGAACAGGCGCGGGGCACTTGCCTCAGCGCCTGTTTTGTTCTGGACGCAGAGCGGTGGATTGCCGCCTGCGCTGGGGTTGCATTTTTAGTTTGAGAAATCGCTAAATTCCAACCCTTGGCACGCGCGGGCCGATGCGGGTGAAGACCTCCCAAGGAATGGTCCCGGTGGCGGCGGCGTGATCGAATGCGGTGATGGTCTCCTGGCCCTGCGTTCCCAGGATCACCACTTCGTCGCCGGGTTGAACGCCGGGGATTTCGGTCACGTCAAGGACAGCCTGGTCCATGCTGATGCGGCCAACAAGGGGCGCGCGCGCACCGTGAACCAGCAGGCTGAAGCGATTGCCAAGGCGCCGGTCGACGCCGTCTCCGTAACCTGCCGCGAGCAGCGCCAGGCGCATGGGCTCGGTGGCCACAAAAGTTCCGTTATAGCCGACCGCTGCTCCGGCGGGGATGGTACGCACACCCACCACGGAAGTCTTCCAACTGAGGACCGGCTGAAGCGTGGCGCGTGCGCGGACGAGGATTGCCGATTCCTGTGGCGCGGAGTCCGGATCGAATTGCGGGTCGAATTGCGGAACCAGGCCATAAAGCGCGAACCCGGGGCGCAGCAGGGCTTTCATTCCATGGCGGCCGGCCAGCTCGGAGATGGCGCGCGCGTGACCGGCGACGAGAGCGGCGGAGTTGCCCACGTTGAGCCATTCGCTGAAGAGTCCGGCTGCAGAGATGTGGCTTAGCGTCTCGTCGAGGCGCGCAAGCTGGGTCGCGGTGACCCGGCCGTCAGCCTCGTCCGCCGCGAATAGATGGGTCATCACGCCGTCCAGCCGGAGCGGAGAGGCGGGGGCCAGCTGCGCGAAGATTGGCGCCAGCTCGCTCGGGTCCGCGCCCTGGCGGCTCATGCCGGTGTCGATCTCGAGATGAATGGGGAGCGAGCCGGGCTGGAGGCCGGCAGAGTGCGCGGCAGCGGAAAGCTCGTCGAGCTGCCACGGCTCCCAGGCTACGGCCGTGAGCCGGTGCTCGACGACAGCCCCGCCCTGGCCGCGAAAGACGCCGCCAATGACGAGAATCTGCGCAGCGGGGCACAATGCTCGCGCGGCAATGCCCTCTTCAACGCTGGTGACGCCCAGCCACCGGGCTCCGGCGCGAACCGCTGCCGGGGCGCAAAGGTCAAGCGAGTGGCCGTAGGCGTTGGCTTTGACGATGGCCAGGAGCTCCGCATGGGGCGCGGCCAGGGCCCGGAGAAAACGATAGTTCTCTTCAAAGGATTGGGTGCGAATCTCAACCCAGCAGGGACGCGTTGGCATGGGGGGTTCCAATACACAGTTTAACGCGAAGTGCATCGCTCCTCACGTGAGCAGTGCAAAAGCGACTACGGTTTCGCCTTTCGCAGGGATCGCATCGAGCAGGGTGGCCTCAAGCTCATGCGGGACGGGCATTTCGCAGGCGGCGATCTGGGCCTGGGATGCGCCGATGAAACAGAGTTCGCAGTGGCCGAGGGCTTCGGCGTCATCAGCGCCGGCCATGCGAATGGGCGGACCGAAGACGCGGCAGGTCATGGGACGCCACTCGTAGACATCGCAGCGGCCAGTGGCGGGATCGAGCGCGGGGCAGGCTGCGTCGTTGGCGAATTCTTCAAAACGCTCCTGATTTTCTTCAGAGGCGCCGAGCAGGCCGTTTTCCAGATCACCCGGAAAGTCGTGCCCGAATTCGGAGGTCCAGGCGCGAGAACGGCGTTCGATTTCTGCGGCCAGCGCGGGCTGCGTGGCTCGAAGCGTTTCCATGCCGGTGCGCAGGCGGAGGGCGTCGAGCGCGTTGATTGCGAATGCGCCGTAACAGCATTGCGTGCATCCCAGGCGGCAGACGAGCCATTCGCCTGCCCGGCCAGCGGTCTCGACAAGGGCCGCATCTACAATCTGCACCAGTTCGTAATCGGCTGCGGGCAAACGCATGCCGCCCATCATACTGGAATTGCCAAGTGGGCCGGAATTGCAGAGCGGGCCGGAATTGCAAAGCGGCGAAGAGCCCGAGTTTTCGCAGGCATTTGAATCGTGCTATAAGAGGGCACGAGGTTCTCGTGCTTTACCTGGAACACATTCCCGCCGCGCCGCTGAACCGCTTCGTTCGCGTGCTGGTCGCAAGGCACCTCCGAGGAAGAGGCGCTCGCTAACATGCGCGCTGCTATCCGCGAGTATGTCGAGGTGGTTGAGGAATTGGCGCGAAGATAATCGCCTTGCCGTGGAAATTCCGTTGATTAACTTCCATGCGATATAGTCATTGCGTAGTCAAAGCGAGGTCACCCTTGAAGCCGTTTCCCCTGGCTGTTTCGTTCGTGCTGTTGTCGTTGGCGCTGCCTGCATGTCTTGCGCAAAACCGGTTGCTTGTGGACCAGAAGGGCGATCGCAGGCTGGCGATCGTCGATCCCGCGGCGGGAGCAGTGATTGCTTCGGTGCCTGAAAACGGGAATACCGGGCACGAGGTTGCGGCGTCGGCCGACGGCAAACTGGCGTTTGTGCCCATCTACGGCAACTCCGGCGTGGGCAAGCCGGGAACCGATGGCCGCAACATTGTGGTCGTCGATATCGCCTCGCAGAAGGTTGTAGGCAACATCCAGTTTGACCACGGGGTAAGGCCGCATTGCGCGGTCCTGGGGCCGGACGGGATGCTCTACGTGACCACGGAGCTTGACCACTCCATCACCATCATCGACCCGAAGACGCTGAGAGTTGTTGGATCGATTCCGACCGGGCAGGCAGAGAGCCACATGTTCGCGATCTCGCACGACGGGCTGCGGGGCTACACGGCCAACGTGGGCCCGGGCACGGTGAGCGTGCTGGACATCAAGGCGCGCAAGGTGCTCGCGATTATTCCCGTCTCCGGCAATACGCAGCGGATTGCGATATCGCCGGACGACCGCTGGGTGTTTACCTCCGACCAGACCAAGCCGCAGATGGCGGTGATCGATACGGCGACCAATACGGTGAAGACCTGGGTACCGTTGGATGGGCTGGGCTACGGCGGCGCGGTGACGCCGGATGGGCATTACTTGCTGATGCCGATACCGGACGCGAACAAGGTGGACGTGGTGGACCTGGCGACGATGAAGATGGCGCGGGCGGTTACCGTGGGCGCGAACCCGCAGGAGGTGCTGGTGCGGCCGGATGGTAAGGCGGCTTACGTTTCCTGCCTGGACGTGAACCAGGTGGACGAGATCGATCTGGGTTCGTGGAAGGTTGCGCGGACGATCGCTACCGGCAAGGGGACGGATGGGCTGGGGTGGGCTAAGGGGCAGTAGTTTTCCGGCGGGGTCGATCGCTCCTGCGGACTTTCAGTTAATCTGCTTGTCCCAGTTTTCCAGCGCGTTTTTGAATTCGAGCATGAACTTGCCGGCGTCGGCGCCGTCGATGGTGCGGTGATCAAAGCCAAGGCAGTAGTACTGCATCGAGCGAATGGCGATAGCGTCGTTGCATTCGGCGTCGGTGAGGACTACGGGCTCCTTGCGCAGGCCGCCGATGGCAAGGATGGCCGACTCGGGCTGGTTGATGATTGGGGTGCCGTACTCGCCGCCAAAGACGCCGGAGTTGGTGAGCGTGAAGGTTGAGCCCGAGGCCTCGTCGGGGTTGAGCTTTTTGGTGCGGGCGCGGAGGGCGAGATCGTTGATGGCGCGGGCCAGGTCAGCGAAGCTGTGCGCCTCAGCCTGGCGGATCACGGGGACAATCAAGCCCGACTCCAGCGCCACGGCGATGCCCAGATGGATGTTGGGATGGTAATGGATGGCTCCGTCAATCAGCGAGGCATTTACGATGGGAAACTTGCCCAGCGCCTGCACGGCAGCGGCGGCGATAAAGGGCATGTAAGTGAGCTTGACGCCGTGGCGCTGCTCGAAGCCGGCGCGCTCGCGCTCGCGGAGGCGGACGACGCGGGTCATGTCGACCTTGTAGACGGTGTGCGCGTGGGGGCTGGTCTGCAGGCTCTCGACCATGCGCTGGGCAATGATGGCGCGCATCCTGGTGAGGGGTACAATCCCGTCGGGCATCTTCGGCGGCACCTGCGGTGCGGCCGGCGTTTTGGCCGAGGATCCCTGGCTGAGATGGCGCAGGATATCTTCCTTGGTGATGCGGCCTTCAGAGCCGGTGCCTGAGACCTGCGCGAGATCGACGTTGTGTTCACTGGCGATGCGGCGCACCAGCGGCGAGGAGCGTATTGGTCGGCCTTCGCTGCCCTGTGCCTGCGGTACTTGCGGCGGGGCGGACTGCGCCTGCGGTGCCGGTTGAGGCTCGGTTGCCTGCGGCGATGCAACTGCCGTAACGGGTATGGTACCGGGCTCGGAGATGATCGCGACTACCGTGTTGATGTCGACGGTGGCGCCCTCAAGAGCTTTGATCTCGGTCAGCACGCCGGCTATGGGCGCGGGAATCTCGGCATCCACTTTGTCGGTGGAGATTTCGAAGAGCGGCTCATCTTTCTCGACAACGTCGCCGGTTTTCTTGAGCCATTTGGTAATGGTGCCCTCAAAGATCGACTCGCCCATCTGGGGCATGACTACGTCGGTTGGCATCAATCCCTCTTTCCGCGCTTCCGGAGCGCGCTGCACGCGCCGGGGTCCTGCCGGATTATAAATCGCTGCAAGCGGGGCGGTGGATGGCGGAGTTCAGGCGCGGACCGGCGGGTCCCTGGCGAGGCGGAGGCGCTCGATCTCAGGAGGAACCTGGAGGGGGGTGTCTTCCGCGGGAAAAACGGGCGCGTGAAAATTGGGGGTTGTGATGGCGGACTCTGCCTGGGCGCGAAGAGCCTGGAGGCTTTCCACAGCCAGAACATGCTGGTCGAAAACCAGGCCGAACTGACGCGCGGCTCTGTGAGCCAGGGTTTCAAGGCTGGGCAGTTGGGCGGTTTCGCGGCCAGGGATTTCATTTTTCAGGCTGGTCACCGGACGGTCGGTGATGCCGCAGGGATTGATGAGGGCGAAGTCGCGCAGGTCGGTGGTCACGTTGAAGGCGAATCCGTGGGAGGTGATGCCGCGGGCGACGTGGATGCCTATTGCACCGATCTTCCGCCCTCCCGCTCCGGGGCTTGGCGTTTTGGAGGAGATTGGTGCCGCACACTGCGTCTCATTTGCCGGAGGTTGCGGCGAGGGAAGGCCGCACCAGACGCCGGTAAGGCCGCAGATGCGTCCGGTCTGCAGGCCGAATTCGGCGCACAGGCGGATGAGGGCTTCTTCCATGAGGCGCACGAAGTCCACCGGGCCGAGCCGACCGCCGTTGGGGTTGCGCAGGCTGCGCAGGTCAAAGATGGGGTAGCCGACAAGCTGGCCGGGTCCATGATAGGTGACGTCGCCGCCACGGTTGATCTCGTGCAGGGTGACGCCGCGGCTGGCCAGGAGCTGGTCGGCCGCCAGGATATTTGCCCGGTTGGCGTTGCGGCCCAGGGTGAGGACCGGCGGATGCTCGAGCAGCAGCAGCACGTTTTCAACGCGGCCCTGGAAGCGGAGATCGACGAACTCGGCCTGGAGACGGAGGCCTTCAGCGTAGTCCACGCGGCCGAGGTAGAGGTACTGGATCATGGCATCTTCGATTGTAGCTATTTTGCCCTTTGCGAACTTGCCGAGAGGGCGTGTCGTGCGCCGTTCTCAGTCCTCGACGCGCTGCTTGAGCAGGCCCCGAAACGCTGAGCGGACCCGGTAGGCCGCCAGTATCCAGAGAACGATGACCAGAAAGGCTATGGGCAGGCCGCTTGGGGCCATCAAAATGTGCACAAAGAGGATGCGATGATGGGAGCCAGCAGAATGAGCGCCAGCGGGACTAAGTGGTTGATGAGCAGCAGAATTCCGGTGAAGACCTGGACGAACGCGATGACGTAGAGGTAGTGAGTCACGTAGAGCGCACCGAAGAACTGGCCTGCCACGCCGCCCGGCAACGGCTGGTGCAGGAAGTTCAAGAAGAGGTTGGAGCCGAAGAAGAGAAAGATAGCGCCGAGGAGCAGGCGGGCGATGGTGCTTGTGATCTTCATGGGGTTTTCCTCTTTTTCAGGGAGTTGAATCCTGTGACACAAACGGAGCCGATTGACCGGGAAACGTGGTTTGCCGGACGGGGCCGGCGGGGAAACTCGTTCCGCATCCAATGGATGGCGGCTGATTAGCTGTCGATTCAAATGATTCGATGCGATGTCGGCGGGGGCTTGAGGGCGGATTCGCGGTACACTAACGACTGGCAGGAGGACCGGGCGGTCGCTGCCGGAGGACGCGCGCAAGCGCGGTTCGCCGGGGGAGGAAAGTCCGAACTCCGCAGGGCAGTGTGCCGGATAACGTCCGGGACGTGGGCCTTAAAAACCCATGGACGGCCAGTGCCACAGAAAAGATACCGCCTCGGCTACCCCTCTCGCCTTACGGCGCGAGGGCCACCCTGGAAGCGCAATACCCGAGTTGGCCCGGCTTGCCGGGAACGCTCGCCGTCGCGTAAACTCCAGCGCCGAGGTAAGGGTGAAATGGTGCGGTAAGAGCGCACCGCCCGTCCTGTAAAGGGCGGGGCAGGGTAAACCCCACACGGAGCAAGACCAAATAGGGAGGGAAGTGCGGGCCAAGAGCCAGGCTCGCGCTACATACCGGCCCGGTATGTTCAGGCGGCTCGAGCCATTGCCGAAACCTCCGGGTAGGTCGCTGATGAGTGTCCGCGGCAACGCGGCGCCTAGAGGAATGACCGCACACGACAGAATTCGGCTTACAGGTCCTTTTGCCGAATGACACGACGGCCCCGGGGGATAAGCTCCTCCGGGGCCGGCCATTTTGGGGTAAGCATCGCTACACGAGCGAATCGATGCGGGTACCGAGGTTGTTTTCGGCGGCCTGGAGAGATGAGCCGCTGGCCTCTGCTCCGGAGATGGTGGAATCGTCGGCGACGTACTGGCCGCCGGAGTATGTTACATCGGCGTTATAGGTTTTGCCGGCGACGGTGGTGGAGAAGCTGACATCGACCATGAGCTGGTTGACGGCCGAGGCGGACAGGGACGCTGAGGACGCGAGCGACGAGATACTGGCCATGCGGATGCCTCCTATGGTTCGGCTTTTGGCGCACCAAACTGACAGAGCAGATCGGCAGGAAACCCAAGAACTTCAGTGCGTTTATCACTTTTCTGTGGAAAGCGCGTGATAAATTTCAGCCGGCGCGGGCGAGCAGGAACTCACGCACGGCGGTGTAGATTCGCTCGATGGAGGGGCGGCGATAGTCCCATTTGGGGTCGGGATCGGGACGGTAGACAGCCATGGTGGCATTGGCTTCATAGATAAGCAACTGGCCGCGGGCGTTGAGGCCGAAGTCGACGCCGCCATAGTCGAGGCCGAGCGCGGATTGGATGCCGCGGAGTGCGGTCAAGGTTTGGAGGCCGAGCACGGCGGGCATATCGCTGAGGAATGCTGCTTCTTCGGCTCGATGTTCGGGATGGTCCTCCATTTCGGCGCTGAAGTAGTGAATCTTCCACTGGCTGGAGATGGCGAGATGAACGGGATAGAGGTGGCCGCCGACCATCAGCACGCGATACTTGCGGATTTTTCCGTCGGACCCGCAGCCGTCAAGGTATTCGATCACGATGACGTCGCTGCCGGGAAGTTCGGCGAGGGCGGCTGGAAGCTGGCCCGGGGAGTCGACGCGATGAAAATGCTGGCCCATGTGATAGCCGGGAGCGCGGACGAGCAGCGGGAAGCTGAAGCCGTGGCCGGCGAGGATCTGGGCGGCATTGGCGGATTCCAGGTGTTTGCGAGGCAGATCGGTGGTGCGCGGGGTGAGGACGCCGGGAACAGCGGAGAGGCGCACGGCGTTGCTGGAACGGCCGGTGACCAGGACCGCGGCGGGTGGATTGACGACTGGGGCTCGGGTGCGGGCGAGGATGGATTGCGCGGCCTCTAATGCCTGCGAGCGCACGTCAGCATCGCCGATGCCGTTGACGACAAGGCGGTGCGGGGGAAGAACCGTGGAACTGGTGCAGAACTCAACGATTACAACATAGGTTTGGAAGATGCGGTCGTTGAGGAAGCGCAGGATGAGCACATTGCCGGCGTTGAGGGAGAGAAGCAGGAGGATGGGGACCGGAGCGCCGGCGCCGCGATAGGGCAGGGTGACGATGGCCGGCCAATGATGGGCCTGGCCAAGATGCGAGGCGGCCGTGTGCTTGTCTTCGAGAGCAGAATGGGCATAATAGAGGCCGGCGTGGGCTTCGCGCGAGGCGGGGTCGGCCTGAAGCATCCGCTCATAAAAGGCCTTGGACGCATGCATTTTGCCTGCTCGGAACAAGAGCGGACCAAATTGGGCCTTTGCGGCGAGAGCAAGCGGGGTTTGCGAGGCGGACCTCAACGGAGCGGTGGTCTCGAGCCGAGCGGACTTCCTGATCGGCGTAGCGACTGCTTCCGCGAGGGTCATGCGAGACTCCGAAGTTTCCGGCCGGCGCAAAGGGTTTCCTGGAGCAGGGCATCGACGTCGGCCGGGCCGGTGCGGTGATTGACGATGGCAGCGCGAATGGCTACGCGGCCCTCGAGCAGGGTGGTGGAGGGAGCGACGACGCCGGACTCCTGCAGGTGAATAGCGATCTGGCGATTGAGGCGGTCGGCATCTTCGGCACGGTAGCGGAAGCAAACGATGTTGAGTTCGACCGGGGCCATGAGCTCGAGTTCGGGCGTGGCGGCGATGCGGCGCTCAAGATAGCGAGCCAGCTTGCAGGTGCGGGAGATGGAGGCGCCGATGGCGGCGGTTCCGTAGACCTTGAGGGTGAGCCAGGTCTTGAGAGCGCGAAAGCCGCGGGAGAGATCGGGACCGAAGTCGCACGGCCAGGGCGATCCGGCGGCCAGGCCGCGGTTTTCGCGGCGCAGATAAGCTGCGGAAGATGCGAAGGCGTTGCGGTGCAGTTCGCCATCGCGCACCAGGGCGAAGCCCGCGTCGTAAGGAACCTGGCCCCACTTGTGGAAGTCGAATGCAAGCGAGTCGGCGCGTTCGATGCCTTTGAGCCGCGGCGCAAGATCGGGGGCAAGCATGGCCAGCGCTGCGTAGGCGCCATCGACATGAAACCAGAGATTCTCGCGATGGCAGAGGTCGGCGAGGCCGGCGAGGTCGTCGACGGCGCCTGTATCCACGGTGCCGGCGGCACCGACGGCGAAGAAGGGCGTGAATCCTGCGGCGCGATCTTCCCGAACGGCCTGCGCCAGGGCGTGAAGGTCGATTTTATGACTGCTGACGGTTGGGATCAGGCGCAATGCACCGCTGCCGAGGCCGCAAAGATCCATGGCGCGGGCTATGCATCCGTGAACGTCGGCGGAAGCATAGGCGGCGAGCTGTGTACCTGCGCCGGCAACGCCGCTGCGGCGGACTTCTGCGCCCAGCCGGGCATCGCGCGCGACCACGACGGCAATGACGCTGGCCATGGATGTGCCGGTGACGAAAAGACCTGTTGCGGCCGGGGGAAACTTGAAGATTTCACACATCCAGCGCGCCACCTGACGTTCCACTTCGACGGGTATCTGGTCGCGGCCACCAAGATTGGCGTTCAAGCCGCCGGCGAGCATCTCCGCCAGCATCCCTACTGGTGTGCCACCGCCGTGAATCCAACCCATGAAGCCGGGATGGGCGTTGCCGACGGCGAAGGGAAGGATGGAGCGCATGAATTCGTCGTGGATCTCGGCGAGAGGCGCCGGCGCAATAGGAATTTTGCCGGAAAATCCGGCGCGGATTGCGGCGGGAATGGGCTGCCAGACGGGGCGGTCACGGATGTTCTCGAGATAGCCGAGCATATCGTCGAGCATGGCATGGGCCTGGCGGCGAAAGGCGGGCCAGTCGGCGGGATCGAGGGAGTGGCCGGAAAGGATTTCGGCCGGCACCGGGAGAGTTGGCGGCTCACTTGCGTCCCACACTTCCATGGCAACCGGCATCGAGCACACCTTTTTGGGTTTCGCGGATCGGCAGAGGCCGCTTGCAGGCGCGGGCGCGAGGAGTTGCGCACGGCCTCGAACGGTCGACTACGGCTCGTACAAGGTTCACAGTATTCACGAGTGGAGGCTTGGGCGTGAACCCATTTGCAGATCGTTGTGTTGGAAATTCCCGATGCAGGACGGCTGGTGATCGGCCTTCCCAGATTGGAAAATGCATTGCGGGGCCGGTCTGCCGGCCGCGCCGGCCGGAATCAGCCGGCTACGGGATACAGCTTCGCCGATTTCGCTATAGGATCGAAGCATGTTGCGAGTGAAGAGGTTGGCGGAGGGCGCACGGCTGCCGGTGGTGGCGCATCCGGGCGAGGACCTGGGGTATGACTTGTTTGCGCTGGAAGGGACGCGGCTGGGCGCGCGCGAGACGGTGAGGGTGAGGACGGGGATTGCCGTCGAGGCGCGGGAACCCGCGACCGGCGCTCCGCTGGGGTTGCTGGTGCGGGACCGGTCGTCAATGGCGGCGCGGGGAGTGGCGACGACGGGCGGCGTGATCGATGCGGGGTACCGGGGCGAGATCCTGGTGCTGATGACGAACCTGGGCGATGGGGTGGTGGAGATTGCGGCGGGAGAGAAGATTGCGCAGATGATTCCTGTCCCGGTTTTGACAGGTTTAGTCCAAGAGGTCGAAACACTGGAAGTTTCGGCGCGGGCGGAGAAGGGTTTTGGGAGTTCGGGGCGGTGAACGGGGGAATTTTGCTGGCTGAGGGTTTAGGTTTCCCAGGTCCCAAAATCGAGACCTCGGGCACCCGGCCGGGCCAGATTGAAGCCCGGAGGCCCAACCCACCGAGAAAAAACCCGCTGCGGCAGGATGGGCACCCGGTCATTCCTTGAAGTTTAATTTACTCCCAAGCCGTCGGTTTTGTGGTAGTTGGGATAGGGCGGAATGGGAATCTCCGGGATGGGGTTGGCCTTCAGCTCGTCGAGTACGATCTTGACGCCGGTTTCGAGTTGAAGGTCGTGACCGGCAGCGAAGTCTTTGGGAAGGTCTTCGACCGGCACGTCGGGTGCGATGCCGTGGTTCTCCACCTCCCATTGACCGTTGAGGCCGTAGATGGCGTAGCGGGGAGCGGTGACGTGGCCGCCGTCGAGCAGCGTCGGATAGCCGCCGATGCCGACCAGGCCGCCCCAGGTGCGGGTGCCGATGAGCTGGCCGATTCCAGCCTTGCGGAAGTACCAGGGCATGGCGTCGCCGCCGGAGCCGGAGTTCTGATTGATGAGCATGACCTTGGGCCCGAAGATGGCGCCGACGGGGTCGTGAACCGGTTTACCGTCGCGCTCGACGGCCCCGGAGAGCGGGAAACGCTTGAGCACGTCGACAACGTAGTCGGCGATGAAGCCGCCCTCGTTCCAGCGCTCGTCGAGCACCAGTGCCTGCTTGTTGAGCTGGGAGTAGAAGTAGCGGTTGAAGTTGGTGTAGCCGGCGCCTCCGGTGTTGGGCATGTAGACGTAAGCCACCTTGCCTCCGGAGAGCTCATCGACTTTGCGCTGGTTGGCCTCGATCCAATCCAGGTTGCGCAAGCCGTCCTCGTCACCGATGGGAACGACAGTGACGTCGCGGGCGTCTTTGCCGTCCGCGTTGTATGCAATGTGGAGAACGGTCTGCCGGCCGGCGGTTCCGTCGAAGAACTGGTAGAGATTGTCTCCGGCGTGCAGGTCGCGTCCGTTGACCGCGAGCAGATAAGCGCCCTGATGAACGTAGACGCCGGGGAGGGTGAGCGGCGAGGCCAGGCCGGGGGTCCAGTTTTGGCCGCCGAGAATTTTGGCGATGCGATAGCGGCCGTTTTCGACCGTGTAATCGGCTCCGAGGAGACCGGTTTTGGGCGCGTTGTCGGGCATGTGGGGCCCGTCGATGAACATGTGGCCGATGGTGATTTCGCCCAGCATCTCGGTGCAGAGGTAGCTGAACTCGGAGCGGGAAGCAAGACCGTCGAGGTAAGGCGCGTATTTGGCTTCGATTTTGGGAATGCTGAGGCCGTGCGTGTGCCGGTCGTAGAGGAAATCGCGCTCGATGCGCCAGGTCTCGTGGTAGATTTGACGCCACTCGGCGCGGGGATCGATGACGGTTTCAAGGCCGCCCAGGTTAAGCGGCTTGCCGGGAGAGTTGTCTTCGGGTTTCAGGCTGTCGGCCGAGGCAATGGTCCAGGCGTCGTGGCGCTGATACATCACCTTGGAGCGGTCCTGGGAGACGATGAAGTTGTCGACGTTGCTGAGAATCGACTCGGGCTGGCGCTTTTCGAGGGTGAACCGCCATATGGCGCGGATATTCGGGCCTCCGCTCGAGGAACGGCCGAACGGTGAGCTCTCCAGGAGATAAAGGACGCCGGTCTTTCCGGTGACGATGTTGCCATAGTTGCGAGATGGAATGGGGAGGGCGAGAATGCGGTCGCCGATCTTCTCAAGGTCGATCTTGACTTCGACCGGTTTGTCGGCGTCGGCTTTGTCGTCTTTCTTGTCAGCGTCCTTTTTGTCGGCATCTTTCTTGTCGGCGTCCTTTTTATCCGCGTCCTTGCTGTCGTCCTTCGCCTTGTCGTCCTTCTTAGTTTCGTCCTTGATCTTCTCGTCGTCGCTCTCCGGCGGGACCGGCGAAGAACCGTATTTGGCGAGCACAGCGACGTAAGCGGCGGAGGATTGCGCGCGGTCGAGCGAAGAAAGGTCGATTCCGGCGCTGGAGGGGCCGTCATCGGTGGAAGCGAGGAAATAAAGGTACTTTCCATTGGGATCGAAGGATGGGCTGGTGGCATCGCTCATGCCGTCAGTGACCTGCGTAAACTGGTGCGTGTCGAGCGAGTAGAGGAAGATGGCGTGCAACTGGTTATCGAGGTCGCGTTGATAGGCAATCCACTTAGAATCCGGCGACCAGACTTCGTTGAAGTTGGCGCCGAAGCTTCCGTAGACGCCTTTATCGACGAGGACCGGCTTGCCTGTGGGGACATCCACATACCAGAGGTGCTGGTGCTTGTCGGCGTAGGCGATGTGTTTGGAGTCGGGCGACCAGGTGGGGCCGTAAAAGTAACTTGGATCGGGACCGAGATCGATGACCGTGGGCGGCTTGAAGCCGGTCTGGTCGTGGAGATAAAGCTGATATTCACCGGAGGCATCGGAGAAGTAGGCGATGGTCTTGCCGTCCGGGCTCCAGGATGGGTCGCGTTCGGCCACGCCGGAAGTGTTGGTGAGGTTGCGCGAGTCGCCCTTCTCGCCGGGAACGGTGAAGATTTCGCCATGAGCCTCGAAGACGGCGCGTGCGCCGGTGGGCGAGAGATTGGCGTTCTGAATTTGATCGGGGGTGAGCAGAGCGCGATGTGGCTCAAGATTGGGCAAGTCGCCATGGATCTGGATGGAGAGGAGGTGGTCGGAGCTGGTGGCGGTATCGAGAAGGTGGATGGAGCCGAACTGTTCATAGATCAGACCGCCAGGGCCAGCCTGTACGGACTTTAGATCGAGACCGGTGTTTGGAACCGCCTGGCTAACATGCCGCGAGGCGGTGTCGTAGCGGAAGAGCGAGACGGGGCCGTTGCGGTCGGAGAGGAAGTAGACCTGGCTACCCACCCAAACCGGGTCAGAGTCGTTGGAGTTGTCGCGTGGAACCTTTACCAGGTCGAGGGTCTTGAGGTTGACGATCCAGATGGGGGTGGTTTGGCCGCCGTGATAGCGCTTCCACGCGGGCTGCCACTTGGTAAGGGGCTCATAGGCCAGGGTCTGCCCGTCGGGCGAGAACGAACCCTCGAAACCGGAGGGCAGCGGCAGCGGGTCGGGGCTACCTGAGCCGTCGGCATGGATGCGGTAGAACCTCAAGTAGTGGCGAAAGCTGGAGGCCATGGAGGCAATCAGAACGTCCTTGCCGTCGGGGGTCCACCCGACGACATAACTGCCGGTGGGGTGCCAGGTGATGCGGCGGGGAACGCCTCCCGAAGACGCGATGACGTAGACATCGTCGTTTCCATGCAGGTGGGCGGAGTAGGCGATCGAAGCGCCATCGGGAGAGTAGAAGGGTCCTGCGACCACCGCGGCGATGGAGGTGAGGCGCTCGGCTTCGCCGCCGTCGCGGCTCACGGTCCAGATGTCGTCAGCATAGAGGAAGGCGATCCGGTCCTTGCTGAGCGAGGGGTTGCGCAGCAGGAGCGGCGCCTGGGCGGACGCGGATCGAGCCAGGTCAGCAGAGCAAAAGAGCAAAGTGAATGACAGAACGGCGAGGGTAGAGAGCGAACGGGTGCGGAACATAGAGCCTCCGTTAAAGTGGGCAATGCGGCACGCGGGGTTTCCAGATTATGCTACGACAGCCGGGTGTAGAAAGTTCGAGCAGAATGGCGGCATGGAAGCTCCGGAGCGGTTTTCGCGCCCGGCGAGGAACCAGAGGGGCGGTCGACTGCGTATCCGGATTAGCCGGCAAAGCGGGCGGGATTTGTGGAGGGCGTCAGCGAGGGCGCGACTGCGCGCGTGACCATTGTTCCTTCACCTGAATCAGCGCGCGATTGCGTACACTGGATGCACCGGGGAAAACCCCTGCTGCACGAGTGGGAGCGCAAGGACGGGCGGAGTTGCGCCGGGCTGGGGCGGGGATGGGCAAAGAAGGCGGGAGCCATGCAATTCGGTGAGGCGGTCAGACTGGCGCTGCAATCCTTGTGGTCGAACAAGATGCGCAGCATCCTCACGCTGCTGGGGGTGGTGATCGGGATTGCATCGGTGATCACGGTGGTGACGCTGACCAACGGGGCCAAGCAGTATGTGACCTCGAAGATCAACTCCTACGGCGCGGCGGTGGTGACCATCAGCAAGATGCCGCAGAGTTTCATGACGCTCGCGGAGTATCTCGATTTTCAAAAGCGCAAGGACGTAACCTACGACGACTATAAAGCCGTAGCCTCGGATTGCAGGTCGTGCGTGTCAGTGGGCGCGCAGCGAAGCACCGTTGGAAAAGTGGTTTATGGGACGCAATCCACCACCGATACGGAGGTGCGGGGCTGGACGTGGACGATGCCTCCGATCTCGAATCTCAACATCGCGCTGGGCCGTGGATATACCGCGGCTGAAGATGAGCACTCCGCGCATGTAGCTATTGTGGGAACCGACATTGTGGACAACGTGCTGGGGACAGGCGATCCGCTGGGCAAGGAAATTCGCGTGGACGGCGAGCCGTACACGGTGATTGGCGTGGCCGAATCGCAGGGGAAGATATTCGGCGCCAGCCTGGATAACTGGGTTGCGATTCCGCTGAGCGGCTTTCTGCACAGTTACGGATCGAACGCCAGCCTGAGCATTTATGTGGATACGGGCGGAGGCGGAGAGGTGATGGATGGGGTCACGGACGAATTGCGGACCATCATGCGCGTTCGCCGTCACCTGGCGCCAGGGGCTGCGGACAGTTTCAACATCGACTCGAGCGCAACCTTCAAGGACATGCTGGGCAAGATTCTGGACAGCTTTGGCGCGGTAGTGGCGTCCATCGCCGCCATCTCGCTGGTGGTGGGTGGCATTGTGATCATGAACATCATGCTGGTCTCAGTGACGGAGCGAACGCGGGAGATCGGCGTGCGCAAGGCGCTGGGCGCGAGGCGAAGAGACATATTGCTGCAGTTTCTGATTGAGTCGGCGACCATCTCGCTGGTGGGCGGCGTAATTGGCGTGTCCGCGGGCATTTCCGTGGCCAAGGTTGTTACGCTGGTGGTTTCGCTGCCTTCAGAAGTCGCGATCTGGTCGGTTGTGGTAAGCCTGCTGGTGTCAACCGCGGTGGGATTGTTCTTCGGGATTTATCCTGCACACAAGGCATCGGCGCTCGATCCCATCACCGCGTTGCGGGCGGAGTTATAGCCATGCGAATGAGTCACTCGAAGGAAGCTGTACACCTGGCGCTGGATACGCTGCGCAAGAACAAGCTGCGCTCCGGGCTGACCATTCTGGGCATTACGATCGGCATTTCCACGGTGATTCTGATTTCGTCGGCGATCAATGGGCTGAACACCAATATCGACCAGTTTGTGCGCGCGCTGGGAACCAACGACCTGTGGATTTACCATTTTGTGGCGTTTGCCCGGCGGCCCACGACGGAGGAACTGAACCGCAAAAAGCTCACCTACGAAGACGGGATGGCGCTGCGCAACCTGCCGCATGTGGTTGCCGTCGATACCGAATTGGTATCGCAGAATTTTGAGACCGGCATGGGCAATTTTTCACTCAAGCACGGTACGCATAACATCCAGAATACGATCCTGGTGGGCGCTACCTCGGCATTCAAGGAGACGCGCGACCTGACGCTTCTGGAAGGTCGCATGTGGACGGATCTTGAAGACCAGCGCAGCGCGAAGGTGGTGGTGCTGGGCCACGATGCGGCGGAGGATCTGTTTCCCGACGAGTCGCCGCTGGGCAAGGATGTGGATTGCGACGGAGAGATTTTTACGGTGATCGGGGTCTTCGATTTACAGCCGCAGCCGATTGGAAGCGGCCGGAATACTGCCGACAACTCCGCTTATTTTCCGCTGCAAACCTTTCGCAAGTTGCATCCGGAGATTCTGGATTACCGGATTGTGGTGAAGTACGACGACGCCGTCAATAAAGACCTGGTGACCGAAGAAGTGCGAGAGATGCTGCGCGTGCGCCGCAAGGTGCGCACCGAACAGGACGACAATTTTGCCCTTTTCGGCCCAGAATCGCTGACGCGGCTGTGGAACGACCTGACCAGCGAATTGTTCCTGTTCATGGTTGCGGTTTCGTCCGTGGGCCTGATGGTGGGCGGGGTGGGCGTAATGAACATCATGCTGGTGAGCGTGACGGAGCGGACGCGGGAGATCGGGGTGCGCAAAGCCATCGGCGCAACCAAAGGCGACATCCTTTTGCAGTTCACCATCGAGGCGGTTTTTTTGTGCATGGTGGGCGGCTTGCTGGGCATCGTGGCCGGCGGCCTGTTCACGCTGATTTTGCATTACGCGGTGTCGTTTCTTCATGCCGCTCTCTCTATTCTGTGGGTGACGACCGCGTTTATCGTGTCGTGCGTGATCGGGCTGGTGTTCGGGATTTATCCGGCGTGGAAGGCGGCGAATCTGGACCCGATTGAGGCGCTGCGGTACGAGTGAAGCAGGGAATAGGGAATAGGGAGTAGAGTACGGCCTCGAGTCTTACTGGTAATTCCAAAACCCTTTGCCGCCATTGGTTCTTTGAAACTTTACGCTGACAACCCCGGCGCTAAGATGCGCCGCATGGACGCATTCGACGCCGGGCCCTATTTGTTCACTGTTCCCTTTTTCCTATTCCCTTCATCTACACTTGCTCTTGTGATGCCGCACGCCCTGGCCTTTGCTGTGGAGATGGCGACTACGGTTCTGACCGTGGCGGGGCTGGGATACTTTTTGGCGGCGCTGGTGGCGGCGCGGGTCTATCTGGTGCGCCGGCGGGCGCGTTTGGCGGCGTTTGCGCCGGGCGTAAGCGTGCTGAAGTCGCTCAAGGGGCTGGACCCCGGCATGTTGGATGCCTTCCGCAGCCACTGCCGGCAGAATTACGCGGGCGAGTATGAACTGCTGTTTGGAGTGGCTTCGCTGAGCGACCCCGCGGCGGCGGCCGTGGAACAGCTCCAGGCCGAGTTTCCGGAGCGGGCTATCCGCCTGGTGGAGTGCCCGGAGCGGCTGGGAACCAACGGCAAGGTGAGCACGCTGATGCAACTGGAGGCGCACGCCTCCTATGATTTCCTGCTGATCAACGATTCTGATATTACGGTTGAGCCGCGCTACCTGGAGCGGGTGATGGCTTGTCTTGAGCCGGCGCAGGTGGGGCTGGCGACGGCGCTTTATCGCGGGCGGGCGCACGGAACATTGGCTTCGCGGCTGGAGGCTTTGGGGATTGCCACGGATTTTCAAGCCGGCGTGCTGCTGTCAAAAACGATCGAAGGCGGACTGCATTACGGGCTGGGATCGACGCTGGCGGTGCGGCGCGAAGCGCTTGAAAAAGCCGGCGGGTTGAGGGCGCTTGCGGATCACCTTGCGGACGACTACGAGATGGGCGCGAGTGTGGCCCGGGCCGGATATTGTGTGGAATTGAGCTCGACGGTGGTGGAGACGAGCGTTCCGGCATACGGATGGCGTGGATTTGTGGACCACCAGTTGCGCTGGATGAGGACCGTGCGGGATGCGCGGCCGGCGGGCTACGCGGGGTTGATCTTTACGCATGGGCTGGGGTGGGCGTTGCTGAACGTGGTGGCCAGCGGGTTGAGCCCGGTGAGCCTCTGGCTGCTGGCGATGAGCTTCTTTTTGCGCATGGCGCTGGCGATGACGGTGGGCGCGGAGGTGCTGGGCGATCATCAGGTTCTTGGGTTTCTGTGGCTGCTCCCGTTGCGCGACGTGGTGGCGATGGGCCTGTGGGTAGCGGGATTTGCCGGGGATACGATTGTGTGGCGCGGGGAGCGGTTTGTGCTGAAGAATGGACGGTTGACGAAGGCGGGACCGGGGTAAGCGGAGCCAACGAGTCAGCGAGTCGGCGCGTCGTTGTGCTAGTCGGCGGCGGGAGCGGCTGCGAGGGACCGGTCTTCTGCGCGGATGGATTCGATGGCGATGGAGAGGCAAGTGCCCAGCTCACCGAAATCCTTTTCCCAACGCGGGCGGTCGCCGCTTTCGAGCGATGTGAGCGCGTAGCTTGAGGTACGCAGGATTTCGAACCAGATATTTTGTGCCTGCCAAAGATTGAGGTCGAAGGGCAGCTCGACGAGGGTGCGGGCGAGCGCGAGGGCGCGGTCGAGCATTTCGAGCGAGCCCGCGGACATCTGCAGCTCGACCATGGCGCGCTTCATGCGCAGATCGGCGTTATAAGAGAGGGTCGTGGTATCGAGGGGAACCTGATCAGCCTTGGCCAGCGACAGGAAAGACCGCAACTGAGCCTGGTCGATGGGGTCGCTCTCGAGATTGCGGCGCAGCCCGGCGTTAATGGCAAAACCCGCGGCCAGAGCCAGCGCGGGCGGTTTGGGAAGGCCGGCCTGGGAAAGATAGTGGAGCAGGCTGGCGTGATCCTGGTAGATGGTGGTGAGGGAGTTCTCGATGTCCCAAAGTGTGGAGTTGAGGATGAGCTGAACGATGCGGCGCTGCTCGTCGGAGAAAAGCGATGTGAGCGAGTAGTCTGCGTGCCCGTAGAAGCGGTCGAGCAGACGAATGACCTCAGGAAAGTCGGCGCGGAGCACGTGCTCGGCGGCCTGTTTGGCAAAGGCTTCGAAGACCGGCGCATCGGCATCATCGTACACTTTTACGGCGGCGGTTATGTTCTGATCGCCGAAGTGGAGAACGGCGAATGAAAATGTTTGCGCGTGGCCGGTGATGGCGCTGGCAATGTGAGCGCGGCCGAGCGCGAGGCGTCCGCGGCCGGAGGTGTGGATTTCGTAGGAGATTCGGCGGACGTGGTAGCAAAAGAGATCCGTCTCATCGGCATACGAGGAGAAGATGGAACTGATGGCGTAGTGGGCCGCGACTTGCTCCAGATGGAGCTCCATGGTCTGCACGCATTTCCCGTAGATCTGCGCACCGTCGCCGGCGGATGGGTCATTGGAGCGGGCCTCGGCGAGGCGGTTGAGGAATCTGGGTTCGAGCGAGCCGGCCTGCGGCCCGAAGACTTGCTCGGCGAGCTGCAGCACGCGCGCGGCATAGGCGATGATCTGCACAGTTTCAATGCCGGCTATATCGTCGAAGAACCAGCCGCAACTGGTGTACATGAGCTGAGCGTGGCGCTGCATCTCCATGAGCTCGAGGGCGCGGACGCGCTCGGGGCCGGAGAGCGAGTGGGCCTGATGCCGGCGAAAGAAGCGCTCGGCGGATTCAGTGCCGCGGTCGAGCACCACCTGAATATAGCCGTCGCGCGCGGCCCACACATCGCGGAAGAGCTTTCCGCCCTCCTGCTCAGTGAGCGGGACGAGGGAGTCGCGAAGTTCATCGAGGGCCTGGCGCAGCGGCGCGCGCCAGTTTTGATTGAAGCCGGGCTTGCCGCCGTTGCAGCCGCAGTCGGACTGCCAGCGCTCGACGCCGTGGACGCAGCTCCATGAAGTCTTGTCGACGATTTCGCATTCGTATTCGGGCGGAAACTGCTCGAGGAAGCCGGCGTAGTTGATGAGCGTGACGGTCTTGTCGCGTTCGAACAGATTCAAGGCCCAGGCGAGAGCCATTTCGCCGTACTTGTGATGATGGCCGTACGATTCGCCATCGGTGGCGACGTGAGAGAGTTGCGGCTGAGAGCCCTCTTTGAATCCTGATTTGAGGCGCGCGGCGAAGTTCTCGCCGGAGTTGAGCAGGCCTTCAAAGGCGATGGCGCGCGAGGCAGGCCCGTTGTAAAAGAAGACGGCGATGGATGCTCCCGAGGCAAATCGGACCAGGTAAGGGTGCGTGGTGTCAACGCTGGCATTGGGGGTGTCAATCCAGGCAGCGGCGGCGTCTTTAATGGGGCGGATACGTTTGCACTGGTGGGGCGCGAGCACTGTGAATTTGATGCCGTTTTGAGCCATGAGCTCGAGCGATTCGGCGTCGGCCGCGGTCTCAGCCAGCCACATGCCCTCAGGCCTCTCACCGTAATTGCTCACATAATCGGCGATGCCCCAGCGAATCTGCGTGACTCGGTCGCGGGTGCTGGCCAGGGGGAGAATCATGTGGTTATAAACCTGGGCAATGGCGGAGCTGTGGCCTTGAAAGTTCTTGCGGCTGGTGCGCTCGCCGTCGAGGATCATGCGATAGGTGCGCGGGGCGTTTTCCTTGAGCCAGCTCAGCAGCGTGGGTCCGACGTTGAAGCTGATGCGTGCGTAGTTGTTCACGATGCTGGTGATCAGGTTGCGATTGTTGACGATGCGCGCGGCGCCGTTGGTGGCGTAACACTCGGCGCAGATGCGCTCGTTCCAGTCGTGATAGGGCGCGGCGGAATCCTGAGTCTCGACGGTCTCAAGCCAGGGATTTTCGCGAGGCGGCTGATAAAAGTGGCCGTGAATGCAGATGAAGCGTTTACTGGGAGGCATGAAAACATCCATCGCAGCCGCGCGCGCGCCGGCCGCATAGATCATTCTACGGCGAAACGGAGGAGGGTTCGAAGGACGTGCCGAATCATGGCCCTAAGTCCGGGCCGATCTGCCGGCGGGTGGAGTGTCTTTGGCGAGATCGCAGGCGCGCCACAGATACCAACTGGCTACGGAGCGGAACGGCGACCAGCGGGTTCCGCGCTTGAACACTGCGTCGGGCTTAGGCAGATCGGAGGCTTCAATGGGCCGGGACCTGGGCAGGCGCAGGAATGTAAGTGCATACCCTTTGCGCACGCCGTAGTCGGTTACGGGGAGGACATCGGGCCGTCCCAGGCGGAAGATGAGGAGCATTTCGACGGTCCAGGGGCCGATGCCGCGCACCTCGGTAAGCCGCTCGACAATGTCTGCGTCGGACATTTTGCGGATGGCGGCGTGGGTAGGGACCGTGCCGTCGATGGTGCGCGCGGCCAGGTCGCGAAGCGCTTTGATCTTGTTGCCGGAAACGCCGGCGGCGCGGAGGGGATCGTCGGGCGTCGAGAGCAACTGCTGCGGTGTGGGATCGCCGCCGAAGAACTCGCGGACGCGACGATGGATGGTGGCCGCAGCCTTGCCGTGCAACTGCTGGTAGAGGATGGACTCGAGCAGCGACTCGAAGGGCGAAGGCGAGCGATCGAGGCAGAGCGTGAAGGGGCCAACGCGATCGATCAGCGCGGCGAGTTTGGCGTCGCGGGAGCGGAGATGGGCCAGCGCCTCGTCGCGGTCGAAGGGAAGTTTGCGGCTGCGGCCGTCGTGAATCATGAAAGGAGTTTATCGCACGCGGCACGGTGGATGAAGTGTTGATGCGGGCTGCGGGTGGTACACTTCGGGCGGTTTGGTGGTGTGAGGAGATTTGAGGATGAAACGGCGGGAATTCGTCAAGACGATAACAGCTGCGGGAACGGGATTGCTGTTGCCGCGGCTGGGACTGCGCGCTCAGTCCGCAAGTGCGGAGGGGAGTGTGAAGCGGGTGCTGGTGATGTTCAAGTGCCACTTCGACGCGGGTTTCATCGATACGCAATATAACGTGGTGCACAAGTACTTCAACCAGTATTTCCCCCGTGCGATCGAGATTGCGAAGGCCGAGAATGCAGGCGGCAAGCGGCGCTATGTGTGGACCACGGGTTCGTGGCTGGTGTTTGAATATCTCGAGCAGGCATCGGCTGCCGACCGCAAGACGATGGAGGAAGCGATCGAGCGCGGAGACATTGCGTGGCATGGGCTGCCGTTCACCTGGCAGACGGAGATGCTCGCGCCCTCGATGATCGAGGGAAGCCTGGCGCTGGCGCGTTCGCTGGACCGGCGGTTTGGAAAAGTGACGACGGGCGCGAAGATGACGGACGTTCCGGGTCACACGCGGGGAATTATCCCGCCGCTGGCAAAGGGCGGAATCAAGTTTCTGGAGATCGGCGTGAACGGAGGCTCAATGCCGGCCAAATTGCCGCCGATTTTTCTGTGGAAGGATCCTTCAGGCGCGAGCCTGGCGATGATGTATCACCACGAATACGGCGCCGTCACAGTGGTTCCCGGATCGGACCTGGCGTTGGTGACGGAGGTGCGAGGCGATAACAGCGGGCCGCATACGCCGGAAGAGATTGCGGCGATTTATGCCGATCTGGGAACGCGTTTCCCGAATGCGGAGATACACGCGAGCAATCTTTCCCAGATGGCCAATGCCATGGAGCCGCATGGCGACAAGCTGCCGGTGGTGACCGAAGAGATTGGCGATACGTGGATTTACGGCGTAGCCAGCGACCCGCTAAAGGTAGCGCGCTATCGCGCGGTGTCAAGGCTGCGCGAGAAGTGGATTGCGAATGGCAGGTTGAAGCTCGGCGACGCGGTTGATTTGCAGTTTCTGCGCCACGCGCTGCTGGAGGCTGAGCACACCTGGGGGACCGACACCAAGACGTGGCTGGACTTTGACAACTACGTGCCCGCGGATTTGGCGAAGATGCTGGACACGAAGAATTACAAGGTGGTGGAGTTCAGTTGGGAGGAAAAACGAAAAGATTTGCTGGACGGAGTGGCGACGCTGCCCGCAGCACTGCGCGCGGAGGCGGAGCAGGCGATCGAGAACGTGAAGCCGAGCGAGCCGGTGATGGCGGGAGTCGCGCATCCAGCCGGAAAGGCGATCGATACCGAAAAATTCATCGTGGTAATCGATCCGCGGACGGGAGCGATCACGCGTCTATGCAACAAGGCGACGGGGCGCGAGTGGGCCGGCGCCAGCAATCCGATTGCGCTGCTGACGTATCAGACGCTTTCGCAGGAGGATTATCAGAGCTTCATGAGCAGTTATCTGACGACGAAAGCGGATTGGGCGCAGAAGGATTTCGGCAAGCCGAATATCGAGAGATTTGGCGCGAAAAACGAAGAGTGGCAGCCGACGTCTGCGGAGGTGCGCGTGGAGGAGACGGCGGAGGAGCATCGCATCCTGATCTGCCCGAAGTTCGAGGACGAAGATGCGTTTCGATCGGGGCGTGCCGCGTTTCCGCGCAGGGTTTGTGTGGAATTGCGGCTGCCGCGAAAGAGGAAGGAGATTGAGTTGAGCGTGGCGTGGTTTGGGAAGCCCGCGACGCGGATGCCGGAATCGCTGTGGCTGAGCTTCAATCCCGTTGCCGAGGACGAGAATGGGTGGTGGCTGGAGAAATCGGGCGAGACAGTGAGGCCGTTCGACGTGGTGATTTCGGGAAACCGGCACATGCACTGCCTTCAAACTGGATTTGGTTACGAGGCCGGCGGAGACCGGTTTGCGGTTGAGACGGTCGACGCTCCGGTGGTGGCGCTGGGAAAACGGAGCCCGCTTTATTTTTCGAATGAGCAACCGGATTTAAGCAAGGGAATCCATTCCTGCCTGTACAACAATGCGTGGGGAACAAACTACATCATGTGGTACGGCGAGGACGTGAAGGCGCGGTATGCATTGAGTGCTTGAGAGCTGGATTCAGGCGCGGTTTCCGTTCGAGCTCGCGCAGGAAACAATTTCCTGGGAGTTTCATTCCGGAATTGTGATGGAGCGCAATTTCGACCTCGCCCGCTGGACGCGCTCCGCGCCTGTAACATTGAAGCTGACAGACGGGGAGCAGCAGAGCCATGAAGATGCGGCCGGGTACGCAAACGGGATTTCTGATGTGCGGTAAGGAATGGACCGACGGAGAGGCGCTGGAAGTGCGGTCGCCGTGGGACCAGGGACTGGTGGGCCGGGTGACCGTGGCCACGCGGGCTGACGCGCGACAGGCAGTGAACCACGCGGTGGCCAGCCTGCGGCGCACGCGCGCGCTTCCGCGCTGGAAGCGGCGCGAGATTCTGGAAGCCGTGGCGGAAGCTCTGACGGAGCAGAAGGAGCGGTTTGCACAGCTGATTGTGGCGGAGGCGGGCAAACCGGTGCGGCTGGCGCGGGCCGAGGTGGATCGGACGGTGATGACCTTCAGGACCGCGGCTGAAGAGACGGTGCGGCTGGGCGGCGAGAGCGTTCCGCTGGATTTGGCCGAGGGCAACGAAGGCCGCTGGGGGTTGGTACAGCGGTTCCCGGTGGGGCCGGTGCTGGCCATTACTCCGTTCAATTTTCCGCTGAACCTGGTGGCGCATAAAGCCGCTCCGGCGCTGGCTGCGGGATGTCCGCTGATTCTGAAGCCGGCTCCGCAAACGCCGTTCACGGCGCTGGCGCTGGGCGAAGTGATTCTGAAGGCGGGTTGGCCGGAGGAGGCGCTGGCAGTCTTGCCGCTGGACAACGTTGACACGTGCTGGCTGGCGGAGAAAGAAGAGCGCATCAAGCTGTTGAGTTTTACAGGATCGGCGAAGGTGGGTTGGGAGCTGAAGGCTCACTCGGGACGCAAGCGCGTGCTGCTGGAACTGGGCGGGAATGCGGCGCTGATTGTTCACAATGACTGGCCGGACCTGGACGAAGCTGCCACGCGCACCGCGCATGCGGCGTTTGCCTATGCGGGACAATCGTGCATCAGCGTGCAGCGCGTATTTGTGGATCGCAACATCTTCCAGACCTTCCTGTGGAAGGTGGTTGAGTGCGCGGCGGAGCTGGTCACCGGCGATCCTTCAGAAGAAGCCACAGAGGTGGGCCCGTTGATCCGGCCGAGCGATGCGGAACGCGTGGAGGCGTGGGTGAAGGAAGCCGTGGAAGGCGGCGCGAAGCTGGTGGCCGGCGGGGAGCGAAAAGGTTCCGTGGTGACGCCTGCGATCCTGACCGGAACCAAGCCGGGCATGAAAGTGCGCGACGAAGAAGTGTTTGGTCCGGTGGTAGCAATTGAGCCTTACGAAGATTTTGAGCAGGCACTGGCGGACGTGAATCACTCGCGGTTCGGGCTACAGGCGGGGCTGCTCACGCGCGATGCAGGACGGATTCTGACCGCGTTTCGCGAGTTGGAAGTGGGCGCGTTGATTGCCGGCGACACGCCGACCTGGCGTCTGGATCCGATGCCATACGGCGGCGTGAAAGACTCCGGCCTGGGCCGTGAGGGCATTCGCTGGGCCATCGAAGAGATGACCGAGCCGCGCATGCTGGTGATGGCAGGGATCGGATAGGGGCGGCGCGCGACGAGATTCGATTGCACGCTGACATCGCGGCGCCAGATACAAAAAGAGCTGTGCGCGGACACGCTCTTACCGCAAGGAAATGGGGAGATTCCCACGCCTCGCCGATGATGGACGAATGCGATATCCGTAGGGCACACCGGATGGCGACGACCAGCATGAATGCGGAAAATGAGGATTGGCAGTCATGTACGCTTGTTACTTGGCCTTTGCCTTGGCCTTTTGAGCGGCCCAGCGCTTGCGCTGTGCGTCGGCGATTCGCTTGCGCGCCTCCGGGCTCAGTACGCGCTTCTTCCTGGTCTTGGCCTTGGCGGGCGCCTTCTTCGCTTTGCTTCCGGTTGTTGCTGTTCCCAGGTTGGCCAGCAGGGAGCGTGCCTGCGTAAGCCGTGCGATTTCCGAGTCAATCTGAGCAAGAATATTTTCAATAGCCATAAGTAAAGAATAACTCAAGAATCTGATTTATGCACGGGCGCAGTAAGGGCTCTAACCACTTAGAAGCGGCAATACCGAGCATGTCATTCGGGTTTTCCAACGGCCTTTTCCTTATATGCTTTTTGCAACACGAAGAATGCCTGTTTTTTCTGGCCCTGATCGGAGATAAGTCCCTTGCGGTTGAATTCATCCTGAATGCCCACTAACGGGCGGTTGGGCGAGCGGAAATCCATCAGCACCCACGGGCTCATTCCTCTAAGTTGTGGGATGCGGTTGAGCATTCCAATCTGATGACGGTAGATATCCGCCTGGTATTCCTCGCTCCAGCGTCGATCGAGGCTGCCATGGAGGCCGGCCTTGGCGCCTCCGCCAAATTCGCTGACAATGAGCGGCTTTTCAAAGGCAACGCGCCACTGCGTGATGTCAGCACTTTCAGGACGCCCCTCGTACCAGCCTATATATTCGTTGAAGCCGATCACATCGAGGGCATCGCCGAGTGAGTCATCAATAATTTTCGTGTGACCTTCGGCGCGGACCAGCAGGGCAGCGGTAATGAGGCGCGTAGGATCGAGCAGGCGCGCGCGGGCGGCGAGAGTTTCAATGAATTGCGTGCGGGCCGGTGTATTGGGTGTTTCGTTGGCCATGGACCAGAGGATGATGGCCGCATGATTGCGCGACGTGTCGATCTCCTCGTCTAGCTGCTGTTCGGCCTTGGCGAGGACCTTGGGGTTATCAAACTGCAAGGCCCAGTAGACGGGATTTTCAGACCACACGAGCAATCCCATGCGGTCGGCGGCGCGCAGCATGGTTTCGTCGTGCGGATAGTGGGCGAGGCGGACATAGTTGCAGCCTAGCTCTTTGGCCCAGCCGAGAAGGATTTCGGCATCCTTGTCAGAATATGCACGGCCGGTTCGATAAGGAGCTTCGGCGTGAACGGATACGCCGCGCAGGAAGATCGGCTTGCCGTTGAGCAATATCTCGGTACCGCGCGTTTCGATGGTGCGAAAACCGATGAGATCGGTGATGGAATCCTGGCCCGAGTGTATGCCGACGCTATAGAGTTTTGGAGTTTCGGGCGACCAGAGTTGGAGGCCAGGCGCGCTGAAATGGATGAGGGCGCGGTTATCGGCACCGACGGTGGCGCTGGTTTTTGCGTGTGACTCAGGTATCTCAATTTCGACATTTGCGCCGGGCCCTGCATTGACTACGTGGACCCAGCCTACAACGACTGAATTCTCAGAACGGCTGAGGTGCAGGTCGTACTGATCGATGAATGCGTCGGGTACAGCGATGAGGGAGACTTCGCGGGTGAGGCCTCCGTAATTCCACCAATCGGTTTCGAGCGAGGGCACGTTGTCATCGTGACGGGTGTTATCGACGGCGGCGACGATGAAGTTGGCGCCATTCTGCAGGGCCGAAGTTACGTCGCAGTTAAATGCCGTGTAACCGCCTTCGTGCTCGCAGACCTCCTGGCCGTTGACCCAGAACCAGGAGTGATAATTGGCGGCGCCGACGTGAAGGAAAATGCGCGTATGTTCTTGGGGTTGATAAGTGAAATCGCGCTCGTACCAGATGGGGCCTTCATAGTAGAAGAGCGATTCGCGCTGCGTGTTCCAGTCGCCGGGCACTTTCAGTTTGGGAGCTGTGGAGAAGTCGTATTCGGTTGGAAAGGAATCGTT
>Ga0224555_1001005_pt1 | contig 41746 bp, 38 predicted proteins | sample 714S23034metaG_FD_180687 | JGI IMG/M metagenome (GOLD analysis project Ga0224555, IMG submission 180687) | Peat soil microbial communities from Stordalen Mire, Sweden - 717 S2 30-34 | ecosystem: Environmental > Terrestrial > Soil > Wetlands > Peat | place: Sweden: Norrbotten County, Stordalen... | reverse complement strand
AAGCGGAGCCGAAACCCTCAATGGCGCGCAAGAAGCAGACCTTCGACATGAAAAAAGAGGTGCGCAAGCTGGCGCGAGAGCGTGTCGGCACCGTCCCATCCTCCCGGCCTATCCTACCCAAGCCGCAACGCAACAAGCCGAAACACAAGAAACCGCTCACGGGCGAAGAAGACGCTCCGGGCTAGGACCCCACTCACATGAAATAGTCTCTGACCTTGCCCAACAGGCTTTTTTCAGCGGGCTGATTCTCCACCGGAAGCGTGTCGCGCAACTGTTCGAGCAGCTTGCGCTGCTCACGGGTCAGCTTGGATGGCACCTGCACCTCGATGTGCACGAAGATGTCGCCGCGCCCGCCCCCATTCACGGGCGGAACGCCCAGATGGCGCAGGCGGAACTGGGCGCCGTTCTGGGTGCCTTCCGGGATCTTCAGGCGATAGGGCTCTTCCAGCGTGGGAACCTCGATATCCGCGCCCAGTGCGGCTTGGCCCACGTTGACCGGGATGGTGCAGTGCAGGTCGTTGCCGCGGCGCTCGTAGAAGGCGTGTTCCTTGACCTTCAGCACGACGTAGAGATCGCCGGCAGGTCCGCCGTTTGCGCCGGGCTGGCCTTCCTGGGAGAGCCGCAAGCGGTTGCCGTCGTCGACGCCCGCCGGGATGTTGACCTTGAGTTTGCGAACCACCTGCCGGTAACCCTGCCCATGGCATTGCCGGCAGGGATTGCGCACGATTTGGCCGCTGCCGTTGCAGGTATGGCAGGTGCGCCGCACCGACAGAAAACTCTGCTGATAGAGGATCTGGCCGCGGCCGTTGCAGGTGGGGCAGGTGGTGGATCCGCTGCCCGGTTCGGCGCCGGTGGCGCGGCAACGGTCGCAAGCTTCCATGCGCGGCGCCTGGATCTCGGCGGTCATGCCGAAGACCGCGTCCTCGAAACCGATCTCCAGGTCGTAGCGCAGATCTTCGCCGCGCTGCGCCCGGTTGCGGCGGCCGCGGGACCCGCCGCCGAACAGATCGCCGAATCCGAAGAAATCGCCCAGAATATCGCTGAAGTCCGAGAACGCGTTGGGGTCGAAGCCTTGCGCCGCCGAATTCTGCAGCCCGGCATGGCCGTAGCGATCGTAGGCGGCGCGCTTTTGCGAGTCGCTCAGGACGCTGTAGGCTTCGGCGGCCTCTTTGAACTTCTCTTCGGCATCCGGGTTGTCCGGGTTGCGGTCCGGATGATATTGCAGCGCCAGCTTGCGGTAGGCGGATTTCACCTGGCCGTCGTCCGAGTCCCGGCCGATGCCGAGGATTTCGTAATAGTCTCTTTTCGCCACGGGAAATTACGGGGATCGTCAGGGCTTCACGGCGACCTTCACCATAGCCGGCCGCAAAAGCTTTCCTTTGAAATTATATCCGCTTTGAAATTCTTCCAGAACCGTCTGGTCCGGAAATTCTTCGGACTGGACGCGGACGACGGCTTGATGCAGATTCGGGTCAAACAGTTTTCCGGCAGACTCGATAGGCTCCAGCCCGGCTTTCTTGAGGGCTTCGAAGAGCCGCTGATCGATCAGTTCGATGCCTTTGGCGTATTCTTTATCGGCGGTCTCCACTTTCACGGCGCGCCGGAAATCGTCAAGGATGGGAATGAGGTCGCGGACCATTTCCGTGGCCGCATACTGCACGTACTCGGAGCGGTCGCGCTCGGCCCGCCGGCGGAAGTTCTCGAAATCCGCGAGCGTACGCAGCAGGCGGTCCTTCAAATCGGCCTTTTCCGCCGCAAGCTGGTCGCGCTCGCCGGCCAGCGCCGCAATTTGGGCCTCGGGAGTCGGGACCGGTAAAGTCTCCTCGACACCCGACGCATTCTGTTCCTGATTATCGTCTGCCACTATTTACTAGATTAACAAACCGGGCGGCGCGCTTCAGTGCTTGGTGATCGGCAAACGCAGACGACATAAAACGATCGTCTGCGCCACATGTGCTGGATATCATTTAGAACTGCATGCTTTCGAGCGCGCGGCGGGTCTGCAGCACCGCGCCCATCACCTTCTCATAGCGCATGCGCATGGGGCCCAGCACCGCGATCTTGGCCCATATCCCGCTCGGCATCTGGAAGGAAATGCCGATGATGGCCAACTCCTTCATGGCGGGGTGCGCCTCCTCCAGGCCGACGCGCACTTCGAGCGATCCGGTGGGTTGTTCCAGCACGCGGTTCAGCAGCTCCACCAATCGTTCCTTCTCTTCCAGCGCCCGCAACAGGTCGCGCAGTTTTTCGCGCGTGAGATGCAGGTCGAGGCCCAGCAGGTTGGAGGCGCCCTCCATGTGTACCACGGGCGCCACATCCACATCCAGCAAGCCCTTGCGGTAAAGTAGCGTCAGCTTGCGCAGCACGGCATCGTAGATGGCGCGCTCTTCGGCGATGCGCTGCAGCAACTCGCGCCGGGCATCCTCCAGACGCCATCCGCTGAAGTTCCGGTTCACGTAGTTGCGGATGTTGACCAACTCGTCGGAGGAGACGAATTCATCCAAAACGACGACGCGGTTGTGGACGGCGCGGTCGCGCGTCACCAGGATCACCAGGATGCGGCGGTCGCCCAGCGGAACGAGCTCGATCTGGTCCAGTTCGCGCACGGCCGGCGGCAGGGCGGCGGTGATGCCCACGTTGCTGGTCAGCTCCGTCAGGATATGGCAGCAACGTTCCACCCGCGCCGCGACCGTGGGGGCTTCCAGCAGCTCGATGCGGATGCGGGCCGCGTCGGCGGACGGCATGCGGCCGGCAACCAGCGACTGCACATAATCGCGAAAAGCCTTTTCGGTCGGCACGCGGCCGGCGGAAGTGTGCGGCTGCGAGAGGTAGCCGGCATCTGCCAGGCCGGCCATGACGTTGCGGATGGAAGCCGCACTCAGCCTCTGGTTGCGGCGTTGCGCAATGGTGTGCGAGCCGACCGGCTCACCGGTCTCGATGTAGGTGCGCACAATGGCGTGCAGGATGTCCTGCAGTCTGGCATTCAGAGGCGCGTCCGAATCCATAAAGGCCTGGATACAATACTCCCTATTGCTATTGTACGCACGCGGAAGCAAAAAACGAAAGGATTGGTTTGGGAAAACGCGGGGCGGCGGCCTGGTACGCGGTATGATTTTCAGTGCGAGCGGGTCCTGGAGGACCCGCGCAGACCTGGAGGTCCGCCCCACGGCCACACCACGCCGATGCGCTATAACAGGAAGATGATTCGAATCGCCTTGCTGGCCGCTTTGGCGGCTACCTCTCTATGCGCTCAGGATTGGGCCGTGACGCGTCTGGAAAAATCGCCGCGCCACCGCGAATGGGTCACCATCAAGCACGACGGACGCTCCGTCGAGACATTCGTGGCGTATCCGGAATCGATGGACAAGACGCCCGTCATTCTGGTGATTCACGAGATCTTCGGCATGACCGATTGGGTCCAGGATGTGGCGGATCAGTTCGCCGCCGCCGGATACATCGCCGTGGCGCCCGACCTGCTTTCGGGCATGGGGCCGGATGGCAAGGGCACCAAGGGTTTCCAGTCGAATGAGGTGATGCAGGCCATCGGGCATCTCAGCCCCGACCAGATCACCGCCGACCTCAACGCGGTGGCCGATTACGGCCTGAAACTGCCGGCCGCCACCAAGAAACTTTTCGTGACGGGTTTCTGCTGGGGAGGCGGCCAAACCTTCCGCTTCGCCACGAACCGCCCGGACATTGCCGCCGCCCTGGTGTTCTACGGACCGGGGCCCGATAAGGACGCGATGAGCCGCATCAAAGCCCCCGTATATGGCTTCTACGCGGGCAACGATGCGCGCATCGGCGCGACCGTGCCCGACACCATCGAGAAGATGAAGCAGTTGGGCAAGACGTATGAACCGGTGACTTATGAAGGCGCCGGCCACGGCTTCATGCGCGCGGGCGAGGCTCCCGATGCCAGCGAGGGGAATGCCAAGGCGCGCACGGAGGCATGGGTCAGGGTGAAGGAGATTCTGGCGCGCAAGTGACAGGGCTGCATGGACGCTGAATCGGCCAGGCGCATCCTGGCGTTCCGTATCGATCCCGCAGTGCAAGCGAGGCTCGACCTCCTTGGTGAGAAGGCCAACGAGGGAACACTGAGCGATGACGAGCGCGCGGAATATGAGGCGGCCATCAACGCGGCGGATGACATCGCCATCTTGAAGCTCAAGGCCCTGCGGCAACTGGAATCTTACGGAATTTAGATGGCGTGCCCGTTGCCGACGGTTGCCTTCATTTCATCGAGCAGCGACTCGATCCGCTTCGTGCTCGCGGGATAGTACTCGGAAGGTCCAAGCACTTCGCCAGCAGGGCCAAACGTGTGAGAGATCTGTTCGCGCAGAACCGAAAGACGAGTGGCTGCCTGCTCGTGCTTCCTCGCCCGGCCCGCAAGCCAGAACACGTAGATGCCTGCGAGGGCAGTCACAATGCCAAGTGGCACTACGAGCGGGTGCATAGTTAAGGCTGATAGCACGGTGCAGACGGACGCCGCGACCATTCCCCACTGAAACGCACGGCTCGCCTTCAGGCTCTGTGCCGCGGCGTGCTCATACCGATGAGTCACCTTGGAAAGCCTCTCACACATCTGAACGTATTCGTTCGTGCCGGTCGTGGCGGGCTCACACAGATCCTCGTTGGGAAGATGAAACGTGAACAGCCGAATATCGTTGAGAACGAGTTCCCTGCTTAGCTCGCCGACGCGTTGTTCGTAGGCTGCGAAAGCGCCCGTCGGCCTGATCTCCTCCGGTAAGCCGTTGAGGTAGTTCAATAAGTCCCGCAGTTCCTCTCTTGTGACTGAGGGATCCCTCAGGCCAGCTTCGGCAGTCATATGCGTCCCTCGCCCGTAGTTGCCCACACGCGCCCCTTCGCGGCGCCTGTCCGGCTGCGGCCAAACCACTTCGTCCAGTATTCGATCGCCCGGACCGTAACGGAAGCGTAAAGCGGATCGCTCTTCGGCAAGGCGTAAATCGGGTAGGCGTCGCAAGAGAAGACCGGCTTCATTAGCGGCCCCATTAGAAGTTTCACAATCGGATGGTCGGGCGCCAGCGTTCCGAGCACTCCACCGTCGGGCAGCGGCACTTCAACGGCGATGTCAATATCTCCTGGAGAGGGCTTGGCAGTGGTATAGCTGCTCGCTGCACACGATCGCCAGTGTCCACGAATCTCGTCTCGAACTCCAATTGAGAGGGCAGGAAATCGCCGGGCGGAAGGCATCCCTCGGCCGTGAACAGCGGCATTGCTCCGTCAAAATGCGCTGGAAAATCGCTCAGCGAAACCGGCGGCACAAGTGTGTCCCCGAATCCAGTTTACCAAGGAGCGCACGGCCCGTCGGCGTCGTCGATGCCAAGCCCCGCAAGGAGCCTTTGGCATGGCGGCGAGGCAGTTTGGCGCGGAGCGTCGGCACCGGCTTGTTGAGATCCTCCACCTGAGCTGGCGCTTGATATAGTAAAAGAAACCTTTATGAGCCGAGTTGAACAAATTGAAGGGCAAGTTAAGGATCTCCACCCCGAGGAACTCGCCGCATTTCGCGAGTGGTTCGCGGGCTTCGACGCCGAGGCGTGGGACCGGCAGTTCGAAACTGACGCTGTTGCGGGCAAGCTCGACGGCATGGCGGAGCTGGCTCTCCGCGATCACACCGCAGGCCGGTCTACGAAGCTTTGACCCACCGCGCCTCTCCGGCCTTCTGGGCCTGTTACGCGACTTTGGGTGCGCCCGTAAGGAAGCTCGCCGACGGAGCTTTTGCGCTTCTTAAGAACGATCCACGGCATCCGTCTCTTCGCTTCAAAAAGGTCGGCAGATATTGGTCCGTGCGTGTTGGCCTGCATCACCGCGCCGTCGGTGTCGATGCTCCGGACGGCGTGCTGTGGTTTTGGATCGGAAGCCACGGCGATTACGATCACCTCGTGGGTTGATCGCCCCTACATAATCGCCGTAGGCGGCGCGGGCTCGTCCGGATGGCCCGCATTCCGCAGCGGGATCTGGACCATATAGATTGCCAGCAGCGCCAGCACGGCGAAGCCTAGCAGCACGGGCGGGTTGTCCTTGAATATCTGCGGCAGGTGGATCTCCCGCAGCACGAACAACGCGATCAGCAGCCCCATGAGCGCTTCGCCGGCGATCAGGCCCGACGCCACCAGCACCCCGGCATTCTCCACGCGCGCCTTCTGCGCATCGTTGAAGCCGCGGCGGTCGCGCAGCTTGTCCGTGATCCAGCGGATGACGCCGCCGACAAAAATGGCGAAAGTCGTTTCGAGCGGCAGATACATGCCGACGGCGAACAACATGGGACTCTTGACCTGCACCATGATCAGCGCGAGGCCCATGAAAATTCCGACGATGACCAGCGGCCAGGCCATGTGGCCGCCCACGATGCCCTGCGCCAGCGCGGCCATCAGGCCCGCCTGCGGCGCCGATAGCTTGGGGTCGCCGAAGCCTATGCCGCCGCTCTTGATGTTGGCCATGTGCAGCCACAGCAGCGGAAAATACAGCACCGCGCTGGCGACGATGATGCCCAGAACGTCGCCGATCTGCATCAGCTTGGGCGTGCCACCCAGGATGTGGCCGACCTTCAGGTCCTGCAGCATCTCGCCGGCGACGGCCGAAGAAACGCACACCACCGCCGCTACGCCCAGCACCGCGGCCACGCCGGAGACGCCGGAGACGCCGATCGAGACCATCAGCAGGGCGGCCACGATCAGAGTGCAAAGAGTCAGCCCCGAGATGGGGTTATTCGAAGAGCCGATCATGCCCACCAAGTTGCCGGACACCGCCGCGAAGAAGAATCCCAAAATGAGCATGACCACGGCCGCCACGATCGCTCCGGACAGCACGCCGGTGAAGTAGAAGTAGAGCGCGATCATACAGAGGAACGTTACGCCGAGTCCCGCGAACACCACTTTGGCGCTCAGGTCGCGCTCGGTGCGCAGCGTGGACTCGGTCTGGGCGCTGGACTTCTTCAGATCGGAGATCGCACGCCGGATGCCGATCCCCAGGCTGGTGCGCATCCGGAACAGCGTGTAGCAGGCGCCCACCAGCATGCCGCCGACGGCAATCGGCCGCACGATGAATCTCCACAGCGCGCCCGCCACACCGCCCAACCCCCAAGCCGCATCCGTGGCGCCCGGCGGCAGCGTGGCCCTGAGTTGAGGCCCCAGGAAATAAGTGAGCAGCGGCACCAGCAGTCCCCAGGCGATCACGCCGCCCGAGAAGTTCAGGGCCGCCAGGCGCGGTCCGATGATGAAGCCGACTCCCAGGTAAGCCGGGCTTACGGCGGGTCCGGCAACGCTGGTGATGCCGCCCGCTCCCAGCGCCGTGGCTGTGTCGGCGGCGCCCAGCCGCACTTTCGTCTGGCCGATGGTGCCGATACGCAGGATGAACTCGCGGCTCTGCGAGTAAAGGTTCATGGCGCCCAGGAAATACAGGCCTGCGCCGAAGCCCATCGCCTTGAACAGCAGTCCGGCGGCTTTGCTGCCTTGCTGGCCCGCCTTATGAATCTCGGACGCGGCCACCGATTCGGGGAAGGGGAGTTCGGGGTCCTCCACCATCACGCGGCGCAGCAGCGTCACAAAAAGGATGCCGAGGATGCCGCCCACGAACATCAGCACGGCCGACTTCCAGTAGGCTTCCGGCGAGTCGAATGTTTTCCAGGCGCCGGACAAAACAAATGCAGGGAGGGTGAAGACCGCGCCCGCCGCGACGGATTCGCCGATCGACCCGATGGTTCGCGCGATGTTCTCTTCGAGCAGCGATCCCTTCATCAGCTTCAGCAGCGCCATGCCGATCACCGCGGCCGGATAGGTGGCGGCGATGGTCATGCCCGCCTTCAAGCCCAGGTAGGCGTTGGCTGCGCCCAGAACGGCTGTCAGCACCAGGCCCAAGAGCACGGCGCGGAAGGTGAACTCGCGCATGTTGGTCTTATCCGGCACATAGGACCGGTGTTTCTTTTCCGTCGGGGGGGGCGTCATTGGAGTCGCGACCTCACTTTCTCGCTCAGAGCTTTTCCATCCACGGTCTTGCCGGCCAGCTTGGCCTGCGCGGCCTTCATTACGATACCCATTTGCTTCAAAGAAGTCACGCCGGTCTCGGCCAGGGCGGCAGCTATAGCAGCTTCGATCTCGGCTTCGCCGGCGGCGGCTGGAAGGTAGGATTCTATCAGCTTTCGCTCGGCCTCTTCTTTGGCGGCCAATTCCTCGCGCCCGCCTTTGCGGAACATGTCGGCGGACTCGGTGCGCTGCTTCACCAGCGACTTGAGGATTTGCATTTCGGCCGCCTCGTCCAGCGGCTTCATGGCGTCGACTTCGTGTTTCTTCAGCGCGGTCTTCATCATCCGCAGCGTGCTCAGGCGGGCTTCGTCGCGGGCTTTCATGGCCAACACCATGTCTTTCTGCACTCGATCGAGTAAGGGCATAGTGTCTGTTATTCTAGCGCTGCGAGGGGCGCGCTAACATGGAGGTCTATGTCGAAGATCTATCAAGACAATTCTCTGAGCATTGGCAAGACGCCATTGGTGCGGCTTAACCGCATGGCGGCGGGACTGAAGGCCACCGTGCTGGCGAAGATCGAAGGACGCAACCCGTCGTATTCCGTCAAATGCCGCATTGGGGCATCTATGATCTGGGACGCCGAAAAACGAGGCGTTCTGAAACCTGGCATCGAAATCGTGGAGCCTACCAGCGGGAACACGGGGATCGCCCTGGCATTCGTGGCGGCCTCGCGGGGCTACTCGCTGACACTCACCATGCCTGAAACCATGTCCATCGAGCGCCGGCGCGTGCTGGCGGCCTTTGGCGCCAAACTGGTTCTGACCCCCGGTCCGGGAGGGATGGCCGGAGCCATACGGAAGGCGATCGAGATTGCCGAATCGGACCCGCAACACTATTTTCTTCCGCAACAGTTTGAGAACCCGGCCAACCCCGCCATCCACGAGGCGACCACCGGCCCGGAAATTTGGGAGGATACCGATGGCGGTATCGACGTGCTGGTGGCGGGGGTCGGCACGGGCGGGACCATCACCGGCGTCTCCCGGTTCATCAAGAAGACCAAGGGCAAACCTATCGTGTCGGTGGCCGTGGAACCCGCCGCCAGCCCGGTGTTGACGCAGCAGCGGGCCGGTCTGCCGCTGCAGCCGGCGAGCCATAAGATCCAGGGGATCGGCGCGGGCTTTGTGCCGAAGATTCTCGATTTGTCGCTGGTGGACAGGATTGAACGGGTGAGCAACGAGGAAGCCATCGAATTCGGACGGCGGCTGGCGCTGGAGGAGGGCATCCTGTCGGGGATCTCCTGCGGAGCCGCGGCGGCGGTTGCGATCCGGCTGGCCAGCGAGGAGGAATTTGCGGGCAAGACTATCGTGGCCATCCTGCCAGATTCCGGCGAGCGCTACCTCTCCACGGCGCTGTTTGAGAATCTGGCGCAGTAGGACAGGCCTCCGGCCTGTCCGAGCGGGGCTCAAGCCCCGCGCGGGCTAAAGCCCGCCCCCCAGCTTTCGTTGAAGGTGTAGGTATGGATTTGCAAAAGATGAACACGCTGTCGCTGACGTTTGGCAAGGCGCTCGAGGCCAACCTCAGGGGCGGGGATAAGAGCTTCGAACTCCCCAGCCGGACAGCCGTCGCGGAGATCTGCCACCGCTACGCCGACGCTTTGTTCCCGCTTTTCTACCACAGCGATCGCGGGAGCAACTTTCCCCGTCAGGCGCGTGTGTATCTCAAAGACATCGAGAGGCTCCTGACTGGCCAGATCTGCCGCGCCATCTATCTCGAGTGCCACTGTCAGGGCAGGAGGGCGCCGCCTGGAATCAAGAAAACGGCACGGGAACGCGTGGATCTGGCGCTCGAGAGCTTGCCGGAACTCGCCCGCCTGATGGCCTCCGACGTCGACGCCGCGTTCTGCAACGACCCCGCCGCCGCGGGCCTCGAGCAGGTGCTGCTCAGCTATCCGTGCATCCAGGCCATCACCGTGCAGCGCCTGGCGCATCGGCTGTATCATCTGGAAATCCCTTACATTCCGCGCATGATGACGGAGGCGGCGCACAGTCACACCGGCATCGACATTCACCCCGGCGCCACCATCGGCGAATCGTTCTTCATCGATCATGGCACGGGTGTGGTGATCGGAGAAACGGCCACTATTGGGAAGCGGGTGACGCTCTATCATGGCGTCACACTGGGAGCCTTTAATCCGCTGGTGAAGGACGATCTGGGCCAGTTGCGCCGCGGCCAATCCAACAAGCGGCACCCCGACCTGGAAGATCACGTTACGGTGTATCCGAACGCGACCATTCTGGGCGGCGAAACACGCGTGGGGCATCATAGCGTGATCGGAGGCAACGTGTGGCTGACCCATTCGGTGGTGCCCTACAGCAAGGTGGTCGAGAAGGATCCCGAACTCCTCATTCACGACGGCAGTCCAGAGTCGTTACGCGAGTATAATTCAGCCGGCGCCGGCATCTGACTCGCTCTCGAGCACTTGCTGGAGCGCATCCACCAGCCCAGGACCTATCTGCTGGATCTCGGTAACATGCTGCGCGGCAAGACCCTTCAAGATTTGCTCGCCTGCGTCTGACAGAGCTACGATCACCTGCCGCCGGTCGCGCTCACCGGCCCGGCGCTGGACCATGCCGTGCGTCTCCAAGCGATCGACCAATTCCACGGCGCTGTGATGGCGAACCTGGAGACGCTCGGCCAGATAGCCAATGGTCGGACCACGGCCCTCGCCGTCGAATCCTTTTACAGCCAGCAACAACTGGTGCTGCTGCGGTTTCAGGCCGAGGGCCCGCGCGGCGGCCTCACTGAAATGCTGAAACCTCCGGATTTGGTAGCGGAACTCCGAGAGCGCTCGAAACTGCCTCGGCGAAATGTCTTCGGTCCCCTCAGCGGCATTGTGCAACAAGGATCTCCGTGGCTGTTCAGCGGCCCATTTGCGACCGAAGGCCATTGAATCAGTCTAGTTATCCTATAGACTATATCGAATGGTGCAGTGGTTGGTCAAGTCCGCTAGTGCAGTGTCCAAGAAATAACTAGCGGATTCGCTGTGCGGCAGGCCATTGTTTTTCGTGGCCAGCCGAGTTCGAGCACGGTGCGCAGACGACAAACAACGATCGTCTGCGCCACGCCGTGCACGAGTGGCCTATTCCGGCATCAGGAGATCCGCGAGATCGCGGGCTTGCACGCGGATCTCGGGGATGGCTATAGATTCCAGGAGCGGCCCCATGCGCAGCGGACCTAGTGCGTAAAGCGGCGGTTGCCATCCACCGCGCGCCGGCAACAGAGCGCCTCGATCGTCGGCCAATGCACCCATCCGGAGTGGATCGGGCTGCAGCCAGCCCTGCTCCATCAGATTGCGCAGCAATGGGTTAATGCTGCGCGAGAGATCGGCGTCGGAGCCGGTGCAATTGACCACTCGCTGGGCGGTAAGCGTAGCCGTCTCGGAGCAGCCGCGAAGGGCGATGCGCACTTCCACGCCGTCCTCGACCAGGCGCAGGCCGCGGGTCCGTCCGGCCAGGATCTCGAGGCTGCCATCGCGAAGCGAATCCTGGACCACCGCTCCAATCTGCGGCGCCATCCGGTGGCGGTGCGTATCCCAAAAAGGCCGGAGATGGCGGAGAAAGCGCCGCTGCTCCGTGACGGTGAAGCCCTGCCAGCACCGATTGGTTTCCGGCCGTATGGAATCCACCGCTTCCCGCCACCCTGCCGGGAGGGCCCCGGTCCGCGAAGCGGCCGTCCGCATGCCACGCACCAGATCGCGCAGGCGGGCGCAGTGCGCCTGGCGAATCGAGCGATAAACCGGCAACACGTGCGTCTGCGGCAGAAGTCCGCGGCGGGACACCATGTACACCTTGCCGCGGTGCCCGTAATGGGGCAGCGCGAGCAGGGCATCCACCGCGGTCAGTCCGCTGCCCAGCAGCAGCACCGGCGCATGGCGGTCGGCCGTCTCGAAGGCGCCTTCCATCCAGGCGCTATTGAAGAAGCGGCCGCTTGAAGCAACTTCCGTAGAGAGACCCGGCCAACCGGCCTGCGCAGCGTTGCCGGTGGCCAGAATCGCCGCGTCGCCGTACAGCACATCGGACGACTCGGTCTCTATCGCGACGTTCGCTGGCAGGACGCGTGCTCCCACTGCCCGGGCCCTGATGTGACGGAACTTTCCCCGCCCCGCCCGCAACGCTTCGTCCAGTACGGACCGAATGTACTCCCCGTACAGGCCGCGCGGCGCGAATGAACAGTCGGCATACTGGCCCGGTCTGGTGCTTTGCAACCATCGCAGGAAGTGCTCACTGTCGTCCGGAAGCGCAGACATGTTCCCGGCTGGCACGTTCAGTAAGTGCAGAGGGCACTTGGTCGAGTAGGCCATTCCCCGCCCTAACTCCACAGCCGGTTCAAGCAGAGTAACTTCAGCTCCGCGAAGGAGTAACTGCGCCGCGGCCAGCACGCCACTCGCGCCCCCTCCCACTATGATCGTCGCCATTGTTCTACTCTTCCTCTAAATGGAATTCCGCACTCGGTAAACCGAAACTAAAGTATATCGTCTTCCGATACAGGACGCATAGATGATGAAGATAAGAAGACCCTTGACTACCTATAGTAACTCAGGTTACCATCGACTCCGAGGAATCACACAAACTCTATGCCCGACAAAGAAGAATCCAAGGGTCCGGCAACCCCGGTCCGTCATACGCTCGGGGAGGCGGCTGCGCGTCAACTCGCGGTCACCACCAAGACCGTCCCCATGATGGAGCAGATCACGCCGCGCTGGCTGGTCACGTTCCTGTCGTGGGTGCCCGTCGAGGCAGGCACATACCGGGTGAACAAGGTGAAGCCCACAAGCCCCGGTACCCGCACCGTTGAATGCAGTCCCGACCAAGAGGTCGAACTGCCGGAAATCTACGTAGATTATGAGGAGAAGCCGCGCGAGTACACACTCAGCGCGGTAACTACCACTTTGGATGTGCACACCCGCGTCTCCGATCTGTACCGCAGCCCGCACGATCAGATCAAGGAGCAGTTACGGCTCACCATTGAAAAGATCAAGGAGCGCCAGGAGAGAGAGCTGGTCAACAACAAGGAGTACGGGCTGCTCAACAACGCGGCACATGGCATGCACGTGAAGACCAGGACGGGCGCTCCCACGCCCGACGATCTCGACGAACTCATCGCGAAGGTTTGGAAAGAGCCGTGCTTTTTCCTCGCGCACCCGCGAGCCATCGCCGCCTTCGGCAGGGAGTGCACCTATCGCGGAGTCCCGCCGCCGACCGCGCTGCTGTTCGGTTCGCCGTTTTTGACCTGGCGGGGAGTCCCTTTGGTTCCGTGCGACAAGGTGCCTCTAGAGAAGGACAAGACCAAAATCCTGCTTCTTCGTACCGGTGAGAAAAAGCAGGGCGTGGTTGGACTCTTTCAACCGGGGCTGGTGGGTGAGGTGTCGCCCAGCCTTTCGGTGCGTTTCATGGGGATCGACCACAAGGCGATCGCCTCTTATCTGATTTCGCTGTACTGTTCGGTGGCGGTCCTCACTGACGATGCACTCGGTGTGCTGGAAGACGTGCATGTGGGCCAATACCATGAGTACAAGTGATCTTGGTGTGACGGAGTTGCCGGCACCGGCGACCGTGCCAGACGCGGCAACCATCGCCAGGCTGGCCAACGAATTCTTCGCCGCGCTGCCGCAGAATCCAGCGCTCCCCGCCGCAGGCCTTCCGGCGCCGCCGCCGGCGGTGACTGACTCGGCCGCGCTACCCGCTACGCCGGAGTTCGCGGCGGCGTGGGCGCCGGACAATCCCCACGCTGTTCCGGTCTACGGAGCACCCGGCTCGCCCGCTTACATACGCAACGCAGTAGACCCGGCGCCTCTGAACGTGGCGCCCTCGTTTCCGGAGTCGAGTGACCTGTTCTCGTTTCCCAGCGCGCCCGGTTTGCCCCTGGGTCCGGATGTTCCGGTGCTGGCTGCACCGTTGCCTGCAACGCCGTTCCCTGCAACCACGCCGGCTGCGGTGAGCTTCGAGCAGCCGGGCTGGGACGCAACTTTACAGGAGAAGCCGCCCGCAGCCCCCGATGCCATTCCGGATACGTCGGCGCTGGCCCAGATCGCCAACCAGTTCTTCGCCGCGTTGCCCGTGAATGCTGCGCCCCCGGAAACCGCTCCGCCGCCGATACCCGATCACCACGTGCCGGCGCCAGATGCGGAAGATGGCGCGGAGCGTGCAGCGGAAGGCGCCGCGCCGTGGGCCATCCCGCCGCAGTGGCCGCTGGTGGGCGAGTTGTTCTCCTTTCCGAGCGTGCCGGGAGTGCCGGGCGTGCCGGGGGCTCCGGTGCCGCCGGCCGCACCCGGCTTGCCGGCCGACTCGCCGGAGGCAGAGCGGATTTCGCCGTTCGATGCCGCGCTTTCGTTCCCGGTCACCAGCGACCTGTTCACTTTGCCTGGCGTGCCGGGGGCGCAGTCGCTGCCCGGGACTCCCTTACTGGCTTCGTCGCCGCCAGACCCGCCGGCCAAGGAAGCCGATCTCCGCGCGCTTTCCCCCGCCGTTCTGCAACCGCCGGCGGCGCACTCGCCCACTGACGCGCTTGCCGCCCCATCGCAAACCCCCGCCGAGCCCTTTGATTTCCGCCCCCAGATGACCCCGGATTTGGGCCGCGCCAAGCGCCCTTTCGATCCGTACCTAATTCGTCGCGACTTTCCGATCCTGCAGGAGCGGGTGCATGGACACCCGCTGATCTGGCTGGATAACGCCGCCACCACCCAGAAGCCTAACGTGGTAATCGATCGCCTGTCGTACTTTTACCACCACGAAAATTCCAACGTCCATCGCGCCGCCCACACGCTCGCGGCGCGCGCCACTGACGCCTACGAAAGCGCGCGCGAGAAAGTGCAGCGCTTTATCAACGCTTCCTCCACGCGTGAAATTGTCTTTGTGCGCGGCACCACCGAGGGCATCAATCTGGTCGCCCAGGCTTGGGGCCGCCGCAATGTGCAGAAGGACGACGAGATCGTCATCACCTGGCTGGAACACCACGCCAACATCGTGCCCTGGCAGCAACTAGCCGCGGAGAAGGGCGCGCGCCTGCGCGTCGCTCCGGTGGACGATCGCGGCGAAGTGATTCTGGAGGAGTACGAGAAGCTCCTGGGGCCGCGCACGCGGATAGTTGCGTTCACCCAGGTATCCAATGCGCTCGGCACCATCACCCCGGCGCGCGAGATGGTAGAGATGGCGCATCGCCATGGCGCGCGCGTGCTGGTCGATGGCGCGCAGTCCGTCGCGCACATGCGCACGGACGTGCAGGCCCTCGACTGCGACTTTTTCGTCTTTTCGGGCCACAAGATCTTCGGCCCGACCGGAATCGGCGTCCTCTACGGAAAGGCCGACATCCTCGATAACACCCCGCCCTGGCAGGGCGGCGGCAGCATGATCGTGGACGTTACCTTCGAGAGGACCGTCTACCAACAAGCTCCGGCGCGGTTCGAGGCCGGCACTGGGAACATCGCCGATGCGGTGGGGCTGGGCGCGGCGCTCGACTACCTGGATGAGGTCGGCATCGAGAATGTGAACCGCTATGAGCACGAGTTGCTGACCTACGCCACCGCGGCGCTGCTGGCGGTGCCTGGCCTGCGCCTGATCGGAACGGCGCGCGAGAAAGCCGGAGTGCTTTCGTTCGTTCTGGACGAGTTTCGCACCGAGGATGTGGGGGTGGCGCTGAATCAGGAAGGCATCGCGGTGCGCGCCGGCCACCACTGCGCGCAGCCCATTTTGCGCCGCTTCGGCCTGGAGAGCACGGTCCGGCCGTCGCTGGCGCTCTACAACACCACAGAAGATATCGATGCATTGGTGGCCGCCATCCTGCGCATGCAGGCCGGCAGGTCGCGATGATCTTCAAGCAGTACTACCTGAATTGCCTGGCGCACGCGTCGTACCTGGTCGCCGATGAGGACGCACGGGTCGCGGCCATCGTGGACCCGCAGCGGGACGTGGATCGTTATATCGAGGACGCCCGGCAGCAGGGGCTCGAGATTCGCCATGTGTTCCTGACCCACGCCCACGCCGACTTCATCGCCGGCCACCTGGAGTTGCGCGAGCGGGCGGGCGCCGCCATTCACCTGGGTGCGCGGGCGAAAGCGGAATACCCTTTCACGCCGATGCACGACGGCGACACCGTTCGCCTGGGCCCCGGCGTCACCTTGCAGGTGCTGGAGACGCCGGGCCACACTTCGGAGTCCATTTGCATCGCAGTCTTCGGATCGCCGGTGGAAGCGCCTGCGCCACCCGATGCCGCGGAGCCGTGGGCTGTGCTCACCGGCGACACGCTGTTTGTAGGCGATGTGGGCCGCCCCGACCTGCATGCCTCTCTGGGCTGGAAGCCGGAGGACCTGGCGTCCCTGCTTTACGACTCCCTGCACGGCAAGCTGCTGGCGCTCCCCGATGCCACGCGGGTCTACCCCGCGCACGGCGCCGGGTCGCTGTGCGGCAAGGCGCTTGGTTCGGAAAGTTTCTCAACCATCGGCGTTCAGCGGCGCATGAATTACGCTCTGCAACCTATGAGCAAGGACGAGTTTGTCCGCATGATCGTCGCGGACCAACCCGATGCGCCGTCCTATTTTCCTTATGACGCCGTCCTGAACACCAAGGAGCGGCCCACACTGGATCAGGCGCTCGAGAAGTCCATGAAGGCGTTGAGTGTCGACGCAGTGCTGCAGCTTCAACGGGAAGGCGCCCAGCTTCTGGATGTGCGGGAGGCGCCCTTTTACGAGGCGGCGCACCTGGCCGGGAGTCTGAATATCGGCCTTGGCGGGCAGTACGCCACTTGGGCCGGCACGATACTGGAGCGCGAACGTCCCATCGTGGTCATCGCCGAGCCTGGGCGCGAATACGAGGCGGTCATGCGGCTGGGCCGCATTGGTTTCGATCGCGTGGCTGGGTACCTGGCGGAGGGTATGCTGGCGCTGACCGGCCGGCCCGACCTGGTGGCCGGGACCGAGCGCGTCAGCCCGGAGGAACTGGCGGAGGAGTTGCATCAAGCTGCGCCGCCCTTCGTGCTGGATGTGCGCGCGCCGCGAGAGTGCGGCCAAACCCGGATTGCGGGCAGCGTGAATATCCCGTTGAACCAACTCCCGGCGCGGATTGCCGAGGTTCCGCGGGACCGCCGCGTGGTGGTTCACTGCGCGGCCGGCTACCGTTCCGCGATCGCCGCCAGCCTGCTGCGGCAGCAAGGCTTTGAGAACCTGGCGGACTTAGCCGGCGGGATGCAGGCTTGGGTTGCCGTAGAGCACACACGAGTTTAGAAAGAGGATCGCATGTCGAACATTTACCTGGATAATTCTTTGAGCATTGGCAAGACGCCATTGGTGCGTCTTAACCGTATGGCACAAGGCCTGAAAGCCACCGTGCTGGCGAAAATCGAAGGGCGGAATCCATCGTATTCCGTCAAGTGCCGCATCGGGGCATCCATGATTTGGGACGCCGAAAAAAGAGGCGTTCTGAAACCTGGCATCGAAATCGTGGAGCCTACCAGCGGGAACACGGGGATCGCCCTGGCGTTCGTGGCGGCCTCGCGGGGCTACTCGCTGACACTCACCATGCCGGAAACCATGTCCATCGAGCGCCGGCGCGTGCTGGCGGCCTTTGGCGCCAAACTGGTTCTGACCCCCGGTCCGGGAGGGATGGCCGGAGCCATACGGAAGGCGGTCGAGATTGCCGAATCGGACCCGCAGCACTACTTTCTGCCGCAACAGTTTGAAAACCCGGCCAACCCCGCAATACACGAGTCGACCACAGGCCCGGAGATCTGGGACGATACCGATGGCGCGGTTGACGTGCTCGTCTCTGGGGTCGGCACAGGCGGAACCATCACCGGCGTCTCCCGGTTCATCAAGAAGACCAAGGGCAAAGCCATCGTCTCGGTGGCCGTGGAGCCCGCCGCCAGCCCGATCTTGACGCAGCAGCGGGCGGGCCTGCCACTCCAGCCGGCGCCGCATAAGATCCAGGGCATCGGCGCGGGCTTTGTGCCGAAGATTCTCGATCTGTCGCTGGTGGACAGGATTGAACGGGTGAGCAACGAGGAAGCCATCGAATTCGGACGCCGGCTGGCGCTGGAGGAAGGCATCCTGTCGGGGATCTCCTGCGGCGCCGCAGCGGCGGTTGCCATCCGCCTGGCGAGCGAAGAAGAATTTGCGGGCAAGACCATCGTGACCATCCTGCCCGATTCCGGCGAGCGCTACCTCTCCACGGCGCTGTTTGAGAATCTGGCGCAGTAGGACAGGCCTCCGGCCTGTCCGAGCGGGGCTCAAGCCCCGCGCGGGCTAAAGCCCGCCCTCCAGCTTTCATTGAAGGTGCAGGTATGGATTTGCAAAAGATGAACACGCTGTCGCTGACGTTTGGCAAGGCGCTCGAGGCCAGCCTCAGGGGTGGCGACAAAAGCTTCGAACTCCCCAGCCGGACAGCCGTGGCGGAGATCTGTCACCGCTACGCCGACGCCTTGTTCCCGCTTTTCTACCACAGCGATCGCGGGAGCAACTTTCCTCGCCAGGCACGTGTGTACCTCAAGGACATCGAGAAGCTCCTGACCGGCCAGATCTGCTGCGCCATCCGTCTGGAGTGCCACTGTCAGGGCAGAAAAGTGCCGCCCGGAATCGAAAAAACGGCACGGGAACGCGTCGACCTGGCGCTCGAGAGTTTGCCGGAGTTGGCCCGCCTGCTGGCTTCCGACGTCGACGCGGCGTACAGCAGCGACCCCGCCGCCGCGGGTCTCGAGCAGGTGCTGCTCAGCTATCCCTCGATCCAGGCCATAACCGTGCAGCGCCTGGCGCATCGGCTCTATCATCTGGAAATTCCGTACATCCCGCGCATGATGACGGAAGCGGCGCACAGTCACACCGGCATCGACATTCACCCCGGCGCCGCGATCGGCGAATCGTTTTTCATCGATCATGGCACGGGGGTGGTGATCGGAGAAACGGCCACTATTGGGAAGCGGGTGACGCTCTATCACGGTGTCACACTGGGCGCCTTTAATCCGCTGGTGAAGGACGATCTGGGCCAGTTGCGCCGCGGCCAATCCAACAAGCGGCATCCCGACCTGGAAGATCACGTTACCGTGTATCCGAACGCGACCATCCTGGGCGGCCAGACGCGCGTGGGGCATCATAGCGTAATCGGGGGCAACGTCTGGCTGACTCACTCGGTGGTGCCCTACAGCAAGGTCGTCGAGAAGGATCCCGAACTCCTCATTCACGACGGAAGTCCGGAGTCGTTAGGTGTGTTCACGTCCGCCGGCGCGGGCATCTGACCATCCTGGGGCCGGGTATGACGTCTGCTATTCTAGGAGATTAAGGTCCCGCCATGCACATTCGAAAACAAAGGCTACTCACGCCTGGCCCGACGCCTCTTTATCCGCCCGCCCTGCACGCCATGATGGCGGCGGATATCCACCACCGCACGGAGGACTTCCGCAAAGTGTACCGGTCCGCGCTCGCGGACCTGAAAGAGGTGATGGGCACGGCGCACGATGTTCTGATGTTTGCCGCCTCGGGCACCGGGGCGATGGATGCGGCCGTATCGAACCTGTTCTCGCGCGGCGATAAAGCCATCGTCTGCGTGGCCGGCAAGTTCGGTGAACGCTGGGCCGAGATCGCCAAAGCCTACGGGCTGGACGCGACGGTTCTATCGGCGCCTTACGGCGAAGTGGTCGCGCCCGAGCGGGTGGCAGCCGCGCTCGAGGCCGAACCGGCTACCCGCGGCGTGTTCGTGCAAGCCTCGGAAACTTCCACCGGCGCGGCGCACGATGTGCGCACCATGGGCTTTGCCGTGGCCAAGACCGGCGCCATCTTCGTGGTGGACGCCATCACCGGCCTGGGCACCATGCCGCTGGATATCGACGGCTGGGGCCTGGACGTCACCATCGGCGGCTCGCAGAAGGCCTTCATGATCCCGCCCGGCCTCGCTTTTATGTCGATCAGTCCGAAAGCCTGGGGCTTCGCCGACAGCGCGACGTTGCCGCACTACTACTTCAATCTGAAGAAGGAAAAGAAGAGCGGCGATGCGGGTGAATCGAGCTGGACGCCCTCGACTGCGCTGATTCTGGCGCTGGCGGAAGCGCTGAAATACGTGAAGCAGCTCGGCATGCCGCATCTGATCGAGAACGCGCAACTGCTGGCCCGCGCCACGCGCGCAGCGGTCGAGAAACTCGGCCTGGAGCTGTTCGCGCCGCATTCGCCGGGATCCTCGGTGACCGCCGTGAAAGCGCCGCCCGGTCTGGATTCGGGCGTGATCGTGAAAGAGTTCCGCAGCCGCTTCGGCGCCGTGATCGCCAATGGGCAGGGCAGCATGAAGGGGCAAATCTTCCGCATCGCGCACCTGGGCTACTTCGATTTCGCGGATCTGTTCGCGGTGATTGCGGAACTGGAGATCATCCTGCGCGCCAACGGGTTCCCGGTGGAATTTGGAACGGGCGTGGCCGCGGTCGAGAACTTGTATAGCGAGGTTGCGGTAACGCCGCAGGCTGTACACGCATGACCATCCTGGTTGCGGAACCACTCGCCGAGGCTGCAGTTGCCCTTCTGAAGTCTCAGCCAGGCTGGAACGTGATCGTTTCCAGTCCCAAGGAATACGCGAATCACCTGGCGGAAGCGGATGCGCTGATCGTGCGCAGCGCCGTGCAGGTGAATCAATCGGTGCTCGACAAAGCGCCCAAGCTGCGGGTGATCGGCCGCGCGGGCGTGGGCGTCGACAACGTGGATCTGGAAGCCGCCACGGCGGCCGGCGTCCTGGTGATGAACACGCCGGGAGGCAACGCCATTTCGGTGGCGGAGCACACCCTGGCGCTGATGCTAGCCATGGCGCGGCGGATCCCCGAGGCGACGCAATCGACCACCAGCGGCAAGTGGGAAAAGAAGAAGTTCATGGGCAGCGAGTTGCGCGGCAAGTCGCTGGGCATCATCGGGCTGGGCAGCATCGGCCGTGAAGTGGTGAAGCGCGCGCGCGCCTTCGAGATGCGCGTCGAGGCGTACGATCCGTATGTCACCGCGCAGATCGCCAAGGATCTGGGCGTCGCACTGGTGGATCTGGCGACGCTCTACGCGCACAGCGATTACATCACGCTGCACGTGGCCATGACGCCCGAGACCGACCGCATGCTTTCGCACGACGCATTCGCGCAGATGAAGACGGGCGTGCGCATCGTGAACTGCGCGCGCGGCGAACTGATCGACGATGACGCGCTGCGGCAGGCGATCGATGCCGGCAAAGTCGCGTCGGCCGCGCTGGACGTATTTCGGGTGGAACCGCCGCCGCCGGGTTATCCGCTATTCGCGGGAGGCAAGGTGATAGCGACGCCGCACATCGGCGGCTCGACCGAAGAAGCGCAGGAGATCGTGGGCGTGCGCATCGCCGAGCAGGTGGTCGAGTATCTGAAGAACGGCGTGGCGCTGAACGCGGTGAATATGCCGGCGCTTTCGCCCGAGCAATACCGCACGCTGGGGCCGTACATCAATGTTGCCGAGCGGCTGGGGAGTTTTGCGGCCTACATCGCCGCGGGGCACATCAAGACGGTGCGCCTCGCATACTTCGGACGTATCGGCGAAAACAATACCAGCCTGTTGCGCAATGCCGGACTGGCGGGCGTGCTGAAGCGGTCCGTTTCCGAGCGGGCCAATTTGATCAACGCCATGCAGATCGCCGGGCAGCGCGGCTGGAACCTGGCCGAACGGCACGAGGCGCGGTCGGGCCCTACCGATTCGATCCGTCTGGAACTGGAAACCGATTGCGGCGTGACGGTGGTGGAGGGTGCGGTGCTGCTGGGCAAGCCGCGGCTGATCCAGGTGGACGGCATCTCTTGCGAAGCGCAGCTCTCCGGCCATTTGGTCTACATGAAGAACCTGGATGTGCCCGGCGTGATCGGGCATGTGGGCATGGTGCTGGGGCGCAATCAGATCAACATCGCGAATTTCTCGCTGGGCCGCGGCGAGGTCCCCGCCGCGCCGGGTGAGCCGCTGGAAGCCGTGGCGGTGGTCTCGACCGACGGCGTGGTGCCGGAGCGGGTGTTGCAGCAACTGCGGGAGAACCCGGCGGTGAAGCTGGCGCGGTCGGTTGAGTTTGGGTAGGTGTAGTAGGTGGTGGGGCAGGCGGTTTCGCCCGCCTCTGAGATCTTCCGCGGCATCGGCCCTCGCGGCATCAACGCGAAGGACGCGGTATTTCGTGCTTCTTCTGGAAGGCTCTTGCCAATTCCTCCAACGGCGTCACTCTCCCAGCGCCAACGTCTGCCAATCCACGCTTGATCCCTTCGAGGGCCTCGGCCTCGCCGATGCAGGCAATGTTCTTGTTGATGTCGAGGTTGGTGTCCGGCCTCCGGACCTTAGCACACATTTAATCTGATGCTACCATTTGCCAAGCCCGGGGCTGGGCCTGTCTTTATCGCGGGAGCCTGCCCAGCATGTTAAGCTGCCTGTAACGTGCTGACCAAACTCACGATCCGCAACTTCAAACGCTTCACCACAGCGGAGATCGAGCTCGGTAACCCGGTCGTGTTCATCGGCCCCAACAACTCTGGAAAGACGACGGCGCTCCAGGCGATCGCACTATGGGAGGTAGGTCTCCGGAAGTGGAATGAGAAACGCGGGGGCAAAGAGACGGCTGTTAAACGGCCTGGCGTGGCTATCGTTCGGAAGGATCTGATTGCCGTGCCAATACCGAATGCCAACCTGCTCTGGAAAGATCTGCGCGTCCGAGACGTCCGGCGCGTGAACGGCAAGCAGGATATCCGGAATGTCCGCGTCGATATCGTCGTCGAAGGTGTGACCGAAGACAGGCCCTGGGTCTGCGGTCTTGAATTTGACTATGCAAACGACGAATCGCTGTACTGCCGCCCGTTGCGTAACCCGCCAGACGCAAGCCCTGCGAGAATGATAGTGCCGGAGGATGCCTGCGCCACCCGCGTCGCCTTTCTCCCCCCGATGTCAGGGTTGGCGGACAGGGAGTTCGTCAAGCAACCGGGCGAAATCGGCTTTCTGATCGGACAGGGACGAACGGCGGAGGTCTTGCGAAATCTGTGCCTCCAAGTCCTCAATTCCGACCCCGGTGGCTCGGCCAAGTGGAACGCATTGGTGGATCGCGTTAAGGGGTTGTTCGGGATCGTACTGAATCCGCCAGCGTATTCCGAGGATCGCAGCGAGATCACGATGACTTATCGCGAGTCCTCGGATGCTCCTCTCGATCTATCGTCGGCTGGCCGTGGCGTCCACCAAACATTACTCCTCCTGGCGTATTTGTCCGTCAATCCGAATTCGGTATTGCTGCTCGACGAGCCGGATGCCCATCTCGAAATCCTGCGCCAGCGCCAGATTTACAACGTCCTCAGCGAAGCCGCGCGCGAACAGGAGAGCCAGGTGGTGATCGCGAGCCACTCCGAAGTGCTGCTCAACGAAGCAGCAGCGCGGGACGTGGTCGTCGCGTTTGTGGGTCAGCCGCACCGGTTGAACGATCGTGCCAACCAGCTTCTGAAAGCGCTCAAGGACATTGGATTCGAGGACTACTATCAGGCTGAGCAACGTGGCTGGGTGCTTTATCTGGAAGGCTCTACGGACCTCGCGATCCTGCGTGCATTCGCCGCCAAGTTGCAGCATGGTGTGCGAAACGACCTGGAGTCGCCATTTGTCCGATACATCGAGAACCAGCCGTCGCGGGCGCGCGACCACTTCTACGGCTTATTGGAAGCCAAGCCGGATTTGGTCGGTTTTCTGCTGAATGACAGAATGGAGCGTCCGCTGCAAGGCGCAGCGGCCCTTACGGAGGCGATGTGGGAAAGGCGCGAGATCGAGAACTACCTCTGCCACCCCGAAACACTACTCGCCTGGGCGGAGGCATCGGCCGAGGAGACGTCGCCGGGGCCCTTGTTCACGCCCGGCCAAGCGGCTGCGCGTGGAAAACTTATGGACGATTGCATTCACGAACTCGTCCCTCCCTTGGCCCTGCGCGATCCTGATGACGTCTGGTGGCGGAACGTCAAGGCCAGCGATGAATTCCTGGACCGGTTGTTCGAGATGTTCTTCACCAGACTCGGACTGCCCAATCTGATGCGAAAGACGAACTACCACATGCTCGCAAGCTATGTGGCCGCCCGCAAGATCGCTCCCGAGATTACGCAAAAACTGGACCTCATCCGCCAAGTCGCGCAACGTGCCAGGCCCCGCTGAACGGCTGGCCGGCTGCCTGCCTCTAATTTGACCCCGGAGAAAACCAGCTATATTGTCGAGAAAATCGCGCGGCCCTCCAAGACCATCGACACGGGCTTGCCGCAGTATTCCATCGGACCGAAACTGCGGCGTCTGCGGCTGCGCAAGAGCATGGGGTTGGTGCAATTGGCCAAGCACACCGGCCTGTAGCCGGCCATGCTTTCCAAACTGGAGCGCGGCGTGATGCATCCCACCTTGCCGACATTGCTGCGTATCGCGATGGTATTCAGCCTGGGCTTGGACCACTTTCTTCAAACCCGAGCTGAAGCCCATGTTCGAAATCGTCCGCCGCGACCGCCTGCGGTTCCCGGAAGCGCCGAACGTTCGGGTGGCCAACTGCCGCTTCGACGCTTACTATGCCCAGTTCTTGCCGGCGCCCGTCTCCAGCGCCCGGCCGCATGCCCACCCCGGCATCGAATTCCTATACGCGATCACGGGGAAGCTGGTGCTGCAAGTGAGCGACGAGCCCCAAAGAGCAGCATAGCCGCAGCCAAAAAGAGGCGGCCTGAGAGGCCGCCGCAGGCCGAGGGCCTGCCCCACGAAAAATCGGCGCTCGATTTCGCGGTGGGCGGCACCGGCAAAAACTCTCAAGTAAATTCGGACGTTCGTAACCTATAGCACTGCATATAGATAAAATCCTTGACGAAACACTATATGTTGGGGCATCATTACGAATGCGCGACAATTAACGGAGGGAAACCCCATGGGACAGCTTACCGTAGACCTGAGTGCCAAAATGGAAATGTTGAAAACAAAAGACCAAAAGGCCAACAGCACAGGGGTTGCCTTCCCCCGCTACTTCACGGCTCGCCAGGAGGCCGGCAGAACGCCTTACGACGCGGTCCAGTGGGAAACGCGCACGGCCTCCATCGGCAACGATAAGGGCGCCGTCATCTTTGAGCAGCGGGATATCGAAGTGCCCGTGGATTGGTCGCAGACGGCCACCAACATCGTGGCCAGCAAGTATTTCCATGGCAAACTGGGCTCGCCGGACCGCGAAACCAGTGTCGCGCAACTTGTGCAGCGGGTGGTCGACACCATCGCCGGCTGGGGGCACAAGGACGGCTATTTCGCCACCGCGCAGGACAACCAGAACTTCCGCGACGAACTGGCCCACCTGATGCTGACGCAGAAAGCCTGCTTCAACTCGCCGGTGTGGTTCAACGTGGGGGTGAAGGAAGCGCGCGGCTACGGCTGGGTCTACGACCAGGAGTCGGGCGCCATCGCCAAGCTGGAATCGGGCACGACACGGCCGCAATGCTCGGCCTGCTTCATCGTATCGGTGAAGGATTCGCTCGAATCCATCCTGGACCTGGCCAAGACCGAGGGCATGCTGTTCAAGTGGGGCTCCGGCACCGGCAGCAATCTGTCGACGCTGCGCGAGGAGGACGCCATCCTCTCGGGCGGCGGGCGCGCCTCCGGGCCGCTGTCGTTTATGAAAGGCTTCGACGCGTTTGCGGGCGTGATCAAGTCCGGCGGCAAGACGCGCCGCGCGGCCAAGATGGTGATTTTGAATTGCGATCATCCCGATATCGAAGCGTTCGTCTGGTGCAAGGCCAAAGAGGAGAAGAAGGCCCACACCCTGGTGGAGGCGGGCTACGATTCCTCGCTCGACGGCGAAGCCTACAGCTCCATCTTCTTCCAGAACGCCAATAATTCCGTGCGCGTGACCGAGGAATTCATGGAGGCGGTCACCCAGGACCGCGACTGGTGGACCAAATCCGTCACCGCCGGCCAGCCCGTGAAACGCCTCAAGGCGCGCGACCTGATGCACCAGATCGCCGAAGCCACGCACCAGTGCGGCGACCCCGGCATGCAGTTCGACACCACCGTGAACCGCTGGCATCCCTGCAAGAACACGGCGCGCATCAACGCCTCGAACCCCTGCTCGGAATACATGTTCCTGGACGATTCGGCGTGCAACCTGTCGTCGCTGAATCTGATGAAGTTCGTGGGGCCGGGCGGGCAGTTCGACGTGGAGGCTTTCCGCCATGCCGTGGACACCCTGATCATGGCGCAGGAGATCATCGTCGATAACGCCAGCTATCCCACCGAGAAGATCGCCGGCAACTCGCACAACTACCGGCCGCTGGGGCTGGGTTTCGCCAACCTGGGCGCGCTGCTGATGTCGTTCGGCATTCCCTACGACAGCGATCAGGGCCGCGACTACGCCGGCGCCATTACGGCCATCATGTGCGGACAGGCGTACCTGACCAGTTCGCGCATCGCCGAATCGACCGGCCCGTTCCCCGGCTACGCGCGCAACGCGGAGCCGTTCCTGGAAGTCATCCGCATGCATCGCGATGCGGCGCATCGTTTGGACGGCCGCCAGATTTCGCAGGACCTTTATAAGGGCGCGGTGGAATGCTGGGACCAGGCGCTGGAGATGGGCCGCCGCAACGGGTATCGCAACGCGCAGGTGACCGTGATCGCGCCCACCGGCACCATCGGCTTCATGATGGATTGCGACACCACCGGTATCGAGCCGGACCTGGCATTGGTGAAGTACAAGAAACTGGTGGGCGGCGGCGTCATCAAGATCGTCAACAACACCGTGCCGCAGGCGCTCATCAAGCTGGGTTACACGCCGGCGCAGGCGGAACAGATCGTCAGCCACATCGACGCCACGGGCACCATCGAAGGCGCGCCGCACCTGAAGCCCGAGCACCTGGCCGTTTTCGATTGCAGCTTCCGGCCGGCCAACGGCGCGCGGTCGATTCACTATATGGGCCACCTGAAGATGATGGGGGCGGTGCAGCCGTTCATTTCGGGCGCGATCTCGAAGACCATCAACATGCCGGAAGAAGCCACGGTGGACGAGGTGATGAACGCCTACATCGAAAGCTGGAAGCTGGGATTGAAGGCGGTGGCCATCTATCGCGACAATTCCAAGCGCGTGCAGCCGCTCAGCTCGGGCACGGGGGGCAAGGCGGAGAAGGCCGCGGCTAATGCTGCCGCGGCTGTGGTGGCGCCGGGCCCGCAGACCGTGGAGAAGGTGGTGTACCGGCCCGTGCGGCGCAAGCTGCCGGACGAGCGGCGCGCCATCACCCATAAGTTTTCGATCGGCGGCCACGAAGGCTACATCACGGTGGGCATGTACGACGACGGCGCACCGGGCGAGATCTTCATCACCATGGCGAAGGAAGGCTCGACGATTTCCGGCCTGATGGACGCGTTCGCCACGGCCATCAGCTTCAACCTGCAGTATGGCGTGCCGGCGAAGTTCCTGGTGGACAAGTTCGCGCACGTGCGCTTCGAGCCCAGCGGGTGGACCGGCAACCAGCAGATCCCCTACGCCAAGTCGATCATGGATTACATTTTCCGATGGCTGGGCGCGCGGTTCCTGGGACCGGAGTACGCGATAACGGAAGCCGGGGAGACGTCCACGCTGCGGCCTACCGAACCCACCAGCCCGCAGCAGGAGCTGCCGTTCGCGCCAATGACCGCCGATGCGCCGCTGTGCGCGGAGTGCGGGTCGATCATGACGCGGAACGGGAGCTGCTATAAGTGCGGGAATTGCGGCGGGACTAGCGGGTGTAGTTAACGTCAGCACCGGATTCAACGTCTTGGAACCGTTTGGGGTCAATCCATTAGCGGTTGGGCTTGGCTATACTGGGTAAAACAACGTGACAGGGTTTCTAAGAGCGGCGGATCAGGTCCTGCGAAATCGTAATGAACCTTTGAGCGCGCGAGAGATAACAGAAATCGCGATGCGCGACGAATTGCTGCGCACCGCTGGCCGGACGCCCTGGCATACGATGAAGTCCAAACTTTCTACGGATATTCTTCGCAGGCAAGACCGCTCATCTTTCATGCGCACTGGGAAGGGGCGTTTCGCCCTCCGCGAGTGGAAAGGTCGACTCGACGAGCATGTGGCCGACCGATACCAAAAGGCCCTGATAGACGAAGATATCGTCGTCTTTCCGGCTTCATCTCTGTCTCGCTATGTCCCAGGTGTTGGGATACACCGAAGAGATTTTGATCAAGAGGGCCTCTTGGACGAGTGTAGGCCGATGCGCAGGCGAGAGGCGGAGGAAGATACCTCCGTCATTCAGCTGGTCTCCGTTTTCATCGTCCGCCATAACGACCGCTATCTGACATACAAGCGCACGCGCCGGCTCCCTGAGGCAAGGCTGCACGGCTGTTATTCGATCTCGTTCGGCGGTCACCTCAATCCAAAGGACATAAGTCCCCTGCTGAACATTTCCGACCCGACGCTTGGCGGCCCGCTACTGACACGTGAGCTTGGGGAGGAGCTTCGGCTCAGAACAGGTGAACTGGCGGACATGTCATACAGGGGCCTGCTATACGATAACTCACGCCCAGTGAGCCAGCAACATCTTGGGATCGCATACGACGTTATCCTGCGGACGGGAGAATTCGAGATCGGGGAACGGGGCTTTTTGATGGACCCCAAGTTCGAGACCCTTCAGCAGATTTCGGATCGTATCGGGGATTTTGAAAATTGGTCCCAAATGATCTTCAGGGCCGAACAGGCCGGCAAAGCGAATGTCCAATCAGGCGATTGAGGGTTTTTGGGTCAACATCATCGCAGGCGTCGTCCTGCTGGGGTTGACCGCTGTTCTGAAGTGGATGCATCGCAGGCTCGCCCGTTCGAACCCCGCTGATCGGGTCTGGCACGTGTCTCTCCTCGGGTTATGTTGGGTTCTGATGAACACCGTCTGCGCCTATTTTGTCGCTCGCAGTGCAGCTCTTATCGTCTTTCTCTCTTCTGTATTGATTGTTTGGATCGTGCGTCCAGAGCTCAACCAATTCTGGAGAATAGGTCTGGTGGGGGCGGATGACCAGATCCGATCTGGCATCAATTTCCGAAGAGCTCTTGGAATAGTCTCGAACTCCATGGATTTCCTGGGTATCGGTGCCGCTAAACTGACAGACGAAAAGCCGGAGTTTGACGCTGCCGTCGGCAGATGTCAGCGCCCAGAGAGACCGGTACGCTTCCTCCTGTGCCGACCGAATGATGAAAAGCTGATAGAGATGGCACAAAGCGCTGAGAGAGATCGTGGTTCGTACCAAACGAAGGTGCTGGACTCCCTCCGCGCAATTGCGGATCTGCGAAACAACCGGGCGTGGAATGTCCAAGTCAGGTTTTATCGGGAGTTCCCCACGTTCCGGCTCATGTTCATCGACGATGCGATCTGCTTGGCGAGTCACTACGTTCTGGGCAAGGGCTCCGGAGCAGAGCTGCCGCAGCTGCACGTGGTAAAGCCCAAGGGATCACGCGATGTGGACTCGCTGTATTACGGGTTCAACTCCTATTTCAACCGCTTCTGGGAGAATGCTGAAGAGTGGGACTTCAAGCAATACCTGGGGTAACAGCGAGGGTCGTCGCCGGCTCGGTCCATGGCAGGTTTCAGCCCTTTCACAATGAGCACCTGGAATATGCGCTCGCGGCCAAGGATCGATGCGACTTCTTGTGGATCGGCATTACGAAGTATGACATCACACCATCTGAGTTCACACCCCTCGGCCGTCCGAGGGAGCGGCCGGAGAACAACCCCTTGACGTACTTTGAGCGGATCAGCATCATTGCCGAGGCACTTGTCGATGCTGGCATCGCAAAGGGATCATTCGCTTTTGTTCCATTTCCGATTGAGACGCCTCAGCGGCTTCCCGAGTTCATGCCCACCTCGGTTCCTTGTTTCACCACGGTCTGCGAGGACTGGAACAAGGAAAAGATACACATCCTCAGGGGCTACGGCTACACCGTCAATGTCCTGTGGGAACGCACCAAGAAACTCGTCAGCGGAGGAGAAATCCGTGCGGACATCATCAAAGGCGGAACGGCCTGGCGGTCCATGGTACCTGCGGCAACCGCAAGGGCGCTGGACACCCTGAACATCCACGACCGACTGATTAAGCTTCGCTCATTGGCCACCATCGGCGAAAGCGGACCACAGGAAATCATGAAAAAACAGTGAAAAACCAAGAGTCAGCATTGCCGTTTCTGAAGTGGCCGGGCGGTAAGCGCTGGGCGCGGGGCCTGATCGTAGACGTTCTGCGCCGCAGCCTGCAACGCACCTACTACGAGCCGTTTCTTGGTGGAGGCTCGGTGTTTTTTGCATTGCAACCTCGGCTTGCTGTGCTTTCGGATATCAATGCGGATCTTATCAACACCTACTGCCTCGTCCGTGATCGTCCGGCTGAACTTATCCGGCGATTAAAACGCCTGCCGGTCGATAAGTCGACCTATGATCGACTGCGGGCCAGCGATCCCGAACCACCCGTCGAGCGCGCTGTACGTTTTCTTTACCTCAACCGGACCGCTTTCGGCGGCATCTATCGGCTGAATTTGGCTGGCCAGTTCAACGTCCCCTACGGCGGCGGCGAACGAACGCCAGAAGTCCTGTGGCGCAGGGACTTGTTGGCCACTGCCTCTCGAGTCCTTGCGGACGCGGACGTCCGTCACGCAGACTTCGAGCTCGCTGTGGAATCGGCGCGGCGTGGTGACGCAGTCTACTGCGATCCAACCTACACCGTCGCGCACGAGAACAATGGCTTCGTCCGGTACAACCAGAGAAATTTTTCTTGGCAAGACCAGGAACGATTGGCCTGTGTGGCTCGACGCGCCGGCGAGCGAGGCGCGGCAGTAGTCATCAGCAACGCGAACCATGCTTCAATTCGACGCCTTTATAAAGGCGCCAAATTTCAGGTCTTGGAACGATATAGCTCAGTTAGCACTGACGTATCCAAACGCCGCCAAGTCCGGGAGTCGCTCGTCGTTATCGGTCCAGCCGTCGTTTGATCATCGGCCCCACAGTCGACGTCAAGCAACCGTAACAATAACCCTGGCAACTCGCCGGGACCGCGGCTTGCTGTGAATGACAATCTCCACATCCCGGCCGAGTGCGTTCAGAAAGTGCATCAGCCGCTCGACGGAGAAGCCTTCCAACCGGTAATTGGCAAGCGCAGAGACCTTGGGCTGGTTGATGCCAAGGCGACGAGCAGCGTCGGCCTGGGGGAGACGCCGCCGCTCCAGAATTTGGTTGATCGCAAACGCGAGGCGAACCTTAGTCTTGCGCTCCTCGGCGTCGGCGAACCCCAGGTCGGCAAAAACGTTCCCGGAACTCGGGGTGACGATCGGGTCCTTTTCATTCTTGGGCATGACGCTCCTGGTATTCCTTGCGGGCTTGCTTCAAGCGCTCCGAGGGACGGCATCCCCAGGCTGCTTTCAATTGAAACCAGCCTCAACCAAGGCCTCGTCAAGCACGTTGCGGGAAATGCAGGATTCAAACCAAAGCTCGACCGCCTCCCGCAATGATTCCATGGCCTGCCGCTCGGTCTCCGCTTGGGTCATGACGTCAAGAGGGGCGCACCATGCTAGCCACACCGCACCTTTTTCGCGCGTGCATGCCTCCAGTTTCACCCTTAACCCGACGATGGAACGATGTGCGAGAGGATTCTTGGCGGTGCGCGGCATTAGCGATCAACCCCTTTGCCATCATGCGCTGTCGATTCGAGGCGCAGCCCGCTTTCATACTAGCAGGTCCGCAAACATGCCGGCTTGAGCGTCAGCGGGTAGACGCTTCGCGCTTCGCCGAGGGATTTGATTGCGATCAGGCAACTGGGCGACACTATGTATGAGGTCTAACGTCCATGCCAGCCAGGAAAGCCGCGCAGAACCCCGCCGTGCTCCGAACCACCCTGCAAATCGGCCGCTACATCGTCGCCGACCCGCAGGTGTGTCACGGCAAGCTGACTTTTCGGGGAACCAGGATCTTCGTTTCGGACGTTCTGGAGCAGGTGGAGCGCGGTTTGCCGTGGGACACCATTGTAGAGGAGTGGGAAGGAAAAGTTCCCCATGAGGCCATCGCCGAGGCTGTAAGGCTGGCGCGGGAGAGCTTCCTGGAGCATGCCGCTGAGTACTCAGGGCCCGGCCGCCGGAGAGCAGGTTGATTCTGCTCGATGAGAACTCGCTGCACAGCCAGCGGGAGTTTCTCGAGGCGCGGCGTCCGCCCGTACGCAAGGTAGGGCGAATTGGGGCCGTGCGGGAATGACGGACGGGGAGATCCTGGCGGGGTTGCGGAGTGCGCGGCAAGTCACGTTTTTCACCCGTGATGCGGATTTCTATCAGCGAAGCCTTTGTCACCACGCTTACTGCCTGGCGGTCATTGCGGCTCCAGCCGACCAACTGGCCTCTTATGCCACCCGACTCTTGCGGCACCGCAGCTTTCGGACGCACGCGCTACGTATGGCGAAAGTCCTGCGATTGCTGCCCAGCGGCATCGTTTACTGGGTCAGAAACGGCTGGAGTCGTTTGAGGTGTGGAAGTGATCGGCGGCGGGCCAGTCAGCGGGCACCGAGCGCATTCAAAGGGTGCGTCAGGCGTAGCGGTCGGCGTAGCGGCCCCCCTCATTTCTTCGCATAACGCCCCTGATAATCCTGCCTAGCCCGTTTCAAGGCGCAACCAACGCCGCCCACTTCATCTTCATCAGCCGGATGCTCCCGTTCGACGTGCTCAGTTCAATCGCCGGACCGCCCGCGCCTATCTTCCCCTCCAGGTGGTGCTTGTCGAGCGTGCCCTGCGTGGCCACCTCGAATTCGGTCGAGATGGAAGAGTTGCTGGCATGCGCGGCCAGGTTCGCCCCGATGCCGCCGGGCAAGTGTACGGTGATGCCGCCGTTGGAAGTGGTAGCGTGGATTTCGTTCTGGTTCACGGCCTCCATGGTCAGTTCGATCGGGCCATTGGACGTCTCCAGCTTGACCGGCCGGCCGGCTTCGGGTTTCAGCAGGCGCACGTGGATGCCGCCGTTGGAGGTGTCGGCTTCGAGCGAGCCGCGCACGTCCTCGGCATGCACGCGTCCGTTGGAGGTGTGCAGCGATGCGCTGCCTTCCAGGTTCTGCACTTCGATGCTGCCGTTGGAGGTCTGCACGTCCAGGCTGCCGCGCAAATTCTCCGCGTGCACCGCGCCGTTGGAGGTCTTCAGCCGCGCCGGCCCTTCCACATCCAGCGTGTGAATCGAGCCGTTGGAGCTGGCGATGCGCTCCAGTTGCGTGCGCCGGGGAACCTTGATGATGTACTTGGCGCCCATGCTGCCGCGCCGGTCCGAGGGCCTTACCGTACGGATGTGGACGGTGTCCGCGGTGTGATCGATCTCGATCTTCAGGGCGTCGCGCAATTCGGGCGTGCGCGCGTATTTTGTTCCGCTGATGTCGATGGTGTCCTGGTCCCAACCGGAAATCTCGATGGAGCCGTTTGAATTATCCACCGAAAGCCGTCCGCCGGGCTGGAGCGCGTAGCTGTAGTGGAAATCCTGGGTGTAGCGTTCCGAGCCGCCGATATCCAGGTCGTCGATGTCGCATCCTACGAATCCGAGCAGGCCGGCAGCCAGAGACAAAACCAGAATATGCGTTCGCATGGGGCACCTCATAGCCCTAAATACGAACGGATACGGGACTTTGTTCCGGAAAGTGGCCTCCGATGTGCCTTCTTGGCGATCTTTGCGAGTCCTTTGCGCCTTTGCGAGAAATCCGTCGCTTGGCCGGTCTAGAGTCACCGACCTCCAGCCGCCCCGCTCCGCTTGAAAACAAACGCCCAACGGCATTCGGTCAGCCGAACTCGAGCCGCCGCCGTGCTATATCTCGGGTAGGAAGGTTCCTGCGCCCTCGACCGTGGCCACCCGGTCTCTATGCAACACGATGCAACGCAAAATCGGCTCTCGCCAACCGCCAGATCGCAGCGACCCATGAAAATTACGATAGTGGGTCAGTCTGCAATTGGAGGGCGGCCAATCGTGGCCGCAGCCGCCTTTTTAGGCGGCCAGAGCCGGCTGAAAGCCGGCTGCGGGCAGAATTGCCCTCCAACTTAAATTACAATACGAAGCCAAAAAATGGGGGTATCAAGTGTGCGCAAATAGGGGTGCTAATGTCAGAATAGTCCTAGTACCATGTCGCCCCGCCCGCCCTCCGCAAGCTACACTGATATCCGATGCCAGAGCCAATCGCAATCGCCGGTGCGGGCCGCATGGGCCAAGCCCTCGGACGTCTGCTGCGCGAGCGCGGCGAATCCATCGCGGCCATAGCCAGCCGCCGTCCGGAGCGCGCCGCCCTCGCGGCCGCCTTCGTGGGTGGCACGGCGCAACCCGCCACCTACGCCGAACTCCCCCAGCACGCCGCGCGCATTCTGATCGCCGTCCCCGATGACGCCATCGGCCCAGTGGCGCGCCTCCTGGCCGACGCGGGTATGCACCACGGAACGGCCCTCCATACCAGCGGCGCGCACGGGCCGGAAGCCCTGGCCCCGCTGGCCGCCGCCGGTGTCGCTTGCGGCACACTGCATCCTTTGCAAACGGTTGCCAATCCCGCCGAAGACGTCCGCGTTCTGCCGGGTGTGGCTTTCGCCATCGACGGCGCGCCCGAGGCCGTCGCTTGGGCCAGGCAACTGGTGGCCCTGCTCGACGGCCTGCCGCTGAATATACCCGGCCCGTCGCGGCCCCTGTATCACGCCGCCGCGGTGATGGCGAGCAACTACCTAACCGCGCTGATCTCGACGGCTGTTATGCTGATGAATGAGGCCGGTGTGGGTGAGGCCGCCGCCCGGCTGGCCCTGGCGCCGCTGGCACATACCAGTGTCGAGAATGCCTTCCGGCTCGGTCCGTCGGCGGCGCTGACCGGACCCATCGCGCGCGGCGATGCCGATACCGTGCGCGGTCATCTGGCGGCGCTGGCGAAAGCTCCAGCGGCGGTGGTCGGCTTGTACCGCGCGGCCGGACTCGCAACTCTGGAAATTGCCCGCCGGCGCGGTCTGGCGGAAGTCGAAGGCGGCGCGATCGAAGAACTCTTGCGCCAAGGAGAGCGTTGTGACTGACACTAAGCGGATCAGGCTGCCCGATCTGGAAGCCAGGAAGCGGCGCGGCGAGAAGATCGCCATGCTCACGGCTTACGACTACACCATGGCTCGCCTGCTCGACCGCGCGGGCATCGACATCCTGCTGGTGGGCGATTCGCTCGGCATGGTTGTGCTCGGCTATGAGACCACCCTGCCCGTGACACTGGACGCCATGGTGCATCACACGCGCGCCGTGAGCCGCGGCGTCCAGCGCGCCTTGGTGGTGGCCGATATGCCCTTCTTGACGTATCAGATTAGCGTGGCGGAAGCGTTGCGCAACGCCGGTCGCTTGATCCAGGAAGGCGGCGCGGCAGCCGTGAAGATCGAAGGCGGCGGCGCGGCCGTGGAAGCCGCGGCCCGCTTGGTGGAAGCCGGGATTCCGGTGATGGGCCACCTGGGACTCCTGCCGCAATCCGTGCACCAGCTCGGCGGATTCCGGCAGCAAGCCCGCGAAGCCGAAGATGCCGATCGGTTGCTGGCCGACGCGCAGGCGCTGCAAGAGGCCGGCGCATTCGCCCTGGTGCTGGAGTCCATTCCCGCCGGCGTGGCGGAAACCGTCACGGCCGATCTGCACATTCCGACCATCGGCATCGGGGCCGGCCCCCATTGCGATGGCCAGGTCTTGGTCAGTTACGACATGCTGGGGCTCTCGCAGGATGCCATACCCTCGTTCGTGCGGCGCTACGCGGACTTGGGCGAGCAGACCGTGGCCGCCGCCAAAGCCTACGCCGAAGACGTGCGCACGGGACGGTTTCCGGCAGCCAGTCCGCGCATCGTGGCGGACCTGTTCGCGGGGGCGAAGTAGCCTTGCGCTTCGTCTGCTCCATCGCGGACTTCCGTGGCTGGCGGGCGCACGCGCGCCGCCCGCTAGGTTTCGTGCCGACCATGGGCGCGCTGCATGAAGGCCATGGCCGGCTCATCGACGAAGCCCGCGCGGCATCGGCCTCCGTCGCGGTCAGCATCTTCGTCAATCCGATTCAGTTCAACCAGAGCGAGGACTTCGCCCGCTATCCGCGGCCGCTCGAAGCGGACCTGGCATTTTGCGCGGAGCGCGGAGTGGACGTGGTGTTCGTGCCGCCTTTGGAGCAGATGTATCCGCAGCCGCAAGCCACCTTCGTGGAAGTGGGAGGCGTGGCGGACCATATGGAAGGCCAATTCCGGCCGGGCCATTTCCGTGGCGTAGCCACGGTGGTGCTGAAACTGTTCCAGATCGTGCAGCCCGACCGCGCATACTTCGGCGAAAAAGACGCCCAGCAGTTGGCCGTGATCCGCCGCATGGTGCAAGATCTGAACCTGACCGTGGAGATCGCCGGCGTACCCACGGTGCGCGAGCCGGACGGCCTGGCGCTCAGCTCGCGCAACCGCCATCTGAACGCCGAGGAAAGGGCCATAGCGCCGAGGCTTTACCAGGCGTTGCGCGCCGCCCAGCAGTCGATCGCAGCCGGAGAAACCGCCGCCGAAGCCGTGAAGCGCGCCGCGCGCGACGTGTTAGCGGCCGAGCCGCGCATGCGAGTGGAGTATCTGGAAATTGCCGGCGATGCGGAAATGCAGCCGGTCGAATCGGTGGCCGCTCCGGTGTGCGTGGCCGCCGCGGTGTGGGTGGGCCGGACGCGCCTGATCGACAACGTCCGCTGCCAGCCGCCCGTTCGTCCTGAGAATTCTGCCGTTCAATCCTAATTGCAACTCAGTTGCTTAAACTGGTTGACCAAGCATGAATATATAGCTATTATATCACTTCGGATGCAACTCAATTGCAACTAGAGAAACCAGTGATTTGACTCAATGCGAATTCGAATTGCGATCTGGATCATCGTACGGATTCCCGCCAGGCGTGCAGCAAGCTGGCCCAATCCGGCGCCGTGCCTTTCATCGCCACCCGCATTCTGCCGCGGGTGGACTCCAGCTCCGCAACGCACTCCATCGGAGCGGCAGCAGACGAGGCCAACAACTCCAGGAATGCCGGCGGCAACCGCTTCTTCAGCCGCGTGTAGTCCATGCGTAGCGCCTTGGTGGTGCAGTGCAGTCCATGCCGTTGCGCCATCTCGGCCGCCGCCACCCAGACCGGCTCAGGCAGCCGGGTTCGCGGCGGGTTCTCTCTTCTCCACGCTTCCAATCGCTGACTCAGTTGTAATAAATCGTCGGGAATCGCTGTCTTCTCACGGGACATGCTTCACGGTACTACTCGCCGCCGCATTCAGTCACGCACTGTTGCCGAAAGCTCACAGCCATTCGCGGCGGAGCGCTAGATCTGTGTCCATCTGTGGCTAAATGCTTTGGCCGTATGCCGGGATAGCGGCTCCGGTGATCTCCGCCCCCGCATCGGAAACCAGGAATGTCGCGATGCCGGCCACGTGCTCCGTCTGCACCCATGTCGAAGGGTCCGCGTCCGGGCTGGACTTGCGGTTGGCCTCCGTATTCATGGTGCCGGGCAGGATCGTGTTCGCGGTGATGCCGGCGTCCGCGTTTTCGAGCGCCGCCGTGCGGATCAGCGCCACCAGGGCAGCCTTCGACGTATTGTATGCGCTCAGATTCGCGGCCGGCTCGACAGCCTGGCGGCTGGAAATCGCCACGATGCGCCCGCGCCCCGCCTGGCGCATCTGCGGAATCACGGCCCGCAAGACGTTGAACGCCGCCCGCAGATTCAGGTTCATCATCAGGTCCCAGGTCTCGTCCCCCGTTTCGTGGATAGGCGCCCCGCCGGCGAATCCGCCCATCACATGTACCAGCGCGTCGATCTTCCGGAAGCGCTGTATGGTGGCGTCCACAAGCTGGCGAGCGGACTCCGCGATAGTCAGATCCGCCGGTATGGCGGCGAAGCGCGGACTGGAAAAATCGGAATCCCGGATGCTCTTCGAAGATCCGGCCACCATCGCGCCCGCGGCCAGAAACGCTTGCGTGACGGCAGTTCCCAGTCCGCCCTTCGCGCCAGTGATCAGGACCACTCGATTGTCGAACTCGCTCATGGCTTCCCTCCCTGTGGAATCGCGTACATCGCGGCGCCCCAGACCCGGCCGTTACCGGCCTCCTGCACGAAGGCGATCAGCCGGGAACCGGCCGGTGATTTGGCGGCGCGAATCGGCAGTTGCTTCGTAAACATCGCATTCCCACTGATGCTTCCAACCTGCTGAATGTCCCGAACGATGGATATGTAATCGAGCTTGCGGCCCCGGTTCTCCCCGCCCAGCACCTCCGAGGTCCCGCGGTCCGCGGCGTGCGCCACATAGATGTTGGCCTTATGGATTGTCCCCTCCGGAAGGGCATCCACCTCGAGCGTTACGGCCGCCTCGCCGGATGCCGCGGCGCGCATGCGGATGCCCACCTTGGGCTCCCCGATGGCGCGCTGGATTGCCGATTCGGCTTTTCGCGCGTCGCTACCGTTGCACTCCGCGCTGCCGTCCACCACCATTTCGGGCGTATAGGGTCCGTCCAGGCCGAAGCGGCGCGTATAAGTTTCCTGGCGGGCGGTGAACGCCGCCGAGGAAAACGGATCCGTCCACCCCTCATGGTTCCAGTAATCCACGTGCTCGCTGAGCACGATGATTTGGGCGCTGGCGACGGGCTGCTCGCGGTCCAGCTTTTCGAGCAGGGCATCGGCCGGCGGGCAACTCGAACAGCCCTCCGAGGTAAACAGTTCCACCAGCACGGGCTGGCGCTGGGCAGTCATGGCGGTTGGCGCGGCCAGAATCGCCACGCCTAAACCGAGCCAGAGCTTTTTCGTGTGCATACCGATCTCCCCCTCAGATCTATTCCAATTCTCGCGCACTTGCAGGCAGGCCCCCAGCCTGCGGCGGCCTCTCAGGCCGCCCGCCGCCATCGCCCGTCTTTATCCCTATCCCGTTGTGGCTATAAGGCTAGCCGTTCGCCCCCCAGTATTCGCCATACGACCTTTGAAATACGCAGTTTAACCCCAGTGGGTCGTCGATCCCGAAGCCGCTTCCTACAATAGCGAACATGGCGGATTTTAAGGTAATACAACCCGAAACTACATATTCGGGATCGCGCATCGAGCCCTTGCGCAAGGGACTTCCTAAGACGACGCAATCGCTGTGCCCGGAATGTACCCAGCTTCTGCCGGCCGACATCTTCGAGGAAGACGGCCGCGTGATCATGCAGAAGTCGTGTCCCACCCATGGCGAATTCCGCGACATCGTGTTCTCGGACGTGCGGCTTTACCTAAAGATGGAGGAGTGGACTTTCGGCGACAGCCGGGGCTTGTCGAATCCCCCGGTCTCCACCGCCACGCGCTGCCCGGACGATTGCGGCCTCTGCAACATGCACACCAGCCACACCGGCTTGGCCAACATCGACCTGACCAACCGCTGCAACCTGACGTGCCCGGTGTGTTTCGCCAACGCCAACGCCGCGGGCTACGTCTATGAACCCAATTTCGAACAGATCCGCGGCATGTTGCAGTCGCTGCGCGATGAAAAGCCGGTGGCGGGCCGCATCGTGCAGTTCTCCGGCGGCGAGCCGACCATCTATCCGCGCTTCTTCGATGTGCTGCGCATGGCGCGCGACATGGGCTTTTCGCACCTGCAGATAGCCACCAACGGGCTGAAGTTCACCGATCTGGAATTCGCCCAGCAGGCCAAGGAGGCCGGCTTGCACACGCTCTACCTGCAGTTCGACGGCGTGTGCGACGATGTCTACCGGCGCACCCGCGGCCGCTCGCTGTGGGAGCAGAAGCTGCAGGCCATCGAAAACGTGCGCAAGGCGAATCTGAAGATCGTCTTCGTGCCCACCATCGTCAAAGGCCTGAACGATCACCAGATCGGCGACATCATCCGCCTGGCGCTGGAGAATATCGAGTGTACCAGCGGCATCAGCTTCCAGCCGGTGGCCTTCACCGGGCGCATCGCGCGGCGGGACCTGGAAAACAAGCGCTTCACCTTGTCCGATTTCGCGCACGCGGTTAAGGTGCAGACCGGCATTTGCGATCCTTACGAAGACTGGTTCCCGCTGGCCTGCGTCTCGCCGTTTTCGAAACTCCTGAGTGCCATGCGGGGCGAACAAACCACGACGCTGACCTGTCATCCGCATTGCTCCCTGGGCACCTACTTGTTCGTGGACCAGAACCGGCACGCCGTGCCGGTCACGCAATTCGTGGATGTGGGTCCCATGCTGCAGGCCATGGACACGCTGGCCCGCAAGACGGAATCGCGCCGTGTCAAGCTCTTCTCCAAGTTCGAGAGTTGGAACATCCTGCGCAAGTTCTTCCACGCCGACAAGGCTCCGGAAGGGCTGACCTTCCAGAAGTTCCTGCAGACGCTGCAGGGCATGACCGACAAACGCTACGGCCGCGGCAAGCTGGAGAAGCAGGGCTTCACTTACCGCACGCTCATGGTCGCCGGCATGCACTTCATGGACTCCTATAACTACGATGTCGAGCGCGTCAAGCGCTGCGTGATTCACTATGCCGCGCCCAACGGGCTGATCTATCCGTTCTGCGCGTATAACTCCGGGCCGGTGTACCGCGAGAAGATCGAGCGGCAATTCGCCGTCCCACTGGAGGAGCCGGCGGAAACAGCGGAAACTGTTTGCTCTTGAGCCTTGATGGGTAATTGTGGGGCGGTCCCCCTGGACCGCTGCCGACGCCCTCGTCGGCTGTAGCTGCTGTCCAAGGCTTGACTGTTCGAGCAAAAGAGCGGGTCCAGGGGGGCTGCCACAGTATATGCAGACTTGTTGACAGCCTGCGCGGATCTGCCATGAAGGTCCTCATCGTCGGCCGGGGTGTGGTTGGAACCGTCTATGGCTGGGCCTTGTCCCAGGCAGGCATCGACGTCACTCACGTCGTGCGCCAGGAGGGGCTTGCCGCGACCGGCACCCTGGACCTGCTGGACTTGCGGCCCGGGCACCCGAAGCACGCCCGCGTGACCTACACTCCCAAGACCGTCCGGCAGATCGCGCCTTCCGACGGCTTTGACCTCGTAATTGTCGCGACCAAGCACTACCAGGCGGTCGAGGCTATCCGCCAATACCTGCCCGATGCGCCGCGCGCCACTTTTCTATTATTCACCGCCAATTGGGATGGAACCCAGGAGATCGACGGTCTTCTGGCGCGATCGTCGCTCCTGTGGGGTTATGCCGCCGCCAGTGGCGGCCCTGACGATCGGGGCGTCCTCATCGTAACCGTGGCCCCCACGGTGCGCTTCGGCATGTTGGAAGGCTCCGATCCCGATAAGTTCAAGGCCGTGACCGAATTGTTCCAGCGGGCCGGGTTCACCTTGGACATCAAAACCAATATCGTCGAATGGCTTTGGGTACACCATGCCATCAATGCGGGCGGAATAGGAATCGCCCTGTGGGCGGGTGGCATCGCCGAAGCAACCCGGAGTCTCAAGACCATGCGGCTGGGGGTATGGGCCATTCGGGAAGCGCTAGATGTGGTAGCCGCCCGCGGCGTCGACGTGAAGTGCTATCCCGACGCCAAAGGTGTCTTGAACATCCCTCCCTGGCTCGCTGGCCTGCCTATCTTCTGTGCCGTTCGGTTTACAGAAAAGGGCCGGCGCCTTCTCCTGGGGAGTCACTTCGCCCACAGCCCGGACGAGATGAAACGCTATTACTTCGATGTACTCCACACCGGAGAAAACCTGGGAGTAGCCATGCCCCACTTACGCAAGCTTCGCGAAAGGATCGAACGTTATCCGGCAAACCCAGAATAGAACAGATTCTTGTGGGGCAGGTTGGCAACCCAATGCCGCT
>Ga0224555_1001003_pt1 | contig 41766 bp, 25 predicted proteins | sample 714S23034metaG_FD_180687 | JGI IMG/M metagenome (GOLD analysis project Ga0224555, IMG submission 180687) | Peat soil microbial communities from Stordalen Mire, Sweden - 717 S2 30-34 | ecosystem: Environmental > Terrestrial > Soil > Wetlands > Peat | place: Sweden: Norrbotten County, Stordalen... | reverse complement strand
AACGTCCTTGATGCTGGAGCTTTGTAACCGGAAGATTTCGGTCGGGAAGATTTCGCGGGTTGGCTGGGAACGCGAATAGCTGGTAATCACATTACACGCCGGATCGACGATGGGTAGACCGTTCGGACCCTGCGCCGGGTAAATTGAGGCGGTTCCAACGCCGGCGCTGCAGGTGATGCCGACCGGCTTGTTGATCGGATTGTCGTAGTTCTGGAGCACCGCGACCCTGTATCCGTCCGCTTCCTGCAGGTTGAAATACTGGGGCGCCCCGCTGAAATAGGAATCGCCCTTGTAGTGAGTGATCTGCTCTTCATAGGTCAACCGGGTCCGCGATACGGGCTTCCACTCGACCGATCCCGTCCAGTCATCGGTGCTGTTGCGCTGATACTCCTGGAGCAGCAGGTCGTAGGAGCCGGCAACCTGATAACCGCTGGGCGTCAGGCTCGGACCCTGGAAGACGTTCTGCGAGTAGCCGACGCGGAAGGTCACCTTCGACAGCGGAAGCAGTGTAAGTTTGGCGTCCGTCATGCGGCGCACCGAGTTGTTCATAAACGGCGACTGCGCCACCTGCGGCCACGCGTAGGAACCCGTCGGCGAAGCGGCGGGACCGATTGGAATCGACTGGCCGGGCGGAAGGTTCGGATTGCCCAGCAGGTTGTAGTCGAAGTACTGGCGGTCACGGCGGAACAAGCCGGAGAATTCGTAGAGCTTGCCCTTGGAAAAGTCCAGCTTGGCAACGTTGTTCGGATCGCCGCCGAACCCGCTGGCAAAGGCTTTCAAGTGATCGACGAGGGTGTTCTTCGTGTTCGGCAGCGCGCGCAGCTCATAGGTCTCGCCCAGTATGCGCGGACCGGACTGCTGGTTCACCAGAGTGTCGTACATGGCACCGCTGCCGTCGACATTGGCCACATGTCCGCCCAGATCGATAGACTCATGAAGCGTGTAGCCGTCCGGAGCGGTCTGGTGAGACACAAATATTGGAATCTGCGCGACGGCAGTGCCCGCCGTCAAGCCCAAAATGGCTGCGGCCATGCCCCCGATAATGCATCGGGCCGCCGCAAGAGAATGCTTTTCACTCAACCGCCGGGAAATCCATCCTCGGTTCATCATATTGAAAGCCTCACTTGAAAAACATTGCTCGTCGAGACCTTGAATCCCTACGCGCAATCGAAACGCGGCCGCGCCTCCGCAATTCTCCAGGCGCGTTGCCATCCATGACTCCTACCTGAGGAACGCCGCATTCATGTTCGAGCCATGAATATAGGTATGGCAGTTCGTACAAGTTATGGTTTCCGACGACCCCGCGCCCATTCCGTGAACCGTGTTGGCAGCTACGCCGCTGTGGCACTGGTTGCAGAGCGGGTTGATGGCCGGCATGTTCAGCAGGCGCGCGTTCTGGGAACCGTGCGGAGTGTGGCATCCCAAACACCCCTCGGCCTTGACCGCGACGTGTTCATAGACGAACGGCCCGCGCACCTCGGTGTGGCACTTGGTGCAGATCGCGTTCTGGTCGGCCGTGGACTTCACGTTGTTGGCTAGGAAGGTGCCGTGCACGTCGTGGCAATCGCTGCACGTGATCAAGCCTTCGTTCACCTTGTGGTGGAACGGCATATTGAACGCCGGCTTAGTGTCGGCGTGGCACTGGAAGCAGAGCGTAGGCTGCGCAGCCTTCAGCAGCTTTTCTTCCTTGCTGTGATGAACGCTGTGGCAACTGATACAGCTGACCTTCGCCTTGGCGTGGGGCGAGCGGTCAAAGTTCGGGTGCGCTCCCGCGTGACAGGTCAGGCACTTGGCGTCAACTTCTTTCGTCGAAAAGTCCTTGAACCTGAATATCTTGGTCACGTCGCCGCCGCCCGCCACGTGCTCCGCCCCGGGACCATGGCAACCTTCGCAACCTTGGTGCGAGGGCTCCTTATTTAGTGTGGTCTTCCAGTGCGGCGTTTTCTCCCAGGCGTTGTAAACTTCCTCGTGGCAGGTCTTGCAGGTATCCGCTCCCACGTACTGGGAGCCTTCGGATGAAGGCGCACCGGCCGCGGGTGCGTTGGCGGATTGACCGTTCGCTGATGGGCCGCTCTTATCGGCAACCGGCTGCCGAGCCCGGCCTGGAGCAAAGGCGACAAAGACGAAAAGACATAGAGCCGAGAACAGAACTCGATTGGTCCTTGAATTTGCTGGCATTCGCACGCCCCCTCGACATCGCGGTTTGTCATGAATGTGTGACAAAGAAATTTTGTTGCCTGCAAGTTTGAAGTCGCCCGGCGTCATCTCATCCACCAGTTCTCAGTCGCCAGTCCGAGCTCAGTGACGTTCATTAGCTAGTTTCTCAGTTAGTTCCTTGAAATTTTGCACAAGCCTAAAGCAATTCACTATTCCGTGACTGTTCAGAATTGCACACTTTTGAATAATCAAACAAACATTCAAGTCAGGCCGGTAGAGGTGCAAGTCGAGTTAGCTTCCAGTTTTGCTGCTGGCCATCTGCTATCTCTTTCTGGTTTATCCTCTGCTAACGCAAGTAACTGATGGGACGTAGGCTTGAACTGAATGTTCTGGACGAACTCCGAGATTAAAGAGCAGATAGTATGGAAGATCGCTGGCGGTTGTCTGTGACGATTGAACTGAAAAAATGTGATAAATCAAATTTTGTCGTGTAACGTCAGAAAGGCCTTGAACAGAACGCGTGGATCGTAGCGCTCTTTATACACAGGAGCCCCAGAAGACACTAACGTCCGTGGGTTTCCGATTGGGTTTCTGATTGGGTTTCCGAGGATGACTCTTTCGGCCTGGGGTTGTGCCAACAGCCGTCTGCCGCGATGATCGTGTCCGCCTCTTTCGGTCCCCAGCCGCCGCGCTTGTAGGGGCAAACCCGGTGGTGCTTCTTAAGCACTGGATCGACCACGGCCCAGGCGGCCTCAACCGCGTCCTCACGGGTGAAGAGCGCTCCATCGCCGGCCATCGCGTCGGTCAAAAGCCGCTCGTATGGCGCTTCCTCTCCCGGCTGTTCTTCGAACAGGTGGAGCTCCCGCTGCTCGCCAACGTACTCCTTGCCTGCGATCTTCACGCGAGCGGCGATGGCGATGGCCGAGTCGGGAGAGAGCCGGAAGCGCACGTAATTGGCCGGGCCCGTCTTTGGAATTGGCGCTGAGTCGGCGAAAAGCCTTTGCGGCGGCGGCTTCAGCTCCACCAGCACCTCGGTCGCGGTATCGGCCAGGTATTTGCCGGAGCGCAGGTACCACGGCACCCCCTGCCAGCGCCATGAGTCGATGAAAAGTCGCAGGGCGCAGAAAGTCTCGACGTCGGAGTTCTTCGCCACGTCTGGCTCCTTCCGGTAGCCAGCGTACTGGCCGCGCACTAAGTCGTCTGGCGTCAGAGGCCGCATGGCTTGAAAGATCTTGGCTTTCTCGCTGTTCACGGCTCCATAGTGCCTACCGGCCGGCGGCTCCATGGCAAGCAGCGCGGCGATTTGGAAGAGGTGGTTCTCGATCACGTCGCGCAGACAGCCCGCAGTTTCGTAAAACGCGCCGCGGTCGCCGACGCCGAACTGTTCGGACATGGTGATCTGGACGCTGGCCACGTAGTTGCGATTCCAGATCGGCTCCAGGAACGAATTGGCGAAGCGGAAATAGAGGATGTTCATGATCGCCTCTTTTCCGAGGAAGTGGTCGATGCGGAAGATCGAGTCTTCCGGGAACACCGAGCGCGCGACCTGGTTGAGTTCCCGCGCCGAGGCCAGGTCGCGTCCGAACGGCTTTTCGACAATAACCCGCGCATGTTCGGCCAGGCTCGCGGCGCCCAGTCCTTTGATCACGGTCTCGAAGAATGAGGGTGGGATCGCGAGGTAGTGCGCTGGGCTCCGAGCCCCGCCGAGCGCCCCTTTGATTGCCGTGAACGTGTCGGGATCTCCATAATCCCCATCCACATACGTGAGCAGCGACAGAAGATGGTGGAGGGCGCGCTGGTTATCGATTCCTCCCGACCGCCTTATGCTGTCGGTCGCGCGTTTACGCAGGCGCGCCAGATTCCACTTCGAGTGGGCCACTCCAATTACCGGGACCTTGAGCGTCCCTCGTTTCGCCATGGCATAGAGTGCCGGGAAGATCATCTTGTGGGCGAGATCGCCGGTCACACCGAAGAGCACCAGCGCGTCCGAACGAGAGGCGGTCATCAGGGAAGTCCCTTCCTGGCGGCGTGATTCAAACCCACAAAGCATTGCACCAGCCGAAGCCGCAATTCTGTTCCGTTTTGCTCATTGCCGGCATCTATGATTAGAAGCCCGCGGTTCAAGTAAGATTCGTATCAGGACACGCCTTCACAGGCTGCGGAAAAACTCCGGTTTCGTATCAGGGTATCGCTTTAGCGATACTGCAAGTCCTTCGAAATCACACGCCCCTTTAGGGGCTGCGGCACCAAAGCCCACTTTTTCCGCAGCCTTTTCAGGCGTGTCGCAAGTGCATTAACATCAATGCGTCTTCAGGCGCCACAGGACCTTCGGGAGAAGAGAGAGCAAGAGTAATGAAAGCCGCCATTTTTGCATCCGCGCATACCGCGCCCGAATCGTCAGCGCCGCGACCGTTCCTTAATATTAAGGATGTCCCCCGTCCACAGCTTGCAGCCGGACATGTTTTGCTTCGGGTGGTTGCTTGTGGAGTTTGTCGCACTGACCTGCACATCGTTGAAAGAGATCTGCCGCCGCTTCGACCGCAACTCATTCCCGGTCATCAAATCGTCGGGGAAGTGGTCGAAGGCGCGACCGCGGAGTTGCCCCTCGGAACGCGCGTTGGTGTTTCCTGGATGGGCGGTGTCGATGGCGATTGCTGGTACTGTCATCACGGCATGGAAAATCTGTGCGATCGGCCCACCTTCACGGGATACACGGTGGATGGAGGCTATGCCGAGTATGTCCTCGTGCGCGCCGATTTCACTTTTCCGTTGCCCTCTGGTTTGGATAACGTACATGTGGCGCCCCTGCTCTGTGCCGGCATCATCGGCTTTCGCAGCTTACGGGTTGCGGGGGTTGAGCAGGGTGAGCGGGTTGGGCTTTTCGGCTTTGGCAGCTCCGCCAGTTTAGCGATTGCCATTCTCGAATCCTGGAAATGCGAAGTCTATGTTGTGACCAGAGGCGAATCCCATCGCAAACGCGCGGTCGCGCTCGGCGCCACCTGGGTCGGCAAAGAAGATGAGAAGCCGCCGGTGGCGCTCGATCGTGCCATCACCTTCGCTCCCAGTGGCGAGGTCGTAGTAAGTGCCCTGGCCAGTTTACGCAAAGGAGGAGTGGTCGCCATCAATGCCATTCATCTCGACCACATGCCCGCCTTTGACTATGACAAACTGCTGTGGGGCGAGCGCCAGATACGCAGTGTGGCCAATATGACTCGCCAGGATGCGCGCGACTTTCTCAAGATCGCTCATGATCTCCACATCCGCCCGCAAGTAACAGCCTTTCCACTGGAAGATGCAAACCAGGCCCTGCTGGCAGTCAAAGAAGAAACTGAGCATGGATCGGCAGTGATTGTTCCTTGAGGATAAGCAAGGGACCCGTTCTCCTCGAAGACTCAGCCCCGGAGGGGCGAACCAACTTAGCCCAGCGCCGGGGTCCCCATCACGCCCGGGTTTTGGCGTGATGGGGTGGAGGGCTTTAGCGCTGGGAAAGCTGTAAGACGGATTCAAGTCCCGGAGGGACGACCCAGTTCCCACGCGCAATCTTTACGCTTTGCCCGACGTTGCGGCCTTCGTAGCCAACTCTTCCGCAAGCTTGTGGACGTTCATGGAGTGCTCGTGCGCCTGTTTGCTGAGTTCGTGACCGTTTCGATGATCTCCCTTGCCGTGGGCGACGGCAGCGGCGGCGTGGGCGTGGGCCGCAAGGTTGTGGAGCTCTGCGAGTCGATCGTGCGGGCTCTGTGGCATGGTTGTTCTCCTCACGAATTAGTCGCTGTTATCTGGGCAAGAGTCGGTTTTGTGCAGTGTGCTAGTCGGATTTCCGGTACTCTTCAGGAACGTCGTCCTCCGGCACCTGGCGCGTAGTTACTTCAGATACGTCCGGGTCCTTGGCGTTCTCCACACCCTCTACGGCAGCGGCTTCGAACGAGTTACCTTCCTCCACTAATTCTTCCACACTCTCCGAATCCGCACCGGCCACATCCGATATTCCCTGACTGTCTCCAGATTGCCCGGCCGAATTCGATCCAGTTTCATCCTGGTTGTGCTCATTGTCCGCAAGGTTAGGATTAGGATTAAGGTTCGCACGCATAATTGTCACTCCTCTAACTGCAAGGCGTTATCCCGCCTTTTGCTATGCTGGTACGGCTTCGGCTGCATGCAGCGTGTAGTAGGCCGGGTGCGTGGTTTCAATGATGTCCTTCGCCTTGGCCACTTCCGCAGCCGTCCCGTGAGCGATCAGCAGGAATTGATCCGTCTTGAGCACTTCTTCGTATTTCACAATGCTGTCCTTCGGAATTCCTATGCTGTAGAGGCCCGCTCCCAGAGCACTCAGCCCTCCTACCACCACCGCGCCTTCCAACGCAGCCACGATCCACGCCACCAGCGGTCCCGCCACTAAGATTGGCCCCAGGCCTGGAATCGCGAAAAAAGCAGAACCGAATAGAAGTCCCCAAAAGCCTCCCCAGAATGCGCCCGTCTTGCCCCAATACTTCATGCGGTCGCCGGTGTTGTAATAGCCGACTACCTGCTCATCCGTGTGGTAGCCCTTGCCCACGATCGACAACTTGTGCATGTCGACCCCGCCGCGCTGCAATTCCTTCACTGCCAGATCCGCTTCCGCATGTGTGGGATACACCGCAACCACTGAATTCTCTACGGACATTTTCTAATCTCCTCGGCGATTTGCCGTCAAGCCCGGACCATCAAGCCAAGTCCCAACCCGAACTATGACAGCGCACTGCCCGGAAAACTGTTCCCTATTGCACAGTGTCGGTGGAGAATGCACGCGTCCTCATGACATGCCACACGATCAAGCTCATCACGATCAAGCTCATCACGATCAACCTCATCAACCGGGCGCGCCATTCGCGAGAGCCACCTTATCTAAATCTAAGTGCGCCCTTTCTTGCCGCGTTCCGAAACGTGTCATACGCCTTCATGATGTCGTTCATCGCAAAGCGATGAATCACGAAAGTGTAACCAAGGCAAAAAGCCCGCTGGGCAAGGGACGCACGCTGGAAGTGAGCACTTTTGCACAGACTTCGACATTTCCAAAATGAGAAAGTTCCCCTGCAGAAACATTTCCGGACGAGAGTGGCCAGTACGTGTCATCCGGAAATCGTGCCTTTCGATCCGCGCAACCCGCAGCCGCAGAGTGACACCGGGCAAGCGAAGGATGATCGTGCAAAAGGAAACACAATGCATAATGTCTCCCGCATTCGTTCAATATTGTTTGCGCTCGTAGTGCTGGCCATGTCGGCCACGGCGTTCGCGCAAATCGGCATTTCGATCAGTTTCGCCCCGCCTGAACTGCCCGTCTACGAGCAGCCTCTTTGTCCCGCCCCTGGTTATCTCTGGACGCCTGGCTACTGGGCTTACGGCGACGACTTCGACGATTACTACTGGGTGCCGGGTACATGGGTGATGGCTCCGGAACCCGGTCTGCTCTGGACTCCAGCCTATTGGGGTTGGAGTAACGGCGGATATGCCTTCAATCAAGGCTACTGGGGTCCGCAGGTAGGTTTCTATGGGGGGATCAGTTACGGCTTCGGCTACACCGGTGAGGGCTACCAGGGTGGACGCTGGCAGAACGGACAATTTTTCTATAACAGTTCGGTGAACAACGTCAGCGTTACCGACATTCACAACGTTTACAACACCACGGTGATCCAAAGCACCACGGTGACCCGGGTCAGCTTCAATGGTGGCACTGGTGGGATCAGCGCGCGCCCAACCGCTCAAGATGAGGTTGCGGCACGTGCGACACATACTCCGCCGGTAGCCGCTCAAACTCAACATGCGCAGGCGGCCCATACCAACCCGCAGCAGCGGGCTTCCGTGAACCAGGGCAAACCAGCAGTCGCTGCGACTCCAAAGCCTGGAGCATTTACCGACCACGCCGTCGTCCCGGCCAAAGCGGCAGGGGCGCCTTATAAAGCCCCAGACAAAAGTGCCGCGGCTAAGCCAGCGGCCAGCGCGCCAGCCGCGCATCCAGCCGAGCCGGCCGCGCATCCAGAGACCAACGCGGCTCGTCCTGCGGAGCCCCAGCGCGCTACTCCTGCTCCTGCTGCTGCGGAAACGAAGCGTGCGGCGCCGGAACCACAGCACGCGCAGCCCGCGACTCGCCCGGCGGAGCCTCAGCGCGCTACTCCTCCTCCTGCTCCTGCGGAAACGAAGCGCGCAGCGCCGGAACCAGAGCACGCGCAACCTGCGGCTCGCCCGGCGGAGCCCCAGCGCGCGACTCCTCCTCCTGCCGCTGCGGAAACCAAGCGCGCAGCGCCGGAAGAGAAGAAGCAACCGGCAGAGAAGAAGCCGCCGGAAGAGAAGCCGAAGGAGTAGTAGCGGCCGGGGTCTAAAAGTTTGGGGGGCGCCCTGAGGTGTTGGGGTGTTCATGCGACGGAGTGTCGCACTGTTGTAGGGAGGGCTTTATGGACAAGGCGACACTCCGTCGGATTTCATCGCTTCCGGTGCATCTCTGATTTCTCTCACAAAGCCGAACTTTCGCACCGATCTACTGCGTGACCCCTGAGTCGTTCAGTCTCGCTCGTTTCAATTCCTGCTCTTTCGCGCCGAAATCACGCGGCCCGCCGCCCGACATTTGACACGAGCCTTCATGCCACTTACGATTCGCAGGATCATGCCGAAATTAAGCAGCCACTACTGCCGTCAGATTCATGCGCGCAACGCCAGCGCCACCGCGAAGAGCCTCGCCATTCTCTTCGCCCTGCTGGCCCTCACCTGTCTTTCCCTGGCGGCGCCGCCGGCAATTCCGACTGCCGATCCGCATCGCTATCTGGATGACATCAAGGCGCTGACCACGCCTGCCATGGAGGGACGCGGCGCCGGATCGAAGGGATTGACCCGTGCCGAGCACCTCATCGAGAAGCGCTACAAGAGCCTGGGGCTGGAACCCGCCGGCACAAATTCGTACTTACAGCCTTTCACGGTGATCACGGGCGCGCACCTGAAAGGGAAGAACCATTTCGCCGTGCTGACCGGGGACCAGAAGCGCGAGCTGAAACCGAAGCAGGATTTTGTTCCCTTCAGTTTTTCCGCTTCGGGATCGGCCCGCGCGCCCATGGTGTTTGCCGGCTACGGCATTTCGGCCGACGAGTTTCAATACGATGACTACGCCGGCATCGACGTCAAAGACAAGATTGTCGTCGTCCTCCGCTATGAGCCGCCATCATTCGCCGTGAAGGCCGGCAATCAGGGCATGACGCAGCATTCCCAGTTGGTGACCAAAGCCATCAACGCCAGGAACCACGGCGCCAAGGCGCTCGTGCTGGCGAACGGAAAGCTGGGCGACGGCGAAGAAGATCTGCTAACCCGATTCGGCAGCGTGAGCGGTCCGGAAAATGCCGGCATCATTTTTCTGCAGGTAAAAAACGCGGTCGCCGAGGGTTGGCTCAAAGCCGCGGGCAAATCGCTCGCGGAATTGCAGGAGCAGATCAATGCTTCATCCAAGCCCGCATCCTTCGCGCTGCCAGAAAATCAGACCACGGCGCTGACCGTCAGTATCGAAACCACCCAGGCCACGGTCAACAATGTGCTGGCGTATCTGCCGGGCAAGACCGACGAATACGTGATCATCGGCGCCCACTACGATCACCTAGGACGAGGCAATTTCGATTCGCTAGCGCCTTCGCAGATCGGACAGATTCATCCCGGAGCCGATGACAACGCGTCGGGCACCGCCGGAGTGCTCGAACTGGCGCGGTTGTTAGCGCCGCAAAAAGGTCAGTTGCGGCGCGGAATTCTGTTCGCTTCTTTTGCCGGCGAAGAGCTCGGGCTGCTGGGTTCAGCTGCCTGGGTGAAAGAGCCGACGCGTCCGCTCGAAAAATGCGTGGCCATGCTCAACATGGACATGATCGGCCGCATCAAAGATCAAAAAGTTTACATCGGAGGCGTTGGCACCGGCTCCACGCTGAAAGCTGTGGTCGAGCAGGCGCAGAAGGAAGAGAATTCCGGATTCAAGATCGAATACTCGCCCGGAGGATATTCCTCAAGCGACCATACCTCGTTCGTAGCCAAAAAAATTCCGGTGCTGTTTTTCTTTTCCGGATTGCACTCGGATTATCACAAGCCGTCGGACACCTGGGACAAGATCGATCCCGACGCGGCCGCGCGATTACTGAACGTGGTCGGTGAGACGGGCGAACTCTTGGCGGATGCGGAGGAGCGTCCCTCCTTTATAGTAGTCGCGGAAGACCAGCCCGGCGGCAGGTCGGGAGGCCCCGGTGGTTACGGACCATACTTCGGATCAATCCCGGATTTCGGCCAGGTCGAAACCGGCGTAAAGTTCTCCGATGTAAAGCCAGGATCGCCCGCGGCCAAGGCAGGGCTGAAAGCGGGAGACATCCTGGTGCAGTTCGGCGACAAACCAATCAAGAACCTATACGACTTCACCGATGCCCTGCGCCGCAGCAAAGTAGGCGATGTGGTAGAGGTCAAGGTGCTGCGCGATGGCCAGCCGGTGACGGCGTCGGTCAAGCTCGAACAGCGCAAGTAGTCAGCCGACCCCGGGGAGCAGCCGGGACAGCGGCTTCGATGGCATTCCGCTATGTACTAACGCATTCACCAGCATGCCCAAACCTCAGTTATCACCTTCCCGTGTGTCATAGCTCACCGACAAAACGCGGATCGCAAGCGTGAAATTCTGGTGGTGGCCCGTCAGACTGGCGGCGGTTATCTACGGAGGTCGTATGCACAAACTTAGTTTTGTTTTGGCTGTACTCATCCTGCTGGGCACGAGCGATGCCATGGCCCAATCGGTTGCAGGGGAGCGTTTCGACGGCAAGTGGCTCACCAAGCTCACCTGCCCTGCAAAAGGGAACACCGAGGGTTACACCTGGCAGTTTCCGAGCGTCATCCAGAACAGCAACTTTCGCGGAGAGCGCGGCACCGCGGGGGAACCCGGCTATCTGCTGGTCGAAGGCAAGATCGCGGAGAACGGCAGCGCCAAGCTGTCTGCTACAGGCATAGTCAGCTCCAGGAAATATGCCCGTGGAGTCTTCGCGCGCAAGGGCGAGGATTACAGCTACAACATCAAGGCCCAATTCAAAGAGACCGAGGGCACAGGCACCAGGGACGAAGGCCTCGGCATCGTAGGCCGCCCCTGCACGTTCGAGTTTGCGAAACAGCAGTCCACGAGCCCGGACGGTGAACGCTAGGCCATTTCACTCAGAACCGGGTTGTTGCCGACACGGCTTAATACCCTGGCAGCCCGTGGTGCAAATGACATTCGTATCAGGGCACGGCTTCACAGCTTGTGGAAAAACTCCAGTTTCGTATCAGGGTATCGCTTTAGCGATACCGCAAGTCCTCCGAAATCACACGCCCCTTTAGGGGCTGCGGCACCAAAATCCACTTTTTCCGCAGCCTGTTCAGGCGTGCCGCAAGTGCATTAGTATCAATGCGCCTTCAGGCGCTGGATTTCGGCATTCGAACTTCACCACAGGCTGCTAGGAATAAACAGGCCGCCAGAATTCAGCGTCCGTTTTCGAACCGGTAACCGATTCCGCGCAGCGTTTTCAAATACCGAGGATGCCGCGGATCCCGTTCGATCTTCTCCCGCAACCGCCGCACGAAGACGTCGATCGACCGCGGAGTCACAAACGATCCTTCTTTCCACACCGCGTCAAGCAACTGGTCGCGCGTAAAGACGCGTCCCCGGTGGCGCGCCAGATATTCCAGAAGCCGGAACTCGCGCACCGTAGTGAGTACCGCTCTGCCCTCGACGCGCACGGTCATCGAAGCGATATCGATTTCCAAATCTCCCAACCGAATGATCTCGCAACTGGGCGCCTCCGGCTGAACGCGGAGAACATTGCGGACGCGCGCAATCAGCTCGCGGGGACTAAAGGGTTTGGTAATGTATCCGTCTCCGCCGGCGTCGAAGGCCTGCAGGCGGTCGGGTTCCTGCGTTCTGGCGGAAAGAAAAATGATGGGCGTCTTGCCCAGCCGTTCGTGCTGGCGGATCTGGCGGCAGAGATCGTAGCCGTTAATCCCGGGCAACATAATATCGAGAAGAAACAGCGCCGGTTGCGCCATGGCTGCCTGGGGAACGACTGGCGCTCCGGAGAAAAATGTCGAGACCTCATATCCGGCGGTCCGCAGGTTGTGTTCGATCAGTCGAGACACATCCGGATCGTCTTCCACGACGTAGATCAGATCGGCATAACGCGGCTTGTCGAACGCCTCCAAAAATTCCATGGCAGTAAGGAGAGCCTCACGCGCTCTCAAAAAGCTTCACTTAGAAAGAAATTTGCTTGGATAGTCCCCTTCTGACACTAGAGGGGCTGTGTTGCAGCAATGTTGCGCCAGTGTTAAAGGAGGGTTAATTTGATCGAGGCATCGAACAGCCTGCGGTGAAAGAAGGGTTTGTATCAGGGTATGCCTTCAGGCATACCATAAGTGCCGTGTTATGAATGCGCCTTTAGGCGTGGTTTTGGACGCTGGAGTTTTACCACAGGCTCCTATTTCTGCTGACGCGGCTGCTGCGACGGTGTTAGTGGGATGCTCCCGGCTCCGGAAGCGACTGAAGTTCGTGCTGAATCCACTCCAGGTTCTTGCCGTCCTGGAAAGCTGCCTTGAACTCCTCCATATTTTTGTAGAGCACCACGCTTGCGCCAGCGGGGGCTGCCGCCCGTAGCTTTTCTTTCGCGGCCTTTGGCGTGTTGGTCTCGAAGAGTTCATTGTCAAGCCGAAATTTCTTCGCCTGAATCTTTGGCAGCCAATCGACCGGCTCTAGCGCCGCCACTTTCTTCAAGAATTCCGGCTTCACGTACTCCGCCCGTTCGTCCTCAGGCACGAAGGGAGAGGTTGCCATCCAGATTGGCCAATCGCCCCAGGGATCGAGCGCTTCCAGCACCTTAATGCGCGGATCGACCGCGGAAGCGAGGATCGCGATGCTTGCTCCCGACCCTTGCGCGAACATCCCCACACGATTCATGTCGAGATCGCCGCGCGCCGCCAGATAGTTCAGCACCATCTGCACGTCGTGCGCCGAGGTCGCCAGGCACTCCTGCAGTTCGCTGATAATCCAGTCCTTCATCGGACGGTCGTGGTAGCGGTGTCCGGTGAGCGCGGAAACGAAGCCTACGGCGGCATACCCGTTCTTAGTCACGAGATCTTCGTAGGCGTCATTCCTGAAGATATCCGTGTCCGTGGGATAACCGTAAAGATACAAGATCACCGGCGGCTTCTTGACTCCCTTGGGTTTCATTACATAAAGGTCGAGTGGATCACCCCATCGCCACTGCACCTGCAGCAGTTCCACGGTGTATCCAGAGTGGGTGTCATCGACAAACCCGGCGAGCGGCCGAACTGGCATGAGATGGCTGCCAGTTAACGCGGGCGAGGTCCAGTCCTCGTGCACGCCCTGAAAACGAGTGTCGGCTGGATCGGCGATAGGCGGAGATGCCGGCGAGAGCTGAGCGCTGCTGGCCCGCGCCAAAAATAGCAGCGTGCTTCCGAGCGCAAGCGTTCTTATAAATCTGCGTGACAAAGGGTTGGGCATCGTCTTCCCCAGAATTGGAATGTTCGTTCCGCGAAGGAGGTGGTGGAAGCAACGCCTGGAACGAGAAAATACCACTTCAAAATTATTCTGCGATCTTACTATCTCAGGCTCCCGAGATGCAATGCGAACAAAGAAGATGCAATCAAAAGAAGATGCAATCAAAGAAAAAAGAGCGGACCGATAAACGGCCCGCCCTCCATGCTCAGTGAAATGGATTGGGTCCACTTACGGTCTGACCTGAAGACCCTGAACCCCCTGAACATTCTGCGTGGTTTTTGAGCAAGTCGGCGTCGACGCGCATGGGAGTATCTCACCGCCGAGGTCGCCGCCCGCCTCGGTTGTCCCGCTGTCAATAGGAGCCGCGCCAATCAAGGCGCCAGCGCCGTCGTATTGTTGGTAGTGCGAACGCAGGTACAAGAGACCAGGATCGGTGATCCCACCCGCTACCGTCTTCACGAACGGCACAAAGTCGGGAACGGAGGTGACAACGTACTCCTGCGAGACCTTTGCCAGAGCCTTTGCGTTCGTCAGCGCGGTTCCGTTGCTCACCAGGCGCAGAAGCGACCATGCCGAGTAAGTGCCGTTCCGGAGGTTCGGGAAAGAGAGGCCGCCAGTCCAGATTTGGTTTTCCGGGCAGGGGAATGCTCCGCTGCAAGACGCCGGCAGGTTAGCCGTGCCCGGCAAAGTGCCGGCAGTGGCGGCCTGGCCGGGATCGTAGCCCAGTCCGGTTGAATTCTGGGGCCCGTAACTCGCGAAAAGCGGATCGACATTGTTCAGGGTGATGTAACCGTAGGCGGTGTTGTTGGCGATCGAACTAAAGTTCCCGTAGCTGAAGACCCCGTAACCGATGCCGTCGGTGCCACCGAATTTAGCGGCAGAGTTTTGCACCGCCTTGGTTTCTTCACTGGAACCAATCGCCCGATAGCGTGCCCCGAGACCATTCAGGCAGGTCCCGGCCTGCCCTGCGAGTGGGTTATTCGCTCCCACATTGGATTCCTGGCTCAGACCGAGAACCGCACCCGAGCCGGATCCTGTATAAACGGTAGGACCGCGGAATACGGTGGCTTCCGCGACGTTCCCCTGTCCAGAGATGGCCTCATTCAGGAAGATATTAATTGCCGCGGCCGGCAGGCCGAAGGCGCTGGCGTCGCAGTTGGTGCCTGAGAATGCCTGCTGTAGCTGGAGAGGAGTGGCGTTAGTCAAATCGGTGAGCTGACCCTTGTCGCGCTCAGTGATGAATATCAGCGGAGCAGCTCCCACGTTCACGACCGTGAAGGCGGGTATGGTCGTGCCGCTGATGGGGTCCTTACCCTTGGTGTTGAACGCCAGAATGTTGGCTTGACCGGTGCTGCCCGGGTAGCCGCTTTTGATGGGGGTTCCCTGGTAAGCGCCAGATGTTGCGCCGAGGCCATTCGCCGGACAAGCGCCAGCGGCGTTGACTGCGTTGTAGCCGAGTCCGTCAAGCCCGTCACTGGCTGCTCCGCCATTGCTTCCTGCACCGAGCAGAGAGTTCGCGCGGCACGTAACGAATTCCGCATCTTCAGGACGGTAAAACGTCGCGGCCACCGTAACTGCAGTTCCGGTTGTAAACAAGGATTGCACAGCTGAGGGCAAAGCCGAATCTGTACCCCAAAACGCGGAAGAGATCTGATTCGAGCCACTACCCGAGACATTGGCGAGCGTAGCGCTTACACTGCACCGGGGTTGGGCAAAGTAGCAGCGTGTTCCGACGACGGAGTCAACCTTAACGAAAGACCACACCTTGGTGCCGGCGGAATTCCAAACGATCCAGATGGTGCCAGCGTCGACGTTGACGGGTGTTACGCGAGTGTCAGTGAGGTTGATAACGTTGGAAGCGCTGGTCCAGTGCCCAGCACCCGATCCAGCCGAGCTATAAGCGGCCAACGCCAACGTCTGCCACGCGGCCGACGCACCCGCGATCGTTACCTCTACCGTAATTGCAGCTCTTGCTTGGGGCACGATGCCCACGATCGCGGCCAGCAACAGCACTGCGAAAATCAATTTCATGCGCAACATAGTTATTCCTTTCTCATGGTTTCCAAATGAGGTCCCGTACCACCAGGGGATAGCTGCACGGGCCAGCTCGGAGCGTTTGTGAGCATAAGGAAGTTGGCGCATCATGTCAAGTAAATAGATCGACATAATATTAATAATGTAAGGCGGCGCACGCAACTGCCGCCCAACGCTCGTACTCTATTAAACGCAGGCGTCCATAGCGGATTACGCGCGTCATCTCGGCTGCGCCGGAAGTGCCAGCAAGTCTTCCATCCGGATATCATCCCATGGGGATTAGTGGCAAACACAAGTAAACTAGTTGTGAATAAAATGAAATGAGGTGGAAATAATATGAAGTTATTTGCGGATAAGATGAAATTAACCGGGAACAGGTCGAACGGAAGGATGTTGGATTGAGCGATGCTTGCCCCGGGGCAGATAAGCTTGCCGGGTTTTCCCGCTAGGTCCGAGGAGATCGATTCATCAACCGCGAGAGCTGCCAATGCTGTATAAAACCCCTCAATGCAGGGAGGGTGGAATTTCACTTCCGAGGGCAATAGAAAAAGGGCGGACCTTTTCGAGGTCCGCCCTCCGTGTTCAGTGAAACCGATTTAGGCCCGGTTACGGTCTAACCTGAAGACCCTGGTTACCCTGAACGTGCTGCGTGGTTTTTGGGCACGTCGCCGACGTCGCACATGGCAGGATTGCGCCGCCCGCTTCGCCGCCCGCTTCCTTGGTTCCGCTGTTAAGCGGGACCGCGCCAATCAAGGTGCCGGCTCCGTCATACTGTTGGTAGTGCGAACGCAACAACAGCAGGCCGGGATCGGTCTGGGTCTTCCCGACCGTTTTCACGGCCGGCACATAATCCGGAACAGCGTCGACAACGGCGACCTGTGCGCCCTTTACGAGCGCCTTTGCATTGGTTAGCCCCGCTGCGTAGCTTATCACGCGTATGATCGAAAACGCACTGTAAGTGCCGTTGCGGAGGTTCGGGAACGAGAGGCCGCCAGCCCAGATTTGGTTTTCCGGGCAGGGAAACGCTGAGCCGCAAGACGCCGGCAGGTTGGCCGCACCCGGCAACACACCGGCCTCGGCAGGTTGCCCGGGATCGTACCCGGCTCCGGTTGAATTCTGCGGTCCGTAGCTCGCGAAAATCGGATCAACATTGTTCAAGGTGGCGTAACCGTAGGCGGATTTATTAGCTTGCTTACTGACGTTGCCGTAGCTGAAGAATGTGTAGCCGATGCCGTCGGTACCGAGAAGCGAGCCGGAGTTCAGAACCCAATTTACTATTTCACCAGCGCCGACCCCGCGATACCGCGCGCCGCCACCATTCAAGCAAGTTCCAGACTGCCCGGCGAGCGGGTTATCGTTGCCCACATTGAGTTCCTGGCTCAAGCCAAGAACCGCGCCAGAGCCTGTGCCCGTATAGACAGTGGGTTTGCGGAATACACTGGATTCCGTGGCGGTCATCGTGCCCGAGAGGGGCTCACGCAGGAAGATGCCAATGTTACCGGCAGGCAGACCGAAGGCACTGGCGTCGCAATTGGTGCCCGAGAACGCCTGTTGCAGTTGTTGTGTGCTGACGTTGGTCAGATTGGTGAGTTCACCCTTATCGCGCTCGAAGAAAAACACCAATGCATCAGCTCCCAACGGCAGCACCGTGTAGGTAGGAATCTTCGTGCCGCTGATCGGGTCAGTACCCGCGATGTTGAACGCCAGAACGTTGGCTGTCGCCGTGCTACCGGGGTAGCCGCTCTTGATGGGGGTTCCCTCGTAGTACGATTGCGAGAGGCCCGCACCTGGACAGACGCCAGAGGCGTTGTTTGGGTTGTATCCGAGGCCGTCAGTCTGGTCGCTGGCCGCGCCAGCGTAGCTTCCGGCACCGAGGGCGGAGTTCACGCGGCATGCTTCGAAGGCCGCATCTTCGGGACGGACGTCGGAGGCTGCGGCAGTGACGGGAGTCCCGCTTGTGAAGAGGGAAACGACAGATGCCGGCAAAGCCGTGTCCGCGCCCCAAACGGTGGCGGAGATTTGCTGCGAGCCACTACCCGAAAGATTGGCTAACGTAGCATTTACACTGCACTGGGGTTGAGCGAAGAAGCAGCGGTCTCCGACGATGGTGTCGACCTTATTGTCAGACCACACCTTGGCGACATTACCGCCGACGACGCTCCAAACGACCCAGAGGGTGCCCGGGTCAACGTTGACGGGTGACACGCGAGAGTCAGTGAGGTTCACGGCGTTCGAAGCGCTCGTCCAGTGAAAGCACGTAACACCACCACCTGAACAATAGTTATAGGTACCGACCCCCAGGCTCTGCCACGCTCCGGAGGAGCCTGCAAGCGTTAATTCGACCGTCTGTGCAGCTTGTGCTTGTGGCACGATGCACACGATCGCGGTCAACAACAGCATTGCGAAAATCAATTTCATACGCGACATAGTATTGATCCCTCTCTCAATATGTTTTAGAAACTGTTTTGTTGCACATGGGGCGTAGCGCCACACGCAGGGAGAAACTCTGAACGAACGCGCGACACGTTATCGGCAAGCGGTTGGGCCAGTTGACTGCGTGAGCTGTCGATCTGCACACATACCAACTCACCGCAGCGCACCTTGAATTGCAGCCCGAGTCTATCCGCACAAGCGCCGGGGGATGTTAAGGCTGTGTGACAAGTTGGTGAAAATTCCTTAACGTTGCAGCGCAGAAAGTGCCTTAGTTCATCCCTTGAGCTGCAATCCCGATGCGAGAAGAGTGAAATACTTTTCCCTCTTCCCAGGTTTTTCTCGCCGCCGGCGTCACTTGTGGAAAACGTGGACGATTGCAGAGGTTATGCGGGCGCTTGAGTCGCTTGTCTGGCGATTGGAGAAATAGCACAAAGTCGATATATTTAGTTGACATTATCCCGACAACTGCTCTATGCTCTCAAAATTAAGTGGCTGTATAGGTTGGGTCTGGGAAAGGAAACGGCCGGCAAAATTCATATGCCGTTAACCTTGGGGCACTGACCCGCCATATACAATCCCCCCTTGCCATTGCAACCTTTGGAAGCATATTACTTCGGAGCGATAAGTGTGCGACCCTCTGCGCCTTGTGTGTGTTATCGCGTCATCAGCGTCCTGACGCTCGTGCTTCTCGGGTTGTCGTTTGGTTTCGGTCAAGAGCAGCCGAAGACCGCGGCCGACAAGGGCGCCATTAATGGGACGGTGACCGATCAAACCCAAGCCGTCGTAGCGGGCGCAAAAGCACTGCTCACAAATGATGCCGGGGAGAAACTTGAAGCCCAGGTCAATGACAAGGGCGTGTATTTTTTCACCGGGCTTAAACCGGGGACTTACACGCTAACCGTTACCGCTCCCAATTTCGCTCCGAAGGCCTTTGACAACATCACGCTGACGGCGGGTCTCGAATTAACGCTAGACGCTTCGCTCGAACCGGCTAGCGCAAAAGAAGAAGTGAACGTGGAGTCTAGCGGTGTAGGCGCGGTGGAGACCGAGACTTCCAGTGTTTCCGGCACGATTACGCAAAAGGAAGTTGTATCGATCGGACTCAATGGCCGTAATTTCACGCAGCTCATAGCCCTCGCGCCCGGCGTCAGTAATCAGACCGGGCAGGATGAAGCCAAGGTGGGAGTGGTCGGCAGTGTGAAGTATAGCGTGAACGGAGGCCGCGTCGAGTACAACACCTTCGAGGTCGATGGCAGCGACGTGCTCAACACCGGCCTGAATGGCGCCTCGAGCACGCTCATGGTTTATCCCAGCCTGGATGCTATTCAGGAAGTGAAGGTGCTGACCTCCAACTACGGCGCTCAGTTCGGCCGCACCGCATCCGGTACGGTGCAGGTGAGCACTAAGTCCGGAACCCCGAAGTGGCACGGAAACCTTTACGACTTCGTGCGCAACGAAGCGTTTAACTCCCGCAATTATTTCGATATTGTCTACACAACTCCGCCGCCTCCCGGGCAAACTGTCGGCGGGCAGACTTTTGGAACCAAAGCTCCACTCTATCGGCGGCAGGATTTCGGGGGTACGATCGGCGGTCCGCTCAGCATTCCCGGCGTTTACAACACAAAAAAAGACAAGACCTTTGTCTTCTACTCCGAGGAGTTCCGCCTGGAGAAAAGTCCCACCCCGTACAACCAGGCGGTGCCCGGGTTAAAAGAGCGCGGTTTGATCCTGAAATCGGGCGTGGTACAGCAAAACCTGCAAGTGAACGCTGGCACGGGAGCGGTTTACCAGGACTTCGATTTTAGCGACGTGTGCCCGTTGACCAGCGGAACCTTTGTCCGGGCGCAGTTCCCGGATTGCCCGTCCGTGTCGCCGGGAGGGACGGCTGGAACTCTCATTCCTCTGGCCCATTTGCAAGGAGTCCTGGGCACAGTCAGCGTGGACAAGAACGCGTTGGCGATCTTGAACTCGAACCTGATACCGCTGCCCAACGCCCCTTCTGGCTGCAACTTCAGCGTCACCAATTTCAACCCCTCCAGCCCCGACCCGAGCGATCCCAATCGCTGTTACGACGCCTCCATTTCCCCGTCCACCTACTGGCGCGAAGAGTTGTTTCGCATCGATCATGTATTGACCGACACGCTCAGGGTTTCGTTTCGCTACATCCACGATGCCTGGGATACGTCGGTGCTGACGCCGCAGTGGGGCATTGTGCGCGACACGTTCCCCACCGTGCAAAACCGCTTCTTTGGGCCGGGCACAAGCCTGGTGGCGCGACTGACGCACACCATATCGCCGACGCTACTGAACGACCTGGTCGTCAGCTACGTGAATTCGAACATTACCTTGACTGACCAGAACGGGCCGGGTGGCGCCCAGTTCCAACGCAATCCCACGCTCAATCAGCCGCTCGTTCCCGACTCCTCGGCTCCCGGACAGTGCAATCCGGCACTCAGCGCTGACCCCGTCACTGGTTTCCCGCAATGCTCGATGGGTTACATTTTCAATAACGGTTTTGGCGGCAAGATGCCGGGAGTCAATTTTCTAGGCACGAATGCCGCTTATGGCGGCAGGGGCTTTGCGGCTGATCCCGCCTACATGCCATGGGGCCACACCAATCCAACGTTCTCCCTGCGCGACGATGTGGGCAAGGCGATCGGCAAACACACGCTGCAATTCGGCGCCCAATACATGTACTCCCAGCGCAATCAGACTAACAACGCCATCGGCGCAGCTTCTGGTGACTTACAGGGCCTGTTGACCTTCGACAATCTCACGCACAGTACCGGCAATGCCTTCGCTGATTTTCTGGTTGAATCGAATGCTAACGCGCAGGGCAATCCGACTGGATACATTCAAAGTTTTACCCAGGACTCCGCGCAGCACCGTTACTACCAGCGTTTCCAGATCGCCGAACCTTATCTCCAGGATGACTGGAAAGTAACTCGCCGGCTTACTTTGAATCTGGGCTTGCGAGTAAGTCTGTTTGGCACCTATAGCGAGAAGAACCGCAACGCGTGGAACTGGGAAGCTTCAAGATTCAATCCCAGTCGATTCGCGGTGGACCCGAGCTATGGTGAGCTTCTGGATAAAACTGCGGGGTCGACTCCGGTGTCGTTCAACCCAGTTACTTTCCAATTAGACCCCAGCGTTGTAAGTGACTTGGGTCTGGTCCAGTGCGGCGCGGGCGGCAGCGCTCCCGCAGGCTGCATGAAGGGGCATCTGTTCAATCCGGCGCCGCGAATTGGTTTTGCCTGGGACCCGTGGGGCGACGGCAAAACCTCGATCCGTGCCGGATATGGCATTTTCTTTGAACATGGCACCGGCAACGAAGCCAATACCGGCTCCCTCGAGGCGAGCGCGCCGCTCGTGCTCAGCATGACGCAACCGCTTCCTGTCAGCTACACATGCATTGGTAACGTTGGGTATGGGTCGGCGTTTGACCCGGCCAACGCAGCGTGTGCAAGTCCTCTGGGAGGATCTGCGCCCCCGGCCGGCTCCGTCTTTCCTCTCGATGTCACCTCCATTCCGACCAAGGCGATTTGGCCCTACGCTCAGCAGTGGAGTTTCGGAATCCAGCGCGAACTGCCCAGCGCCGTTGTGCTCAATTTTGCTTATGTCGGGAGCAGGGGAACGAAATTGACGGTCGAGCGTCAGCTCAACCAGTTGCAGCCGTTACCAGCCAGCGAGAATCCCTTCGGACCGAACGAACCCCTGACCCTCACGGATTGCACCGTTGCTCCGCCGGGATCGTTAACTCCTAACCCAGGTGATGGCAAGACTGCGTTTCTTCTTGGGAATGGAACGCAGGTGACGCCGCAAAACCCCGCCTACATGTATTTGCAGGCGGCATGCACGAATCCAAACATCCCCAATGTCAATTCTCTCCCTGGGCGGCCCTACCCGGGTCTGGGGAGAGTTCTCTCGTTACAGAATGTGGCCAATTCCAGCTATCACGCATTTCAGGGCACCATGCGGCACTCCAGCGGACCGCTCACGCTCGGGGTCTCGTACTCTTATAGCCATTCGATTGACGACGCTTCCGATCGCAGCGATCCGGTTCTGGCCAACTCTTACGATCTGCGTGAGAACAAGGCCAGCTCCAGTTTCGACGAACGCCATCTGGCCACCATCAGCTACGTGTACAAGCTGCCGCTCAAGAATTTTCCGCGTAACTTCGTCGACTTGGTCGAGGAGCGGGAACCGCAGGACACGACCGCACCCAAGGCCAACTGTTGTTCAGCGCTGAGGAATGGGCTTCTCGACGGCTGGGAGCTTTCAGGAGTAACCCTGTATCAGTCGGGCACGCCGTTCACGGTGATCAACAGCGCCGGCAACACCGGCATTTCCCTGACCGACAACGCCGGCGTTTCCAGCGGGCTCGGCGTCGCGGCCTCCTTCCCCGACGTGGTGAAGGGACTGCCGGCGCCCGGCAGCAATTCTGAAAGCTTTGGCCCGCTCATCGGAAATCCTTCGCAGTTTGTGGCTCCGCGGGGACTCACCTTCGGCGACGCGGGCCGGAACTTCCTGAATAATCCGGGGCGCCTGAACTTCGACCTGGCGCTGCTGAAGCATTTCAAGATTCGGGAGTCCGGCCAGCTTGAGTTTCGTGCTGAGACCTTCAACATTCTTAATCACACGCAGTTCCGAATCTACGATCCCGATAACCCGGGCAGCAGTGGAAATAACATCATCGGTTGCTATGCCGGCCCCGCGTATTCCGCCGGGTTCAAGGGTAGCGGAGCCGATTGCGTCACCGGGGCTTCTTTTTTGCACCCGCTCGATGCCCATCGGCCCCGCACCATTCAGTTTGGTCTCAAGCTAGCCTTCTAGGAAGTGGAACATCATGGTGAGATTAACTAAGACTGGATTAACTAAGACTAAAGATCGAGCAGTATGTGGGGCGAGTCGTCAAGCACTTTCGTCCCGCTTTTGCGGCGGGTACGTGAAGAGCCCGTTGCTGGTGTTGCTGGCCGCTACATTGCTGGCCGCTACGATGACGCTTTCGGCGTGCGGCGGCAGCAGTTCCGGCGCTGCGCAGCAGAGTGCAACCCTTTCGGGCAACTGGCAGTTCACGGTGGCGCCTCCGGCCGACGGTGCGTTCCTGGGCGGCCTGCAGGGCGGGTTTCTGCTGCAGCAAAATGGCGCGGTCACGGGAGCCGCGACTTACGCCGTTTCATTGCCGGAACTCTTGATCCCGTGCAACAGCGGATCGGCTCCGATCACCGGAACCATCAGCGGCCAGAACGTAACCCTCACTGCGGTCGCGGGCACCGAGACTTTTACCTTGACCGGAATGCTGAGTTCCGATGGCTCGACCATGGTGGGTACCTACACGTCAACTGCGGGTACGGCCGGCGACGGTACACCCTGCGGAACCGCCCAAACCGGGCTGCAATGGAGCGCAATTCTCGTGCCGCCGATTACCGGATCGATCCAAGGGAACTTTCACAGCACGGGCGGTAGCGCGGGCCTGGGCAATCAGGATTTCGCTGTGTCAGGCTCACTCACCCAAGGGGAGAACATCGGAGCCAGCAACGCGACCGTCACCGGCCTCTTGAGCTTTATACAACCGGGAATGTCTGCAAGCGACTACCCTTGTTTCTCGACCGCCTCAGTGAACGGCCAAATCAGCGGCAATTCTGTCATTCTGCAGATCATCGGAACGAGCGGATCGACTATTGGTCAGATTGGCGAACCGTCCGGCTCGTTTGGCAGTACAGGCGTCAATCCCGTTACCTTCAACTCTGCAAGCGGCGGCAACATTCTGCAAGGGCTTCAACCAACCTACATGGTGGCCGCGGGCTCCTGTGGAGGCAGCCTCGGCAGCACGGTTACCGCCGGAGACTACGGGAATATCTGTCTGGCAGTGGGCGGCACATTGGGAAGTGCAAACGCTTGCCAGCAACCAATCACGCTGTCTCCGGCCGTCCTGAACTTCCCCGCTCAATTGTTGGGCTCGGTTGCGACGACGCAGACGATCACGCTGGGAAACAATTCCAGTTCTACCCTGAACGGTCTGACGTTGAATTGGGCTAACAACGGCGACAACACCTTCGGCGGCTTCAGCGATTTCAACGGTCTCCCCAGTTTTACGGAGACGGACGCTTGTGGCCTCGCAGGTGTCCCTTCGAATGGCGAACCTTTCTCTCTCAGTTCAGGACAGTCTTGCGCCATCACCGTTTCTTTTACTCCTCAGGAAAGCTGCCCATGGCTGCCGTTCGGAAACCCGCCGGCCATTACTGGAGCCCCGCCGGAATGGTGTCCGTTTCCTCAGACCGCACAGGTAACTGTTAACACCCAGGTGAGCGCGGACAACAATAAGTCCTTTGTCGTGCCCATCACGGGTATCGGAGTCAGCGCCATCGTACCCTCGATTCCCGAACTCGATTTCGGTGCGGAGGAGCAACTCAATCCACCAGAAGCGAGCCTTCCGCAAATGCTGTCATTCACCAACAATAGCGCGTCTTCTCTGCAGATCCTGGGCAGCGTGCCTTGCCTGAACCCACCGAAGGGCCCGCTCAAACTCCCGCACCCGCTGCTCGGAACCAGTTCAGTTGCCGGCCTGCAAGTCGTGAGCAACGGGTCCGGCAGTATCCTTCCCATCACTGCCGACGGTAACACCATCAACTACAACTGCGACAGCGATTCCGGAACTTTCCTCCCGAACTTCCAGATCTCCTCGGACTCCTGCACCGGAACCGTGCTCGTTCCCCAGGCCTCGTGCAGCCTGCAGGTGGCGTATGTGCCGCAACCGAACACCGACATCAATAGCGGCCTGGATTATTTTCTGGAACTGAACACGGTCCAGTGTTCGAGCACCGTAACCTCCGACTGCGAAATCGATAGCGGACGTTTTCCGGTGGAGTTAAAAGCGAATACGCCCAGTCCGCTCAGGATGTCCCCCGGCGCGGGCCTGAATTTTGGGAACCAGAAGAAGGGCACGACCAGCGCCCCGTTGACGATTACCCTCCTCAACGACCCAACCCTGGCCAGCCCGCAGACCGTAACCTTTGTCGGCAAGATATTGGTGCAAGGCAACTACGCTGAGACCGACGATTGCCCAGTTACCCTGGCGCCGGGCAGCAGTTGCACTTTGACTATAACTTTTGCGCCCAGCGGAGTGGGATTCGAGTCTGGACAGCTCACCATCAATTACTCGCCGGAACCGTTCGGCGCGCCCCAGTTTGTGTATCTGCGCGGAACCGGGCAATAGCGGTTGCCATCTGGGGCACTTTGTTTTGTGTGGGAATTGGCAGTCAGGATCGGAAACGGATCCGCTAGTAAGTCAGGATGGCGTAACTGAATTCAAGGAGGTTGGCAGTGGCAACTAAACAATGGATTCTCGTTCTTTTACCGGCGGCGATGATTTCATTACTTGCCGGATGCAGCGGAGGGAGCACCGCGAATGTGCAGAATCCTGCACCGCCACCAACGTCCAACGTCACCATAGCTTTTCAGCCCGAGCCCGCGGGATCGGTCGCAGTCACCTTCACAGAGAATCTCACGGCGGTGGTCACCAACGACCCCAACAATTACGGAGTCGATTGGTCTTTGACGTGTCAGAATCCCGGCAACTGCGGCTCCCTCTCCGCTCTGCACACCGCCAGCGGCACAGCCACAACCTATACGGCGCCTCCAACCGTTTCCGCAAACAGCATGGCCGTCGAAATTGTGGCCTTCGCGACCGCGAATCACGCCCAGAACGTTGTCGCTCCGGTGGTCGTCACCACCTTTGACAGCAGCCTCAAGGGTTCCTACGTCCTCCAAGCCCAGGGTGTTGATGTTAATGGCGGACCTAACTACCAGTTTGCCGGCGTGATTGTCTTCGACGGCAACGGAAATATTACGTCAGGCGAGCAAACGATCAACTTCTTCGACCCAACAACCAGCGTCCTGGTGTCTAAGTCGGATCCGATCGTCGCCACCCCAAACAGCTATTTCATCGGCAGCGATGGACGGGGAACGCTTACCGTCAACACCGGCGACGGCGACATTGGCGGGAACGGCGTAGAGACTTTTACTTTCGTCCTCCTTTCCGATTCCCAGGCCCTGATTTCTCAAATGGATTTCGGAACTGCGCTCACCGGAATCTCAGCCACCGGAACCATGGATTTGCAGACCAGCACCGCAGCACCCGCGGGCGGCTATGCCTTCGCGCTGAGCGGCCTTCAGCTTGCCAAAATGTTTCCGGTGGCATTCGGCGGCGTTTTTAACATTGATTCGCCCAACACAATCTCGGGAAACGGCAGCGTGGCCGATGAGATCCTCGCCAAGAAAGTCACCGCAAATGCTGTGGGGCTTTCCGGGACACTCACGAGTCCCGATTCCTTCGGTGCAGTTACATTGAATCTGACGGCCGGTTTTGGCGCCGCTAACAAGCCGATCCCGTTGCAACTCACGGGCTATATTGTCGACAACGCCCACATCAAACTCATCGAGACCGACAATACTGCGGGCAGCGCTGCGCCCTTTGGTTCGACCGTCGGACTCGCCATCGGTCAGGGAACGGCCACCGGCACGTTTACCACCAACACGTCGTTCTCCGGAACCTATGTGTTCGGGGTCACTGGTGTAGACCTCGGCACTAGCCAGTACACCGCCAACCCGGGCAACATTCCGTCGACCTCGACTTCCGCAGGTCTGTTCACCGCCGATGGCAGCGGCGACCTAACCAGTGGATTCACCGACATTTTCTTGCAGCAAAATTGTGCCCAGAAAACCTGTACCAAGGGAGGGGGAACGCCGCAGGGCGCCGGGATCAGCTCGTCATTCACTGGAACCTATTCCGTCGACTCTAGCGGAACCGGTCGCACCACTTTGAACGGCCTCACCTTCATCTCCGAGCCGCCAGATCCCGCGTATAACCCAACATTCTATTTCTATCTCACCGGCCTCACCGGCACCGGGGACCCGGCGGCGCTAGTGCTCGCGGCCGGAGATACCGCGGCCCCGATCCACTATCCATGGGTTGGAGCGGGAATCGCTTACCCGCAAACCGCGCCCCTCACCTTCACCGGCGACTACGGTTTGAGCTTCACCCAGGTCAATGCCTCCGGCGAAAACGATGGCACCGCTCAGATGAATGCGAACCCGACGGCCACGCCCCCATCCTTGTCTGGCATCGCCGACGTCAATCTGGCTTTTAGCCCAACCTCGGACCAGTCGTTCACCGGCAGTTTCTCTGCACCGGCATCCAACGGCGTTTTCCCGGGCGCTCTCGGCACCAACAACGCCACCACCAACAACAACAACAGCAGTGTGTTCAACCCGCAAATCGGTGTGGATTATTACATCATTGACGCAGGTCACGGTTTCTTCGTTGGAACCGACTTGCTGAACGCGACATCGCCTGAGCAGCAGGGGCAGGTGTCCTTCGGATACTACGCCGCGCGAACCCCGCTGTGCGACGGCTGCCCGTAGCAAGAAAAAGCTCCACGGTTCACTTGCGCATCCTCTGGCGGCCTGCTCTGCGCTTTGCTCTGTACTCTGCTCCCGCGTTACACTTCGAGTTATGAATACAGCGAACCAACCGAATGTGAAGTTCGTGCAAACGCCAGATTACCGCGAGGCCTACTCCAACAGCGTGCAGATCCGGGTGAATGTGTGGGATTTCTTCCTGGTTTTCGGGACCATGCAGCAAAGCTCGGAAACGCAGGTGGAATTGCGAAACTTTCAGGGAATTTATCTCAGCCCGCAACAGGCCAAGGCGCTTATGGCGCTCTTGCAGCAGAACGTGAGCAACTACGAGGCCGCGTTCGGCGAGATCAAACTTGATCCGCGGGCTCCAGGTGGACCCGTTCACTGATGCCTGCGCAGCCGTTGGCGCATTCCGATCTAGAGTGAACTTCATAAATCGGTTTTGGGTGGGGCACGGCCTTCCCAGCCTGCGGAAAAAGTCCGGTTTCGTATCAGGGTATCGCTTTAGCGATACCGTAAGTGCTCCAACATCAGACCCCCCTTTAGGGGCCGGGCAGCGGAAATTTACTTTTTCTGCAGCCTGTTCAGCCGTGCCGTTCAGGGCCCGGAAGAACGCGGGCTTCAGCCCCTGAGGGACGTTCCTTGCGAGCTGGACGGCACTTATGAAACACGATCTAACCACAAAATCTCAACCGCCATCCTCCGCATGGGCGCAGCAGCTTCTTCTGTTCGCGCTGTTCTTTGCCGGATTGATGCTTCTGCATGCGCCACTTCTGCGCCTTCCTTATTTCTGGGATGAGGCCGGCTATTACGTTCCGGCAGCGCGTGATTTATTTCTAACCGGCACGCTCATTCCGCATTCCACGCTATCGAATGCGCATCCTCCGCTGGTCATGGCGTGGCTGGCGTTGGCCTGGCGAGTCTTCGGATACTCCACGCTAGTCACGCGCACCGCCATGCTGGCGCTAAGTGCATTCTCGCTCCTGGGACTGTTTCGGCTTGCGCGCATCGCCGCCAATCTGCCCGTGGCCTGGGCGACAACCGCGCTGGTTGCGGTTTATCCGGTGTTCTTCACCCAGAGTTCCATGGCGCAGGTCGACTTGCCGGCCGCCGGATTAACCTTCTGGGCGCTGGCCGCGTATATAGAAGACCGTCCGTGGAAGCAAGCATTCTGGTTCTCGTTGGCGGCGCTCGCGAAAGAGACTGCGATCCTCGCTCCCCTGGCGCTGTTCGCCTGGGAACTCCTTGCTTATCTGATTCAGCAGCGTTGGCAGCAAGCTCGTGTGGGGACGGGCGCCCTCGCCCGTCCAAGCCGAGCGAACCGGGGCCCCCGTCAAGCCCGGTGTTGGCTTGACGGGGTGGAGGAGTTCGGCGGCTGTCGGCCGGAAGAAACTCATTGGAAGGAATTTCTTCCGCCTGAGCACAGACGCACGCTCTTGCTTTACTTGCTGCTTCCGGTAGTGCCGCTGGCCGCCTGGTACGCCTACCACTACGCCAAGACCGGCTTCCTCTTGGGCAACCCCGAATTCTTTCGCTACAACGTAGCCGCCACGCTCAATCCTCTGCGCATCCCGCTTGCTTTCGGAATGAGGCTCTGGCAACTCTTTGGATACTTCGGTCTTTATCTGCTCACGCTGGCGGGATTGCTGGCCATGCTTCGTCCGCCACAATTTGAAAAGAAGACGACGGAACACGCCGTTGCCCGTCCACGAATTCCGATCTGGATGCAGGCAGCATTTCTTTCCGTGGTGCTGGCCTATCTGGTTTTTATGTCGGCGGTAGGCGGAGCGGTCCTGGCTCGCTATATGCTGCCGGTCGTCCCGCTCGTGATTCTGGCGTTGGTCTCGACTCTCTGGCGGCGCGCGCGCTATTGGAAATTAATTGTGGGAGCCGTCGCCATTGCATTTATCGCGGGCCTGTTCAGCAATCCCCCGTATGGATTTTCTCTCGAAGACAATCTGGCCTATCGCGACTACATTATGTTGCATGTGGAGGCCAGTCGTTTCCTCGCGATGCGCTATCCCGGCGACCGCGTTCTAACCGCATGGCCCGCGTCGGACGAACTAACCCGGCCCTGGCTCGGCTATATCAATGCCAATCCGCCTGTCCAAGTCGTGCGCATCGAGGATTTCTCAGCCTCGCAGATCGACGTGGCTGCCAAGGCTCGCGACCGCTTCGACGTGGCGCTGGTCTTTTCCACGAAGTACCAGCCGCCGCATCCGCTCTTCGACAATTGGGATGCGTGGCAGCGCATCAAGCAAAAATTCTTCGGCTACCATCGCGACTTGCTACCCGAAGAAATTGCCCAACGTCTAGGCGGAACGATTGCCTATAGCAAAGCGCAAAACGGCCAGTGGATCGCTGTAATCGAGGTGGAGCGGTGAGCTTCTCGTGTAGGGACGGGCGCCCTAGCCCGTCCAAGGTTGCGTAGGGACAGCCGCCCCCGGCTGTCCAGCCGAGCGCAGCTCGGCAGTTGCCGGCGGCCACAGCAATTCTCGATTCGCTACAACCTTCCGCCAGAAGTCGCATTCACATCCCCATCAAATGGCACGAATGCGTCTTGACCACGACCCAGACACTCTTGCCGGCGCCAAGTTGCAGCGCGTCGCGCGCCGCAAGCGTTACGTGCACCTCGAACTCCGTGCCGCCGCAATCCACCATCGCCGCGATGATGACGTCTCTCTGCTCCAGCCGCCGAATGGTTCCCGGCAAAACATTGCGAGCACTCAGCCCGTGTGGATACTCCGTTGCGAGCAGCAGATCGCCAGCGCGAATGCCCACGCGCAGGCGCGAGCCAACCTCGGCGCGAACCAACGGCGTTTCTAATTCCACCACACCGCCTCCCAGCCGGCATGCCATTGTCCCACGATCTTCGTGCAGTGCCACGACCGTGGCGTCAAAGATGTTTTCAAATCCCGCCAGGTGCGCCACCGTTTCCAGTCGCGGAGCGTGCATCACTTCATGCGGCTGCCCCCGCGCCACGATTCTTCCCGCGTCCAGCACAATGACCTCATCGCCGAGGGCAAACACTTCCTCGCCATTGTGGGTGACGAAAAGAATCGGGACGCGGTGATGCTGGTTCCAGCTGCGCAGATCGCCGACCAGAGACGACTTCGTCGGACGATCCAGCGCTGCCAATGGCTCATCGAGCAGCAAAGCGCGTGGTTCGGTCACCAGAGCGCGCGCCAGCGCAACGCGTTGACGCTCGCCTCCCGAGATTTGCGCCGGTCGCCGGTCGCGCAAGTGATCGATGCGAAACAAAGCGAGAATCTCACGGCTGCGCGTTTGTCGCTCCGGCGCGCTGAGCGCACGAAGACCGTAAGCGACGTTCTCTTCGGCAGTCAGGTGAGGGAAGAGTGCCAGGTCCTGATGTACGTACCCGATGTTGCGCTTCCAGGCCGCGACGTTCCACTTTTTTTCTGAGTCGTAAAGATCCTCACCGCCAACCGCAATGCGCCCGTCGTCCGGATCACTAAGGCCGGCAATGCAATCGAGCAGCGTGGTTTTTCCCGCACCCGACGCGCCAAAGAGAATCGTAAACCCGGCCAGCGCGCGGAATTGAACATTCAGGTTGAAACTGCCCTCGGGATTCAAATAGCGTTTGCGAATGCGCACTTCGAGATCGGAAGAGATTGGATGCGTCGATGATTGCAATGCGGCGGGCAGCGCGGTTTGCGGCCCAGGAGTGATCTTTACCGCCATGGACCCACCGCCCATGCACGCCGGTTCACGCCGTACACAATGGACAACACGACGAACGAGATGAACAGCAGCACCAGCGCCGTCTGGTTCGCGCTGGAATAATTTGCGGTCTGCACCTGATCGTAAATGTCGATCGAGATGGTGCGCGTCACGCCCGGAATGTTGCCGCCCACCATGAGCACAACTCCAAACTCGCCCAGCGTATGCGCGAAGCTGAGCGCAAATCCCGTGACCAGCCCGGCTTTTGAGAGAGGAAGCACAATACGGCGAAAGGTCTGCACCGGCGAATGTCCAAGCGATGCCGAGGCGCGAAGCAGCGTGGAGTCGACCGCGCCGAATGAAGCCGCGAACGGCTGCACCGCGAACGGCAGACTGTACAACAACGACCCGATCACCAGCCCTTCGAAAGTGAAGGCCAGCGTATGGCCGGTGAGCGACTCCCACCAGCGGCCAAGCGGGCTCCGCGAACCAAGCGCCACCAGGACATAAAAACCAAGCACCGTAGGCGGCAGGACGATAGGAAGCGCGACCGCGGCCTCGACCAGAAATTTCCAACGCCAGCGCGAGTAAGTCAGCCAGTAGGCAATGGGAATTCCGATCGCGACCAGCAGCGTCGAGACGATGGCCGCGAGACGCACGGTCAACCAGAACGCCTCCCAGTTCATTTCAATTTTTCTCCATTTTCAACGTTTCTCCGCAGGCAGGCTAAAACCGTAACTGGTGAGCAGAGAAGTGGCCTCGGGGCTACGCAGAAATTCCAGGAATCTGCGGGCCGCATCCTGCTGCTTTGATCGCGAGAGCACAACCGCCGCCTGGTTCAGCGTGGGATAAGCATCGAGCGGCACCGTCCAATAGCGTCCTTTATTCTTCATCGCGGGCGCAAGCGCATGCGAGAGCGCGAGCAGTCCCGCCTGGGCATTCCCCGATTCGACGAACTGCGCCGCCTGCGCCACGTTTTCTCCCACGACAAGCCGGCTCGAAATCTGATCGTAAATTCCGAAATGTCGCAGCGTGGCCTCGGCCGCGCGCCCGTATGGCGCGGTTGCGGGATTCGCAATCGAAATCTTCTTGACCGAAGGGTCAAGCAAAGCCTGCATGCCCAGCTTCGACAAGTCCAGAGGCGACTCGTTCGGCACCCACAGCACCAACCGGCCGATCGCATAACGGTAAAGCGTGTCTTTGGACGCTAGCCCCTCGGCGATGAGTTGCTGAGGATACTGCTCATCAGCGGAAAAGAAGAGATCGAAAGGCGCGCCGTTTCGTATCTGATTGGTCAGATTGCCAGACGCGCCAAAGGAGAGCTTCACCACCTGCCCAGTCTTCTTCGTATAGGCGGCGACGAGTTCGGGAAGAGCGGCGCTCATGTCCGCCGCCGCGGCCACGGTAATCTCCTGGGCGGAGGCGAATATCGCGAGCAGAATCAGAGACAAAGCGAGTTTGCAGATTACTTTCATTGATCGTCCGCGAAACAATTCGCCAGATTTTGTCATCCCGACCCTGAGCAACGCCGAAGGGGAGGGATCTGTAGTTCGCCGCAAAATGCAGTCCCTCGCACTAGTGTTGTGTCCCGTAAGTTCGTAGCATAAGTGCCTCTGTCATCCTGAGCGAAGCGAAGGACCTATGTATTTTGTTTGCACCACGTAAATCGTTGCCCCGGCTCGAAAACGACGTCCCGAGTTTACTCGCGTATTCCAAGACACCACACGAGAGGTCCGCTACACCAGTTTCGTCTTCGACAGCGGCAACTCGCGCACTCGCTTGCCAGTAGCCGCAAACACCGCGTTGCACAGAGCAGGCGCAAAAGGCGGCACACCGGGCTCGCCGACGCCGGCCGGCGGCGCCTCGCTCTCCACAATATGCACGTCAACATGCCGCGGAGCACGGCTCATGCGCGCGATCTGAAAATTATTGAAATTGCTCTGGTCGATGACTCCGTTGGTCGCCGTAATCTCGCTGAACAACGCCAGGCTCGTTCCAAACACAGCCGCTCCCTCGAACTGGTTGCGGATATTATCGGGGCTGACGACCGTGCCCGCATCTACCGCCGTCCACACATTCGGAATATGCACCTGTCCCCGGCTGTCGACTTCGACTTCAACCACGGTCGCAACATAGGTGAGAAAACTGCGGTGAGCGGCAATGCCCATGCCGCGCCCTTTGCCCATGGGCCTCTTGCCCCAGCCGGATTTCTCCGCCGCGATCTCGACCACACGCCGCAATCGGGCTGTGTCGAGCGGGTAGCGCTTCTTCTCGTCGGCCTCTTCCTCTTTGTACTCAAGCTCGACAATGCGCGGCGGTCCGATCAGGTCCAGCAGATACTGCACCGAATCCTGGTTAGCGTTGTGTGCCAGTTCGTCGGCAAAGGAGTGAATCGCAAACGCATGATAGATGTTCGCCACACTACGCAGCCATCCTATGCGCACGTGGTAATCGGCGGGGCCATTTTCAGCGCGATGGTTTGCAATATCGAAAGGAAGATTGTTCCATCCCAATCCCATCTCGTCGTCGGCATAGGTAGCGGACACGTCGAAAGTCGAGTTGATGGGCGGATACACCGTGCGTTGCAGCCAGGCAGTCGGCTTGCCATCCGGCCCAACTGCGGCCTTCATGTACATTGCGGCGACGGAGTGAAAAAAATCAAAGTGAATATCGTCTTCCCGGCTCCAAACTACTTTAACCGGCTTGCCGAGTTGTTTAGAAAGAACTGCCGCTTCCGCAACCTGGTCAGGTTTTGATTTGCGCCCGAAGCCGCCGCCGAGCAGCGTGACGTAGCAAGTCACATCTTCTTTCTTGATGCCGAGCACGCCGGCAATCGTCTCCTGCACCGCTTGCGGATTCTGCGTCGGAGCCCATGCCCGCACTTTTCCGTCGCGATACTCGGCGACGGCGACCGGCGGCTCCATGGAAACATGTGCCAGATGCGGAGTGTAATACTCAGCCTCGATAATCTTGCCGCCCATCTTTGCACTTTGGACAAATGCGGCATCCACATCGCCGACGTTGCGAACGACCTTACCCGGCTGCCGCGAAGTTGCTTCCAGCGTTTTGCGGAACGGCGCCGAGTTGTACACCGAGTGCGGGCTGCTCTCCCATTCCACCTTGAGGCTCTTGCGTCCCTTGAACGCCGCCCAGGTGTTGTCGGCAATCACGGCGACGCCGCCCAAAGGCTGAAACTGGTGCGGCGGTTTAAAAGCCTCGATGGTCAGCGTCTTCCGCACGCCCGGCACTTTGAGCGCGGCCTTGTCATCGTAGGACTTGATCTTCTGACCGAGCACAGGCGGATGCTCAACCGACGCGAAGACCATGCCAGGCATAATTGCGTCCATGCCGAAAATCGCTTTTCCGGTGACGATCTCGGGGAGGTCAAACAGAGAATTACTTTCTTTGCCAATGTAGCGCCACTCGGAACGCGACTTGAGCGGAACGTCTTCTTTTTTTGGAACGGGCAGCTTGGCCGCACCGGCGGCAACTTCGCCGTAGCCGAGCTTGCGGCCGCTGGCGCGATGCACAACGAAGTGGGGCTCGGTCGCGCAATCTTTCGGGGAAACATTCCACTGCGCGGCGGCGGCGCTGATCAACATCGCTCGTCCGGTAGCGCCCACCTGTCGCATCAAGTCGAAGTTACTGCGAACCGAGTGCGACCCGTCCGTATCCTGCTCACCGTATTTCGGATCGCCAATCGCCTGCTCAATCTTTACCTTCGACCAATCCGCGTCAAGTTCGTCGGCGACCACGAGCGGCAATGCCGTGCGGCTGCCGCATCCCATCTCCGAGCGATGAGCGACGATAGTGACCGTGCCATCCGACGCAATCGACATCCATAAACTGGGCTCAAACGGCGCGGCCGCGTCGCCTTCCGCCGCCCACAGCGGCTCGGGAATAAAGCGCGCGCTCAGCACAAAAACGCCGCTCACCAAAGCGCCGTGTAGGAACCCTCTTCGACTAACATGCTGGCTGACATTACGGCTGACATTTTCAATAAGCTTCATGCCGTCTCCTTCGCCGCCTGATGAATGGCCGCCCGAATCCGCTGATAGGTTCCGCAGCGGCAGAGATTGCCGGACATCGCCGTGTCAATATCCTGGTCGCTCGGATTCTTGTTCTCTTTAAGAAGCGCGATCGCCTGCATGATCTGGCCGGTCTGGCAGTAGCCGCATTGCGGCACCCGGATCTCCATCCATGCCTTCTGCACGGGATGCAGGGGCGCGATGCCCTCAATCGTCGTGATCTCCGCTCCGCCGACCGCTTTCATCGGAGTGACGCAAGAGCGGATCGCCGCGCCATTCTGATGCACGGTGCAGGCGCCGCACAACGCCATGCCGCAGCCGAATTTCGTTCCCGTGAGCTCGGCCACGTCGCGTAAATACCACAGCAGCGGCATGTCAGGATCGCCGTCAAATGTCTTCTCTTTCCCGTTCACTTTAAAACGGATCATTTATCCCCTCGGTTAAACCACGGATGCTGCAGAATTGATTTCCATATCCTAGTCGCAGAGCGCGAAATGTGGAAGAGTGCGACCAACGCAAAAGTTTGTCATCCCGAGCGACCGGTGCCCCCAGCCGGCCGCATTTGCCGGATGGGGTGCGGGAGCGAGGGATCTGCAGTTTGTCCCGTCAGCGCCGTCATATAATCGTCTGTCATTAGAGGAGGAATTTTGGCCTACGACGATCTGCGCGACTGGATCAAAGCACTCGACCGAGCCGGCGAACTGAAACGCATCCGCACCGAAGCCGACCCGATTCTAGAAATTACAGAAATTACCGACCGCGTTTCGAAAAGTAGAAACAAAGACCAGCAGGGAACTCTCGGCGGGAAAGCCTTGCTCTTCGAGAACCTGAAGGGCTATCCCGGCGCGCAGCTTCTAATCAACCAGTTCGGTTCCGCCCGCCGCATGAGGTTAGCGCTCGAAGTCGATGCGCTCGACGAAGTGGCCGAACGCATTCGCGGCTTCATGGACGTGAAGTCCCCGCAAGGTTTCCTCGACAAAGTAAAGATGCTGCCCATGCTCGCCGAGATGGGCAAGTTCTTTCCGAAGACCGTCGCCACGGGCCCGTGCAAAGAAGTGATCAAGCGCGACAATTTCTCGCTGCTCGATTTCCCCATCCTCCAATGCTGGCCCAAAGACGGCGGACGCTTCATTACGCTGCCTTGCGTGATCACGCGCGATCCAAAAACAGGGAAGCGGAACGTAGGCATGTATCGCATGCAGGTCTACGACGAACGCACCGCCGGCATGCACTGGCAGCGCCAGAAAGTAGCGGCGGAACACTACCGCGACCGCCTGCGGGCTGCATTCGCAAAGAGTGGAGAGACGGGCGTCCCCGCCCGTCCAGCCGGGCAAAGCCCGGCAGCGGCGGCGGTAGACATCATGGCCCGCTCCTCCGGAGGCGCAATGCTGGCTCCCGGCAATCGCCCCTCCGGCAGGATGGATGTAGCCGTAGCCATCGGCACCGAGCCCGCGCTCACATTTTCCGCAATCGTGCCCGCGCCGCCGGATGTCGAAGAATTCATCGTCGCCGGATTCCTCCGCCAGAAGCCGGTCGAGTTGGTGAAGTGCGAGACCGTCGATCTGGAAGTTCCCGCCGACGCCGAGATCGTCCTCGAAGGCTACGTCAATCTCGACGAACTCCGCACCGAAGGCCCCTTCGGCGATCACACCGGCTTCTACTCGCTCGAAGACCAGTATCCCGTGTTTCACGTTACCTGCATCACACACCGCAAAGACCCCATCTACGCCGCGACCATCGTCGGCAAGCCGCCGCAAGAAGACGCCTGGATGGGCAAGGCGGTCGAGCGCATTTTTCTGCCCCTGATGAAGCTGACCATCCCCGAGCTGGTGGACATCAACCTGCCCATCGAAGGCGTGTTCCACAATTTGATGCTCGTCTCCATTCGCAAGTCCTATCCCGGACAGGCGCGCAAAGTCATGAACGCCATCTGGTCGCTGGGGCAGGCAATGTTCACCAAGTGCATCATCGTAGTAGACGAAGATGTGGACGTGCAGGATGTGGCCGACGTCACGTTGAAAGCGCTGAACAACATCGATCCCGAACGCGACATCCAATTCACGCTAGGCCCAGTCGATTCGCTAGACCACGCCGCGCGCCTCCCCGACTACGGCTCAAAGATGGGCATCGACGCCACGCGCAAATGGTCAAGCGAAGGCTTCGCGCGTCCCTGGCCGGATGAGATCGTGATGGACGCAAAGACCCGCGCCTTGGTCGATAACAAGTGGAAGACACTGGCGAAAGAACTGGGGATCGACTAGAAACGAACTCTTGGACGCAGAGTATTCGATGCCGTTACGGAGAAGGTCTGCTCCTTCTGGAACTTTGATAGCTCGGTGCCCCAGGTTCGCGCCCGTCCTTTGGGCGCTAACCTGGGCTCAGCCCGCCTCGCCGGATTCGTCACAAACGCACTGTAATGGGGAGCTGGCCCACCCTTTCCCTCATCTCAACTCCCGCGCGGGTGCCCCGTCCTTGTCGCGTTTTCTGCGACAGGGCGGGGATTTTGACTTCCTATCAGCACGACGCCTTGCATCAATTGATAAAATCTCAAGCAACGGCGAGTTCGAGATTTGCGCCCACCCTCTTGGACGCAGAGTATTCGATGCCGTTACGGAGAAGATCTGCTCCTTCTGAAACTTTCATAGCGCCTTGCTCACGATTGTCTCCCGCTTGCTTGCGTCCGGACGTGCGCTGCGGAATCGTGGGCTCGCAGTTTGGCGGCAACTTTGTCGGCCGTTAAAGGCTTGCTGAAATAGTAGCCTTGAATTTCGTCACACTGATGTGCCCGCAGGAATGCCATTTGTGCTTCGTTTTCGACGCCTTCGGCAATCACTTTGAGATTCAGGCTTTTGGCCATACTGATGATTGCGGTTGTGATCGCCGCGTCGTCGGGATTTACGGCGAGATCTCGAATAAACGAACGGTCAATCTTCAGCTTGCTAACCGGAAACTGCTTCAAATAGCTGAGGCTGGAATAGCCAGTCCCAAAATCGTCAATGGCTAGTCTCAACCCCATGGTCGTTAATTGCTGAAGAACCGAGAACATCACGTCTGCATTAGATAGCAAAAGGCTTTCTGTAAGTTCCAGTTCGAGGTATTGCGGGGCGAGGCCGGTCTCGTCGAGCACCCTGCGGATGGTTTTGGGGAATCCCTCCTGGCGAAACTGGACCGCCGACACATTTACTGCCACCGACGTTGCGGTAAGCCCTTCATCTTGCCATTTCCGCGCCTGAACGCAGGCAGTCCTGAGTACCCATTCACCGATGGGCATAATCAGGCCGCTGTTCTCGGCAATTCGTATGAACTTATCGGGTGGCACGAGGCCCAATTCCGGGTGCTGCCACCTCAGGAGTGCTTCCAACCCCGTGATCTTTCCACTGGCAATATCCATCTGCGGTTGGTACACGAGAAAGAGTTCTTTCTTCTCGAGTGCCAGTCGCAAGCCGTTCTCCAAGGCCAATCGCTCCACCGCCTGAGCGTTCATGTCCGCCGTAAAAAACTGAAAGTTGTTTCGTCCACCGTCCTTGGCGCTATACATGGCGGCATCGGCATTCTTGATCAGGGTTTCGCTGTCCCCACCGTGTTCTGGGAAAATGCTGATGCCGAGGCTGCAACTAATGTTAAGCGCGTGGCCTTGAATGGCGAATCCCGGAGTCATTGCATCCATAAACCGCTCACCGGCAACTGCGGCGTCGGGGATGTCCTTTACATTGGTGAGCACGATGAGGAATTCGTCTCCGCCGAGTCGGGCTACTGTGTCCTGTTCACGCACACATCTCTTAAGCCGTTCTCCAACCTCTTGCAGAAGCAGGTCACCGACCGAATGCCCGAGCGAGTCATTGATGATTTTGAAGCGGTCGAGATCGAGAAACAGAAGTGCAACTTTGTTCCCCTGCCGGCGAGCTGCGGCTAGTGCCTGTGACAATCGATCCCGCAGAAGAACCCGATTCGGTAATCCCGTCAGAGCATCATAGTAGGCTAGAAATTGAACCCGTTCCTCGGCGAGCTTGCGCTCGGTGATGTCTTCGTAGGTTCCGAGGACGCCGATCACCTTGCCTTCCCGGTCCCACAGCGGCAATTTGCTGGTCCGGAGCCACATCTGGCCTCCGCCGGGCCGGTCCTGTATTTCTTCATAGCCGAGCTTTGCCGATCCTTGTTCCATGACCAGCTTGTCATCGGCGCGATAAACTTCAGCCGTCTCACTCCAGGCGAGGTCAAAATCGTTTTTGCCGATGATCTCCGCCGGATTGTTTAAACCCGCATCGGTCGCAAGAATCCGATTGCAGCCCAGGTAGGTGCAGTTCCGATCCTTCCAAAATACGCGTTGAGGAATGGTGTCCAGGATGGTCTGAAGCATATGGTGGGCCCGGTACAGTTCCTCTTCTACCCGCTTGCGCTCGGTGATGTCTTCCTTGACGGCGAGAAAATGAACGATTGCGCCTCCTGGGTTCGTAATCGGACTAATCGTTGCCGCCTCCCAGTAAATGTCGCCATTTTTTTTCTTGTTACAAAACTCGCCGCGCCACTCGTGTCCTTGCGTAATGGTGGACCACAGGTTCTGGTGAAGATCAGGTGAGTTAAGCCCGGAGTTCAGGATGCGCGGATTCCTTCCGGCCACCTCTTCCAGGCCATAACCGCTGCACTCCGTAAACTTGCGATTCACGTAGCTGATGTTGCCTTGCGGGTCGGTGATCATTACGGAAACCGGACTCTGCTCGACCGCCATGGACAACTGCTGCAGCGCATCCTCGTTCCGTTTGCGCTCGGTGATGTCGCGGAAAGTCCAAATTCGTCCGTAGTAAATGCCGTTCTTGCCGACGACCGGAGCGGAATAGCGGTCCAGGATCATCCCATCTTTGAACTCGATTTCATCGCGGCTGATTTCGCTGGTGTGCTCGTGGAGGTGGTAGACCTTGGCCAGGAAGGATTCAGGATACTTGACGAGTGTGGCTACATACTCGAGCATCTGGCGGTCGTCTTTGATCAGGAGCATTTCAGGAGGGATTTTGAACAGCTCGACATACCGTTGATTCTGTAGAATCCTTCGGCCGTGGCCGTCCCTCACCATGATGCCGTCGCTGGTTGAGTTCGCCTGCGCTTCCAGAAATGCCGTCTTCGACTGGAGTTCCCCTTCTGCCTGTTTACGGCGCGTGATATCACTAAGAATTCCATCGGCATAGAGAACCCCATTTTTCTCGCGGCTGCCCGTCGCACGGCCGTGGACCCAGATCCAAGCCTCATCTTTTCGGCGGATGCGGTATTCCTCGTCGAAGGCGCCCTGCTTCTCAAACAGAGCCCCATAGGCCTGCTTCACTCGGACAAAATCCTCGGGGTGAACGTGGTCCAGCCAGAAATTGGCGCTGGCCGCACAGATTTCTTGGCTGGTGTACCCGAATATGGCTTCCGCCCTCGGACCGATGTACATCGTCTGGCCGTGCTGGTCCGAAGTCCAGGCTACATCCGGGACGCTCGCCAGAATTCTCCGAAACTTCTCCTCGCTCAGGCGGAGCACCTCTTCGGACTGCTTTAAATCGGTGATGTCATGAATGGTGGCCACACATTCGGTCAGGCTCACTGGCTGCTGCAGGAACTGCGACCAGTATTCCGTGGGGAAGCTTGTCCCATCCTTTCGCCAAAAAACTTCACCCGCGATATGAATCGCCTGATGGGCGTTCAGTGCGCTGCGAACGGCACACTCCTCCGCTGGATACTTCGTTCCATCCGGCCGGCTGTGATGCAGCAATTCGTGGAGATTGTTTCCGATTATCTCTTCCCTCCGGTAGCCCGTCATCTTCAGGAGGGCATCATTGCAGAACGTTACATTCCCTCCAGCGTCCAAACCGCAGAGGCCATCGACGACGGCATTCAGGACCAGCCGTAGTTCGGCCTTCGACTTACCGCGGGAGCTTTTCAGCAATTGACTCAAGAGCATGGATGGGTCCGCGCTTAGTACATCGGCCGGCCGGAGCCATCCCATGAAAAATCGCGAGTCTATCTCGATTACAAAAGTTCGATTCCAGCCGGCCAGCTCGGTGCCCCAGGTTCGCGCCCGTCTTTTGGGCGCTAACCTGGGCTCCGCCCGCCTCGCCGCCCAGCCGCCCGGATTCATCACAAACGCAGTGTGATGGCCATCACTGCGCACGACCGGGATTCGTGCAAAAGTAAAATACCGCAAAATAAAAATTGCGGACAAATCGAGAAGAGATCAGGGCGTGGCCACCGGCTACGCCCTTAGTTTTGGCGCGCACTTTCAGCGGGGGCAGAATGAATCTGGAAATCGGAGCTCGGTGCCCCAGGTTCGCGCCCGTCCTTTGGGCGCTAACCTGGGCTCAGCCCGCGATGAAAGACGAGATCAACACATTGTCGGTGCTTCTAGGAGTCTGTCGGGAATAGATTCTCCAGGGGCACCAAACATCATAGTTTTTCCAGAGGGTACTTCGGCTTAAGATGCGGCTATGGGAAAGTGTTTTCGGTCCGACGATCTGAATCAGGCGTTGC